>OGDY01000901.1_pt1 | contig 36863 bp, 40 predicted proteins | sample 1570341 | NCBI WGS metagenome assembly OGDY01 (sample SAMEA2581972, study PRJEB24529) | metagenome | biome: Human gut stool | place: China | collected 2011 | reverse complement strand
TATTTCATTCATGGAAGATTCGGGTTATATGGCTCGTGCCGCATTTATTATGGATAAAATCATGCATAAGATGGGCTTGCACGGTAAGTCGTTTATTCCTTTGATAATGGGTTTCGGGTGTAATGTGCCTGCAATAATGGCTTCACGTACCATTGAGAACCGGAAGAGCCGTCTGATCACCATGCTTGTCAATCCGTTGATGTCGTGCAGTGCCCGTCTGCCTATCTACCTGGTATTGGTGGGTGCTTTCTTTCCTAATAATGGCAGTTTGGTTTTATTGGGAATTTATGTTATCGGAATCGCATTGGCGGTTGTTATGGCTCGTTTGTTCAGCCGTTTTCTGGTGAAGGGAGATGATACTCCGTTCGTGATGGAACTTCCACCTTACCGCATGCCGACTATGAAGTCTATCTTCCGGCATACATGGGAAAAAGGCGCGCAATACCTCAAAAAGATGGGAGGTATCATTATGATTGCTTCCATTATCATTTGGTTTTTGGGCTATTATCCGGATCATAATGCTTATCCTACCCAGGCGGAACAGCAGGAAAACTCTTATATCGGGCAGATAGGTCAGGCAGTGGAGCCTGTACTTGAGCCGTTAGGATTCGATTGGAAGCTGAGTATCGGTCTTCTTTCCGGTGTGGGTGCCAAGGAGTTGGTAGTAAGTACGCTCGGTGTACTTTATACCAATGATGCCGATGCCGATGCGGTCAGTCTGGCTGAACGGATTCCGATCACTCCGCTTGCAGCATTCAGCTATATGCTGTTTGTGCTGATCTACTTCCCGTGCATTGCCACGTTGGTGGCCATCAAGCAAGAGTCCGGTAGTTGGAAGTGGGCTATCTTTACGGCAGGATATACCACAGCATTGGCATGGATTGTTTCATTTGCCGTTTATCAGATAGGAGGATTGTTTTTATGAATTGGCAAGAATGGGTTGTCGGGTTACTGATTATATTGTGTGTAGCCCGCATCCTCTATGGTATTTATGTTTTTTTCCGTCGTGTGAAAGAAAATGATAACCCTTGTGCAAGTTGTGCAAGTGGCTGTGAATTAAAGGATATGATGGATAAGAAGCGGAAAGAGTGTTCGTCTAAGAAAAAAAAGACAAAGAAAAATTGCTGCGGATAGTTTGGTAGTTTCAAAATTTGTACTACCTTTGCAACCGCAAACGAGAAACAAGGTTCCTTGGATGAGTGGCTTAGTCAGCGGTCTGCAAAACCGTGTACGGCGGTTCGAATCCGCCAGGAACCTCAATAAACCCTCTTAGAGTGATTCTGAGAGGGTTTTTCTTTTAAATTGGGCGAAAATGGTACTAGCGGCGGATCAATGTAAAAATCTGAGGGCTTTTCTTTTTATGCATATAATTTGGCGAGTCTGTACAAGAAAAATGCTTTATCTCTTACTCCTCTGAACTGTGCCCTAAACGCTTTGATTTTAGCATTAAATGATTCTGCTGCTGCATTGGTAGCCCTTCTTTCAAAGAAGTTTATTATATTCAGATAGTGCGTTTGTATAGAGCGCGCTACCCTTCCAAAGGTGAGGAACTCCGATTTGTCTACTTCATCATACCACCTTGCAAGCCTTGTCAAAGCAATATCTTTAAACTTACACTGATGATAGATTGAGCCTAACCGCATGGCCAGATAATATCCCTTCTTTATATCGGGATATTCTTTAAATAGAATCTCGGCCCGTATCCTTTGTGACTGAGTCCATAGCGATTCTTTTTTGTAAAGCAGATAAATACTCCTTGCCAGCAACTGTTTTCTTGTATCTCCATTAGCGAAAACGGGCGCATGATACATCTTTCCGCAGGCCTTTGCGTAAGCAATCTGTATGGACTCTTCGTCCAAAGCCTCCCAGCGAGCTTTCACGCGCATCTCCTGAACAGCTTCATAAGCTAATTTCTGTACATGGAAACGATCTGTAACGCGTTTGGCGGCAGGGAAGCAAGTCCGGGCAATCTGTGCCATATTGGGGGCCATATCCAATGTTATCTCACGTACCTGGTAGCGACGACGACGGGAAAGTTTAAGCAGGACAGAGGTGACTGTACAAACAGCCGTACCTTTAATGATAGCGATAATACTGCCTTTACCACCGTGAGCCTCTTTATTAATCAACACAGTATAGAGTTCTCCACGAGAGAGAGCCACTTCATCAATGCAGACGTAGGCACCAATGTTCTTTTCAAACAAAAGCCAGTTCTCTGCGTGGGCAAGCTGCTCCCAGTGGAGGTAGCCACTTAAATGGTTACGGTATTGACGTTCAAATAAATCCCCGTCAACGCCATATAAAGTACCCAATAACTTGCAGCTGATCGGATAATTATCAATATAGTTCTTTTAAAAAAAACGCAAAATCCTGCGTCATACGAGTACCCTCAGCTAACATGCGCCAGTTACGGCAGATATACTCATTGCTCTTCTTTAATATCCAGCGACGACGGCGAATGTTCAGATACACTTTCTTGCCACGAAGGGGAAAGTCCTGGACAACCACTGGATCATAAAAGCCTTTGCTCTCAGTGCCCTCACCGGCATACTGCTCAGGAACCAGATTCTTCTCTTCAAGGTAAATCACAATCTCATTCACGCTTTCCTTCACATCAACAAGAGCAAAGTAATCCAAGGTGCCTTCAGGAAGAAGAAGGCGATAACCATTTAACTCCATTTTCTATAAATTTGAAGGCAAAGATAAGAATTTATAATTTCACCCCTCAGAGTTATTCATTGATCCCTAGCGGCTATGGTGTTGAATGATTTGAAGCCGGAGTCTGCGACTCGATTGTACCAACGGGCGAGATTCAGACGTGCGCTGTCTTTGGTTGATTGTTTGTTGAATATGACCCTGAGGTTTTGCGATAGCCAATAAGCCTGTTTCAAATCAGGGTAGAGATCGAACAGTATTCTGGCGCGTGTCCGTTGGGTGTCAGTCCAATTTTCAGGTGATTTGAATAAGGCATAGCGCCCTCTTGCCAACAGTTCTTTGAGCGTATTTCCATTCTCTATACGTTCCGCTGTATATTTTCGCCCTTCAAGTTTCGCAGCCTCTCTGGCATCTGTTTCGGCATTGATGGCCTCCCAGCGGTGCTTTATGCGTATTTCCTGGACTGCATCCAAAGCAAGCCTCTGCACATGAAACCTGTCGATTACCCGCGATGCCCGCGGAAAAGCCATACGGCAGATTTTATGCATGCTGTCGGACAAGTCAAGCGTTATCTCGGTGACTTTATTGCGTAGCTCGCTTTTTATTTGACGCAAGGCATGTATGACGGTATCGGCTTCCGTGCCGAGTACTATGGCCACAATGGAGTTCTCTCGACCGTGAGCCTCCTTATTAGTCACGATTGTATATAGCTCTCCGCGACTCAAAGAGGTTTCGTCGATACTCAGATGCGGCCCAATGTTTTGCGGAAATACCCGCCATCGTTCGGCATGAAGCCCCTCTGCCGTGTCTTTCCATTGCCAGTAACCGCTCAGATGACGCTTATACTGGCGTTCAAACAGGTCTCCGTCTATATCGAAAAAACATTCAAGAGAGCGGCCCGTAATCGGGTATTTGTCCAAGCATATCTTTTAAAAAAACCGCAAACTCTTTCGAGAAGCGGGTACCTTCGGCCACTAAATCCCAGCGTCTGCTGACGCTTTTACCCGTCTCAACCTCAATCCACCGGCGACGCTTTACATGAAACGACATCTTACGCCCTCTGACCGGATAATCCCTAACGATGCTCTCTTCATAGAAACCGTTAGACCGAAGCTGTCCTGACTCGTAACCGAAAACCCCATTATTCCGTTCCTCCAAGGTTACGTCAAGCCTTTCTGTGGTTTTATCTACCTTGACCACCTCAAAGTATTCAATCATTTCTTCAGGCAGAAGACATTCAGCCAGCTCTATATAAGCATTCTTTTCCATCGCACTGCGTTTAGTGATCAAAGATAAGTGTTTTACTACATATACACAGGGTTATTACCATGCGCCACTTTGTTCCCACCTTTTCTTTAGAAACATTGTTTTTTCTTCATCCTCTTAATAGGCTGAGGCTTAAAATCCAGTTTAGCTCCTTTACCTTTCCCATGTGCTAATGTTTTATACTCCAATATATCGTTAGTATCGAAGCAATTTCGGTGAGAATGCGGGTGCTTGAACATACATTGTCTTCAAGTCTGCCCAACCCTTCATAAGCTGTCGTTTTTCCGTTTGCTACCTGTGTGAAGTCAATTGAGCGAAAACGTATTTGTCTTGGAACATATGCTATCGGATTAATCTGATGCAAAGCTACAAATTCAAGTCCGTTCGCTCGGAAAATCGCTGTAACTAACTAAGTTTCAAATATTTCAAAGAACTCTTTTAGATTTTAATGGGACAGCAATGATTGGAAATAAAAAAAGAGAGGGAGTATCGGCTTCCCTCTCTCGGTTGTGTTAATGTCATTTGATGTTTAATATGGTTTCCGATAGCTTATTTTTTATATCGTTAAGTGCAAACTTGAATAGTTCTAATTCATCATCTGTAAATGCACTGGGTTTCCCGTTGACGATGTTTCCGTTAATGCGTTGAGCTAACCAGCTCCTATCTTTTTGGAAGTAGTGTTGAGCGATATATGATAAGGAAATAACGTCTCCTAAATCTCCGATCTGATTACGTACATCAATATCAGTACGTCTAATTCGCTCTCTCCGGCTTTTCATCTCTTCACGGAGGATTCTTCCCGCTTCGCTACGTTCTTCAAGTGGGATGGATGCAGTCAGCTCTTTCCATATGTTATCAAATTTGATAGCACCTTCTTTGGTACGTAAGAGGTGGAATTGATCTACAAGGCCTCTAATCTTATTTTCCGTCTGCTTATCCATAATGCAATATTATTAATGTAATCTGTAATAAAGAAGATGTTGATAAGGTTGATGGTAGGGATTCATTATGAATCCCTACCTTTTTCATTCTTCGTTGAAGCTCTCGGCAATCATTGTAATGGTGCTGTAGAGTTCATCGTAGAATTCCGATTCGGAATAAAGAATTCCATCTTCAAGAATTTCTTCTTCGTATCGGATGAGGAACCTCAAATGATCAAGCATTTCCTCACGGTCATTTAGACCTTCAACCTTATCAAACATCTCTGTGTCATTAACACCCTGCAAATATAATAACGATTTGTTTATTGTGCAAATAAACAAACCGTTATTTTTTGTGCGAGAGTGTTTTTTTATTTGTTCTGCATATTTTCATTCAACTCTTGTTATTTTCTCAGAGATTCATCCATCGTATACAGGGCATCGATCAGGAATTCTTTTTTTATTTCGGGCTTTTTGGTCATGTCTGACTGTGCGAGGGAGTCTAAAAGACGCATTTGCGAATCAAAGACGCGACCATTACTCTTTCCGTTAATAGAATCTTATCGGTTATACTCATCAGCATATTCTTCATATTGTTTTTTACCTTAGTTATCAATTGCACTCCATTGACAAATAAAGTTTCAAAGAGCATTTTCCCTATATAGCCCTTATCTGCATATGGTTTCCCTTTGATATTTTTAAAGAAGGTTTCCTGTTTAAGTGGCTCCCTGTCATCCACTCCCCCCGGGAGTAAACATGAAGTTCAGTATTTCTCCTTTGTCATTGATTATCAGGTGTAGTTTGAAGCCGAAAAACCATCCCATTGAACATTTTCCACGTGTGGCTAATCCTTCAAAGGTTTTATGAATATGGATACGTTGGTTACGGCAAACCCGTAATGGAGTGGAATCGGCAAAACTAATACCTGTACACTGCCCAAGGAGCACCTGTTTGATAAATATAGCCAATGGAAGAAGGATCTCTTTTTCCAATTCTACAAAGCGGTTATAGGAAACCCGAACAGGAAACAAATGGGATAAATGCTTGCACACATATTCCGGATAATAATGCTTGAAGCATCTAAAACCACCCGAATGAAAGAGAATCAAAATCACCATAATCTCGGAATCACTCATACTCTGCTTGGGAATGGTGAACCGTGCCAAAAGATTTTCTTGCCTATCTCCAATCAGCCGACAAACCGTTATCTGAAAGATATAATGGCAGATTTGAAGATTGATAAGACAATGACCTTTCACCGGGCACGGCATAGTTTCCGAACTATTGCTGCAAAGAAAGGTATTCGTGACGGGATAGCAGAACGAATAATGGGGCACGCAGAAGGTAACGACATCAAGGATATTTATACGCACTTGCATGATGAGGATATTGTAAAGGAGATGCGAGATAAGTGGGTGGGGTAATATGAGTGCATTTTCCACACTTTCTGCATTTTAATAAATAATATGCTGTAAATCTGTTACTTGATAATGTAAATAAAGTGCGGATAAAATAAAACTGACGAAGAAAAAAGTGATAGTTAGTCTTTTTTTTTGTCAGTTTTTTTAAAAAGTAACAACCTAACATATTGATTGAGATAAGAAATACAAGACTTTTTGTGTTTTTCCAAGTTGTTTCAAATATAATTCTTACCTTTGCAACCGATAATTTAAAATGTTCACGATTTATGTGTTGTGCTTCCGTGTAAATACCATATTGCGAGTTCGCATCTCTAACCTTTGAGATGTCAATGGTACTAAATAGGCCTCCCTTGTCTATCAGAAGTTTAGTATCTTGTCGGAATATGGGCAATCTCAGTTTTATTTAATTTATTTTTTATCAACTGTATATTGGTCTATCAGTTTACTGATGGCTGGTAGCTGATATAGTAATAATATTTGAGATTATGATTTACCCGAATAATTTTGAACAGAGAATTGGAATTGATACAGTTCGTCAATATATTATAGAAAAGTGTTTATGCCCTCTTGGAGAAGAGAAAGTAACAAATATGAGTTTCTCAACAGACTTTGCCACTCTTGAAAAATGGTTAGAGCAAACAGGAGAGTTTGCGCAGATTATACGAAATAAAGAGGATTTTCCTACAGATAATTTTTTGGATGTCCGTGATTCTTTACACAAGATAAAGAATGATGTTACCGCTTGGCTCTCAGAAGAAGAAATTTCAAACTTAATGAATTCATTGCAAGCAATCAATAATATAGTAAACTATTTGCATGCGGCAAAGACAGACAAAGGGGAGTTTAAATACCCTGCTTTAACTATAATGGCAGACAATATCAAAATTTTTCCTGTAATTATAGATAAGGCAAACTCTATATTAGATAAATCATCACACCAAGTTAAAGATAATGCCTCACGTCAGCTTGCAGATATCCGCAGAAATAAGATGGAAACAACAAAAGCTGTATCATGTAATATGCAAAATGCTATGCGTGATGCCCAGAAAGCTGGTTTATTAGGAAAAGATGCAAGTATCAGTTTGCGTGACGGACATATGGTAATCCCTGTTGATGCCGCTAATAAACGAAAAATCAAAGGATGTGTGCATGACGGTTCAGGGAGTGGAAAAACTGTATTTATTGAGCCCGAAGCCGTTGCAGAAGCGAACAACCGACTTCGAGAATTAGAAGCCGATGAACGTCGTGAGGTTGTGAAAATTCTTATAAAATTTACAGACCTTATCCGCCCGCATTTATCAGACCTTTCCCATTCATACAATTTTATGGGAGATATTGATTTTATTCGTGCAAAAGCATTATTTGGAGTACGTATAAATGGCATTAAACCGATTTTTGAGAACAAACAGCAAGTAGAATGGGCACAAGCTATACATCCCTTATTGAACATACAGCTATTTCAACAGGGAAAGCAAGCGCATCCTTTAGATATTGTTCTAAACGAAAAAAATAGATTACTAATCGTTTCAGGAGCAAACGCCGGGGGAAAGTCTCTTTGTCTGAAAACAGTAGCACTCCTACAGTATATGTTACAATGTGGATTACTTATTCCTGTACATGAAAATTCACGAACCGGAATATTTGACCATATATTTGTGGATATAGGTGACGGACAAAGCATAGAGAACAGTCTTAGTACATATACTTCACACCTTACAAATATGAAGTATTTTGTGGAGCAATGCGATAATAAGACGCTAATCTTAATCGATGAATTCGGAAGCGGAACAGAGCCACAAATAGGTGGCGCCATTGCCGAAACTTTGCTTGACAGATTTAATCGAAAAGGCAGCTTCGGAGTTATCACTACACATTTTCAAAACTTAAAACATTTCGCCTATGAGACTGATGGTATTATTAATGGCGCAATGCTTTACGATGCTGAACGTATGCAACCCCTTTATAGACTTTCTATTGGTAATCCGGGTAGCTCTTTTGCCGTTGAGGTCGCAACACGGATTGGTTTACCGAAAGATATTATTATCGAATCCTCCGCAAAGTTAGGAGAAGGTTTTATTAATATGGATAGTTTTTTACAGTCTATAGCCCGTGATAAGATTTTTTGGGAAGATAGAAGAAAAGAGATTTTAGGGAATCGTAATTCAGAACTTGGGAAAGAAGCAACTTTATCTGCTACAATGAAGACAGGTAAACTGATTAAAGAACAATCCTTGAAAAATACCATAATCGAAAAAGGAGATATTGTTAGATTGAAGGGACAAGCCGCTACCGGAAATGTTTTAGAGATACAAGGTAAGCAAGTGATAGTTGCCTTTGGATTACTTAAAAGCACTGTTGCTTTAGACAGATTAGAATTAATAAGTAAAAGAAAATCTTAAAAAAGAAAAGATAATAGCAGCAAGGGGGTATATTCAGTTTTGAAATTTACCCCCCCCTTGCTATTATATCTCAAAAGAAACATTTAGCTATGTGAGATATTCTTGACACCAAACTATATGCAATATTATCAAATCCTTTATATAAAAGTAGCTCGGATTCTGAAGGGGAATTAAAAGATGTATATAAAGAATTTATGGAAACATTAATTTTATATTTAGATACAGAAAACGATAATAGAAAACGTATTCGTACGCTCAATATAACACAAGTAGAATTTGAAATGATAAAATCTTTGGAATTATCATATGGGAATAAAGGAAATATTTTAAAAATAGTTTATTCAGATAAAGTTTTATTGTTGATTAACAAAGAATTAGAGCTAATATATCGCCAAATGCAATATCCAAAATATTTCATTAATATAGAAAGAAAATGGCAATCTTCTTTATATCTGAATCCGAGTGTTATTAATTACACCGATGTTATGGAAAATATTTGTGGGCTTTATTATTTAAACAGCATTAATGGTATTGATGGAAAAAATATTCCTTTTAGTATGTTAGCTAATGATTTTGAACTTTTATTTAATTTCAAATTTGCGGATATATACAAAAAAAGAGATGAAGTACTTAAGGAAAGCTATCCTCCTTTTTTAGCTCTGATATACAGATATTTGTTTCTTTGGGTATTGTCATGTCAGTTCATTTGTTGGATAGCGTCCCTTTGCAGAAACGCTACCTTGCTTTTTCAAGTGGTGGATGAAAAAGAATTTTCAGTTCAACTTTTAGTTTAGTGAACAGCTTTACTTGTGGTTGTACTCTTTAATAGAACTCTCAAAAATACGGTTATCAGCAGTAGCCTTTAGCACGCCTGATGCCACAAGGTCTGAAATTTTCTTGTGTGAGCGTCCCATCATTCTGGCTACTTGATTAATACTATAAGTCTTCTCTACATCCGATTCAGGAGGCTTTGGCAACTTTTTATCTAATACTCTTTCCATTATCTTTTCGATAGCGGATTCTGTAGTTACAATTACTGTTTCCATACTTCTACTTTTTTAGTTAGAAAATCTGTTTATTATTTGAACACTAAATTTTATTTCTTATCTTTGATGCTGCAAATATAGAAATAATATATTAAGGCTAAATTAATAGTTTGGCATTTGTATTTTAAATACACTTATATGGTTCATCTTGAAAGAATAAAGGAGTTGTGCGAAAAGAAAAACGTAACAATGAAACAGGCTGCTGTTGAATTGGGCATGACAGAGCAGAGCTTGCATAAAATCATCAAGGCTAACTCTACTAAAATAGATACATTATTAAGTATGGTTCAATACTTTAATGTAGAACCTGCTTATTTCTTTGATAGCTATTCTACTGGCACATCAGATGGTGTTTGCATCAGTAAAGAAGAAATGGAAGGGCTTATTAAAAAGGTGATAGCTTACTCGATTCATGGCTTTGGAATGGTGAAACTTGAATGGGATGCTAAAGAACAAAAGTTTAATTCCTATTTCGATGTACTAAAAAAACAGTATAGTCCTGATGCTTCGGATTTAAAATATATATCTTCGATGCTTGAAACAGATATTCATATCACCGACAAGACTACTCCTAAAGATGTGGCACGGGTATTGATGACTAAAGATGAATTTGATTTCACTTCTACCTATTATTACGGCATCCGAAAAATGGAAGTACAGGAAGAACTTCAAAAGCTCACAGCTTTTTTGGATAAGCATAATATTCCTATCTCTGATTCCATTAAGAAAGATATTGATGAACTTAAAGGCAGGATTAAGTATTATGAAAGTAAGAGTATTATAGGAAATAACAAGATTTGACCATAAACTATGGAACAGATATTTAATAAAGAGCAACAGGAAAAAGCGCAATTCATTTTGAATCATCCTTTGGCAAAGCTATCGGATTTGCGCTCAAATGAAATAAAGGACTTAGCCGTTGTATGGTGCTACTATTCCGGTAAGATAGAAGGCAATACATATACTTATGTAGAAACAGAAGCATTGCTCAAAGATGGTATTACTTCTGAAAAGAAGTATGAAGATGCCAAGATGTTGAAGAATTTATATAATACCTTCATCTCTGAACTGGAGTATATCAATAAAGGGAAAAATCAGGAAGTGATAGATGAACGCACTTTGTTTAGGGTGCATCAATCTATATCTACAGGGTTGGTTTCTGATGAAGAATCAGGCTTTTTAAGAACAAGGGCTGTCCGTATTAGCGGCACGGGATATATACCGCCAAAGGATTTGCATGATATTCGGGCAAAGTTGAATGAAATACTTTATCAGCAAGAGCAATTAACAAACCCATTGGAGCGAGCCGTTTATCTTCATTGCAACATAGCCAAACTGCAACCTTTCATTGACGGGAACAAACGTACCTCGCGAATGATGGAAAGCATTGTATTGATGAATGCTGATATTATTCCTGTTTATTCTTCAAGGGATGCCGATATACTGAATTACAGGAAAGGGCTGATTGGCTTTTATGAAACAGGAAATTATTCTCCGTATGCCGATTACTTCCTGAATAAACAAGTGGAACGAATTAAAGAAATAGAATAACCATGAGTGAAGATATAAATGTTATGCTGAAAGAGGTGGATGTTCAGAAAGAACAGCTATCAGCTTTGCGTCCATTGCCCGAAGAAGCCTTGAAAAAGATTCAGGATGCTTTGGATATTGAATACACCTACGAAAGTAATCGTATAGAAGGCAATACGCTCACTTTGCAGGAAACAGCCCTTGTGGTAAACGAAGGCGTTACTATTTCGGGGAAATCCATGAGTGAACATCTGGAAGCAATCAATCATGCAGAAGCTATCAGCTATATTAAAGATATTGCTAAACAAGATATAGAGATAAGCTAACGTACCATCAAAGAGATACACGCCCTTATTCTTCATGGAATAGACCGGGAAAATGTCGGAAGATACCGCACCGTTCCTGTTATGATTTCTGGTAGTACACATATGCCACCGCAACCGTATCTGGTAGAGAAGCAAATGGAAGATTTTATTCTTCGTTTCAAGCAAATGGAAAAAGAAAAGATACATCCTGTTCTTATTGCTGCCTACCTGCATGACGAACTGGTGCGGATTCATCCGTTTATAGATGGCAATGGGCGTACTTCTCGTTTGTTGATGAACTTGTATCTTCTTCGTCATGGCTATGTTATTATTACTCTGAAAGGTAGTAATGATGCAAAGGTAAGCTATTACATGGCATTAGAGAAGTCGCATACAGAACATTTGCCGGAAGACTTTCAAAAGTTGGTTGTTGAAGCGGAGATAGCTGCTTTGCAAAAGTACTTGTCTATTATGGCTTAATGAAGAAATAGAATAAATCTTTCCATTTTTTCTTTGCAAATCAAAATTATCAGTTTATCTTTGTGATTATTAATAAACGATTTAAACAGAATATTTGTTTTACAGTAGCGAAGCTAAAGAGATTCTAATCAACTGGAAATAAAAGGATTATCTTGGCAGTTTAAAATCCGCCAGGAACCTCGAACATTACTTTAAATCCCTTGAAAGTCAAGTGCTTTCAAGGGATTTTTCTTTGTTGGATTCCAATCTGGGAACCAATAAATTCATTCTTTCCACACTATTGCAGCAAAAAATATTAGGGAGCAAGTTGCAGAATAGATAATAGGACACAATCCTCTAAATCCATATACAAGCCATTTGAGCATATCCGACAGATGAGGATTCCATATTTCCGTATAATATGTCGTAAGACATATAAAAATGCAGTACATAGTAGAGTGTATTGCATTTTTCTTATATTTGCAAGTACTTTCATGAAAGGTAAAACAAGACTATAAAAAAATGAAAACGAAAAAGTTATCAAAACTACTACTGTTGTTCTTGTGCACAATTAATCTTATTGGTTGCAACAATGAAGAAACGGAATCTGCCTGCCATTTGGAGTTGACTGTAAATTCATGCAAAATCATATTGGGCGGTAGTGAATCTGTAAAGCTGACGGCCCATGAAAACACGACATTGGATATAACTGATGGTGAAGTGGCTGATGCTGTTTATACATGGGGTGGAAATACGGAATATGCCTCTGATATCAAAATTACAGGTAAGCGGGATGGAGAAACCGATATTATCGTTACCGATCATGAAACAGGAGAGACTGCCACGATAAAAGTGGAAGTGACCAAAGCGCCGATGCCTCACCTTGCACTTAAAAAAGGGAATAGGAAAAATGTTTTTGACCGTATGGATTTTTATCTAACAAATGATGGTTCGCAATCTATAACGATGGGATTACTGTCAGAGGTATGCGATTCAATAGTCTGGACAGTGAATGGACAGAAAGGCAGCTATCGGTTGTATGAACGTGAAAGTGGAGAAGGAGTAGTTAAGAGCCATTTGGTTATGGAGTGGGGGCACTGCTTTATATTCCCCGGAGATTATGAAACTTGCCTTACAGCATGGAAGGATAACAAGGTGCTTTACCAAGACATACTTTCGGTTACTATCATTAATGATAAAGATTTTCTGGGATTTAATTGGAAGGATGTGACTAATACTTCACAGGCGTGGACTTCTTATGTTGATGTTATCGGCAGTAACCCTGATTTGATGACTACTTATCGGTTTAATGCTGGTGTCCCATCAGTGGAAGTTGCATACTTTAATGTTACAAGCGATAAATATCTGAGCCAAAGCTATGATGTGCTTTATAACTACTTCTGTTCATTCTATTCGCAACCTACTTACGAAGATAAAAAGGATAAGCAAAAGATCTTTCGATTATATAAGGAACTGTTTTCCGAGCAAAAAATATATCCGAATGCCTATCCGTGCGCCATATGGGTTACAGATAACGCCAATGTGGTTTTATTACTTGACGAAGACGATTCGGCACGCTATATCGTTTATGCAGAACCAAGACAGTGATAAAATTATTTTTTATGAAGGAAGCCCTCAGTGAAGTTTCTTCATTTAAATTCACTACATTGGTGCTTTGTGATTTATTAATAATAGTCATAAAGTGGCACTATCCCGGTTAGTTGGTTGATAATATCTAAATTTAAAGTGAGGGTGCGTATGGATACTGATTTTGTAAATTTGACAACAGAAAACCTTGCCGGTGAGCATTTATGTTGCATTATCCGCAGTAAAAAGCCACATCAGGGTATTGAAGCAAAGCGGCGATGGCTTTCTGACCGGCTGAATGAAGGTCACGTCTTTAGAAAATTGAATGCAAAGGCTACGGTTTTTATCGAATATGCTCCCCTTGAAACAGCTTGGGTCCCCATAACCGGTGATAACTATTATTACGTATATTGCTTATGGGTTTTAGGTAGTTACAAAGGAAAAGGGTATGCAAAGTCATTGATGGAGTATTGTTTGGCTGATGCCAAAGCAAAGGGTAAATCCGGTATTTGTATGCTGGGAGCAAAAAAACAAAAATCCTGGCTTTCTGACCAATCATTTGCGAAGAAGTTCGGTTTTGAAGTTGTTGATACTACTGATAACGGATATGAATTGCTTGCGCTTTCTTTTGACGGAACAATACCCCGGTTTGCGCAAAATGTAAAGAAGCAGGAGATTGAAAGCAAAGAACTGACGATTTACTATGATATGCAATGTCCCTATATCTGTCAAAACATTGAAATAATAAAACAGTATTGCGAAATGAATGACGTTCCCGTATCTTTCATTCAAGTGGATACGTTACAAAAAGCAAAGGAATTGCCCTGCGTTTTCAATAACTGGGCTGTATTCTATAAAGGAAAGTTTGAGACAGTGAATTTATTGTTGGATGTCGACTACTTAAAGAGGATACTCAAAAAGTGAAAATGTAAATTCGGATATGCTTTGTGAGCTTTGCTGTCTGAATTCATATTGAATATTATATAACCCTAAGGTGTCAATCATATTTTAAATGAAGGTGTGTCGAAAATGTCAATTCCGCATGGAGACATTCTCGACACACCTTCATTGGTTTTATCTATCTTTACTCCAGAATAAAGATATAGCCTTTGTCTTTCGGTATTTTGATTTTATCTTTGGCTGACAGTGTGAATCCTTCCTGGAAACCTTTGATAGCAGGTGCCGTCAGTTTTGCCTTGTCGGGGTCTATCCCCAGTTTCTCCCAGTCAATTTGTAGTTTCACCTCACTGTCTTTCTTTGCCCAGCTGGCAATGGCTATCATCACTTTGCCGTCTTTGACAAACGAAGTGCCCAGAATATCGCTGCGTCCTGTTTTCACCGGATTGTATGATACCCAATACCCCATCATCCGGCTGTCCTTGATACCGAAAGCATCCCATACCTTCCAGAGTTGTGAAGGGACGGACTCCATCGGTTCGCGTGCTGTCATGCCGTATAGCATACCCCGGTAAGGATTGCCACCGTCTTGTAACATTTCGCTCATCATGCCGAAGGGGATACCCGAAACATCTGTCAGCCAGTATTCCGGTGATTTTTCGTATTTGAAGTATTCGCCGAACCAAAGACGGTCCAGGTAAGGCATGTGTTCCATGTACAGGAAGATGCTGTTGATGTACCCGTCCGCCGGATTGAACTGGTTGGCGGAATGAACGTCGATGCGCGGGTCGGGACGATTGTTTTCCAGTACCCGGCGGATACGTTTCATGGTGTTGCGGTCGAAAGCCAGGTCGTCGATATATACACCGTCGATACCTACATTCTTTGTCAGCCAGTTCAGCCCTTCCACGTAAAAATTATGCCAGCGTGAAATGCCGGTATTCACGATGGCTGCATCTTTGTAGGCATCTACAAACCATGCGGCGATGTAGTCACCGTCCAGATGCTCTTGCAACCATGCATATCCTCCTCCTTTGCCCGGAGAGAAGATCTCGTGTCCGAGACTTTTCAGGGCAAAAAGCTCCGGTGCGTGATTGTTCAGCTCCCTTACGGTGTAGTAGATTTTCACTTTGTAACCTTTGGCATGCGATTCGTCAACGTACTGCTTCATGAAGGCCGGACGGAAGAACGGATAGTTGATATGCGGGTTGACTGCATTGCCGTGATGCAGGTTGATGACGTTCGCTCCGGTTTCGGCTACTACGTCTACCGCCTGATAAGCATGCGCATCACCCTCTTTCAGTTTTTCGGCAGGCTGGTAACCGTGATAGTAGCGATCGGTCCACTGCTTCATGGTGTCTATCGGTTTGAAAGGTGTCACCAGCACCAGGAAGTCGAAGTTCAGCTCTTCTCCTTTGGTCATGGTCCGCTTTCCGCTGTAGGTTTCGATATCCACTTGTTTCCCTTGTTCCCGGTAGCTGATACCTCCTTTGCCGTCGTTGAACCAGGATGGCGGCATGTTCAGCGGTTGCATTTTGTAGAAATTGGTGTTCAGCGGGCGGCGGTAGTTTTCCGCACGGAACAGGCATTGCATTCCACCGTTTACGTCGCCGAACCAGAAACCTTCCTGATTGCGTTCCACATTCCATTTCCATCGGTCGCTTTTAGGACGCAGAGAACCTTCATATCCCATTCCCAAACGATATTTGGCAGTCGCTGCCGGCATGGAAGTCATCAGAGCTATGTCATCTACCGATGTGTTTTCGGTTGCTTTTACTTTAATCTGATAACTCATGAAACCGTCGAACTCCATGCTGGCATGTACCGTCACATCGAGTGATCCGGCCTTCCCGGCAGCTGTCCAACTAACAATCCCGTCATCCTTCTTGCCGAATTTCAACGGTGAAGTGATGGTGACGGGCAGTTGCTTTCCATTCCGGCGGATGACGAGCTCCATCGGTTTTGCCAGGATGTCTTTGGCTTCTTTGCCAACGGAGGTCATCTCTTCGGTGAAATAACTCCGGATGGAAGCCGGTAACCCCAGTTCGCCGGCAGTGACGCTTCGTCCCAATACGCTGATTGTGTTGTCTGTCACCGTCATCGGAATGAACGGCTTCACCAGTTGGTCGTTTACGGCATATTGTGAATTCAGCCAGCGCAGGCGCGACAAACGCCACAAATCACTGTCTCCTTTGTCTACCAGCACATTGTCGGACAGGTTGATCGTGATCTTTACCTCCTGAGAGGCTCCCGATGAATCGCTGACAATGGCTTTACCGCTATAAATGCCTCTGCCGGCATGTTCCGGCATCTGAATGCCTATCCAAAGCGGCTGTACACGCCCCTTGCCCACGTTTACTTCCGGATGCATCGGGCGCCCTATCCAGTCGGTCCCTTCCGTATTGAAACAAGTGATAGCCGATGCCGGAATCATCCCGTCTTTACCTTTCAGGTCGGTGAAGGTTACTTTGACCCCGTTCACCGGATTCTTGAAAGCCCATAGTCCGAGTTGCAATACATAATATTCGTTTAAGTCTGCTTCACCGAAAAATTCGCCGGTGGCTCCTTGGGTTACCTGACGGTACGAGAGATCGTCGAACATACGGATAGGGAACTTACGGTCTTCGGGCAGCAGCAGGAACGGTTTATTGCTATTGGCTTCTGCCAATGCCTGTTTCTCTTTTGCTGTGGCAATGATTTCCATCGGATAGAAGCTGTTGAAACTGCCTAACGACTCGAATCTGACCAGTTTGGCCCGGGTCACCTTTGTTTCCGGAGTGGAACTGCAGATTGCTTTCCATTGTGCGTCGGCTCTGTCAGGTTGCTTCGGATAGTTCACTTTGGGGTATGGACCTCCCGATGTATGGTAGGGCAGATAGTATACATAGTAATTCCCTGTACCTGTACTGGCATCGAACCGGATACGTCCGTACTCACGGTTGATTTCCACCGGAAGTACATTGTCCACTACTTTGCCGGTAGAAGCATTTATCACAATAATCCCTTTCTGTTCGGGATTGGCGTCGCGTCTGCGCCAGGGGATATAAGCTTCCGCTACGGTGGCGGGAGTATTCATTGAAACAACGGCACGGTGATTACCCAGTGTGTCGGGAGTCCAGTAGTTTTCGCCGTAAAACGAAGCTTCGGGGACGAAGTCCTGAGCAGCTGCCGGAAAGGTTAACAAGGCTGACAGTGCCCATAAAAAGAGTTTTTTCATAATGTTTTGTCTAATAAATAAGTATGTGCAAATTTACAAAGAATCGTTTGGGATCGGATAAGATTTGCCTGTTTTTATTTGAGATGCGGTTTCTCTGTCGATTGGCGGACAGTATTTGGACACCTTTATTTGCATTTTCCCTTTTTGTATTATCTTTGCGCCCTCAAAAAACAAATAAACCCTACACTATGAACAAAAAGAAAGTTTTAGGTATTTCGCTTCTGGCACTCTCTCTGTTTGCTTGCCAGGATGATGATACCGTCGACATTCTCAATGCCTTTGGCACACCGCCTGCCTTGACTAAAATTTCGGCAGAGGAGTTTCTCAATCAGGGAGAACAGATGTTTGAAGATGGTGAGAGCGTTGATGACATTGTTTCGGCCGATCGTGCCTTCTATGTGAACCAACCGCTTAATGTATCGATGACAGACGGAAAGCTCCGCCTGTTCAATGGTATGGCCCACGATTTCAAAGAAGTCTCCGTATGGCTTACGATGCCCCATTTGCGTGATACCATCCATCTGATGCAGTTTGAAGAAGTTCCGGGCTTTTACAACATCCGGTTGGATTCTCCGCTGAAGATGGGCGAGGCAGTCTATCCCTCCAAAAGCGGCAAGCCTGTCCGTGTCAACAATCTGGCTTTGCTTTCTCCCGATCAGTACGAACTGTTGCTTACATGCAACGATTCTGTATTCGATATGTTGAAAACCATCAAGATGAAGACCCGCATTCAGATGGGAAAATACGGTAGTGGTAACTGGGGAGTGATGACGCCCAATGCAGCCCGTTATTATGCCACTTCAGCGGTAAATATGGCCGTTATGTTCAGTTCCGGAATTTTTCGTGATTCATTGATGAATTATAAAGGCAGCATCCATAACGATGCAGGGAAGGAGATTGACCGTGAGGGATTGTTGAAATCCATTCTGAATAAGCAAAGTCTGGTGTTCGGAGTAGTCACCGGGCCCGGAATCGCCGGACTTGGCGGAGGAAACGCACTGGGATTGCGTGAGGAATATCTTTCGGGCTTCTTTTACCAGAACCGGGTAGCGATAGATTGCAATTGGGTGCTTCATGTCTGGATTCACGAATTGGGACACTGTCTGGGTTACGGCCATTCCAGCAGCTTGTGTTATGGATCAATGCCCGACGAGATTGTGCCGAAAGTATATCGTTACATGATGAAACACCGGATGTTGCCTTATGTCATCAATCCATTCAAGAGTTACAATGATTATAACCCCGGTATCAACGATGCCGATAATCCCGACATAGAGTTATGATGAAAAGATACAGCATTTTTATGGTAGTGGCGACTTTGCTGCTCACTTTTGCCGCATGTGATAAAAACAATATGCCGGGGGTCGGTTTCACTACCGATTCCATCCTTACACTGACTTTTGAGAAAGAGCTGGATGCGGCAGCTATCGGTGTAGGTACACAGAGCTATAATCCTGTGGGAATGCGCCGTTCGGGTGATACCCTTTTTATAGCCAACCGTGCCGACGGATCGGATGGTGTCCGGATTGTTCGTGCCTCCACCGGCGAATTGCTTTACTCGTTGACAGGTTGGACGTATGACGGAAAAGCTGAAAAGTTCGATAATCAAGTGATGGATGTAGCCGTCAACAGCGATTATATTTTTGTGGTGAACCGCTCTTCCCGGATCGACATGTTTCGCCGGAACGATTATACGTATGTAACCACTATCGGGCGTACAGGTTGGCAGTCGAGCTCGTTGTTGCAATGCGAGTCTGCCGAAGTAGCCGGTGACAAACTATTTATTCGTGATAAACAAAAAATCAAGGTGGTACAGCTTTCGGACTGTACACCGGAAAATCGTTTCAAGGTCCCCGTGTTTGCCCAGAACACCGACAGCACAACTTCCAACAATGGATTTAACCTCGAGACCGTGGCACGTTACAAGGAACTTATTTACGTATCGGACTATGAAAGTTCGCGTATCCTCGTAATCGATCCCTCCACCGTTACTACGAAAGGAGAGCCGGTCCGCTTTGTCCGTTCCTACCGTATGCAAAGCAAGCCGTTGAGTATGGGATTCTTTCAGGATGAAATGTACGTTGTCTGTGCCAATAACCATATCGTAAGAGTGAATCTCCTCACCGGAGAGGAGAAGGACGCTTACTCTTCTTTTGCCGGAGGAATGGGATTCGGTACTCCGGGACGCCTCTTTTTCCATAACGATATGTTCTATCTTTCAGGCCGGAACGCGAACGCTCCGCGCCTGATACAGGGAAAAGTAATGTTTGTTGAAATATCCGAGCTGGACTAAAAAAGCTCACGACAGAGGATCACAGAGTCTCACGGAGTGAAAATATAGAGTACAAAATTCTGTGAGACTCTGTGAAATCCTGTGGTGAGTGAAATTCAAAAAATTAAGTAAACATGAATTTAAAATTTTTATATCTGTTATTATTGCTGTCTGCTGCCTGTTGTGTATCCTGTTCCAAGGACGAAGAACCGGCTGATAAAGGCAATACCTCTCCCGAAGAACCGGTTTATACCACGTTTACCGATGCCGGCGAAGTGATTATTCCCGGAGTGCTTCCGGCCAATTTTACTCCCCGGTCCGTACGGGTCAAAGGGGATACATTATTTGTTGCCAACAATAATGCCGCCGACCGTTCTGTTCTTTTGTTGAACTTGACGACAGGCGAGCTGATCGGACGCATCGATTCGTGGATGCGGAAAGATACTAAAGAGACATTTAACGCTGAGATAGGAGATATGGCTGTTTCGGACCGTTATATTTTTGTGGGGATGTACAACTCCCGTATTAACATTTTCGACCGTCGTACCCTTCAGTTCGTCAATGCCATCGGGCGTTCGGATGGAAAGTGGGGTGACGATATTTACAGCATGACTCATTGTTACGGTCTTCGCGAATGCGGCGAGAGGCTGATGGTGCGTGATAAAAATACCATTCGCGGTTATTGGATTTATGAAGCTGTTACCGAGCCTGCGTTTCGTGTCCCCTGGATCGGAAAGGTAAAGGTACCCGAAGGAATCGGATATGACTATCAGCCCCGCATTCATGGCATGGCGGAGCATAACGGGCGCATGTACCTCACCGACTGGTACAACAAAAGCCTGCAAGTGTTTACTCCCTCAAAAATGGAGATTGTGTTCGGCGAAGAGACACATATCACTTCCGATGCCGTATTTAAGTACGACGCCATACAGCCTTTGGGACTGCTGTCCTATGGCGGAGAGCTCCTGATGTCAGTACAAAAGAGCGGGAAGATACAGCGCTATGACCCCGAGACGGGCGATTTGTTGGGGCTGTTAGCCGAATTTCCGGACAAGGAAATCGGGCGTATGGAGATAGCCCGGGGAATGCTTTATTATATTGACCTCAAAGCCGGAAAACTGATGAAGGCAAAAGGAGAATGATTTACCACAGAGTCACACAGAGTCTCACTGAGTTTTATTCTTCATCATTTTTACTCTGTGAAACTCTGTGAAACCCTGTGGTGAATCTCTTTCCGTTATACATTCATCGCATTTGCTCCGAGTGCACCCAAGTCTTAGAAGTGAATTTATGCCGTCTGAACCGGTATCTTCATCCTTATACCTTTCTTCAATTAACATTGTTAACGCTTTTTTTTAGGCTGTCTTATTCTTATGCGCAAATAACAAGTCTTTTGCATTTAAAGAATTTGTTATTCGCATCCAAAGAACAAGCTTTAACTCTATGTTAAAACAAAGCTTTTGAGAACAGAAATCTTACTTTTTAAAGGTGCTGTTTTTCAGATGGTTAAGTCTGAATTTCGCTTCTCTACCTCACGGATGGACTTTTCGGGCGAAAGCCGGGGACTTGCTTTTTTGTTAACTATAAACGAGGGTTTACACTTCCGAAACTTGAATAATTTATATAATTCCGGCAAATATATTGTATTTTTTTTGAAAAGCAGATGTGCTTACGCGCGCGTAGGAGGAGAAAATCTTGTGTGTAAGTGATAGGAGGGTGGGATACCTATTATTGGGCTACAAACATATACGTTATGTAGAATTTATAGAAAAAATAGGGGGAATTGTTTCAAAAAACGTTCGTTTATAAACACAAAGGTAAGGCACATTTTTATAACAACAAAATATTTTTATAAATAAATTGCTTTTTTCTCTTTTTTACTAAAACACACTACTGATAATGAAAGAGTTATGAATAAAAAATAGTGTTTTTATCTATATTTTTTTTCATAAGAACGGGATTTTTCAAAAAGGTCAAAAAAAGGTGTTTCAAATGACGAACGTTTTTTGAAACAATTTCGTCCGTTTTACCACTATAAATAGTTTCGGAAATACTTACGGTTTGAATGAGAAAAGATGTCTCGTCCAAACCGCGTAGCGCACCCGAAAGTAACCTATCGAGTTTTAATTTCCAACAATAAATGTCTGAACAACAGGAGTATTGGTTTGCCGCTCGGACAAAGAAGGATCAGGAGTTTGCTATTCGTAATGCTTTAGAAAAGCTTGGAATAGAATACTTTCTTCCTACACAATTTGTCATTCGCCAACTGAAATATCGTCGTCGTAGGGTAGAAGTTCCTGTTATCAAGAATCTTATTTTTGTCCGGACTACCAAAGAGCGTGCCTGGTCCATCACGAAGGATGATCACGTTCCTTTATTTTATATGAAGGATCTTTATACCCATACTTTGCTCATCGTCCCCAACAAGCAGATGGAGGACTTTAAGTTTGTGATGGATTTAGCTCCGGAAAATGTAACTTTTGACGACCTTCCTCTTACCGTGGGTACAAAAGTACAGGTTGTCAAAGGAGAGTTTTGTGGTATCGAAGGTGAGTTATCCAGCCTTGCCAATCGCACCTATGTGGTGATCCGCATTCATGGGGTTCTGTCTGCCAGCGTCAAAGTACCTAAAAGTTACCTTCGTATTCTTTCAGCGTAATTCGTAATTTCAAAATTATATGAATCAAGTCCAAAATCTGCAACACATTGCCCGTGAGTTGCTTTATCTTGGTACGGATGGCTCTCCCATCTATACCGATCATTTCCGTCAACTGAACACCGAAGTTTTTCGCTTGTCCGAAGCCCTTTTCTCTATGAAAGGTGCCACTTTTGAGGAAGAAGCAGCGATTTGTCTATCCCTGTTAATGGGCTATAATGCTACCATTTACAATGATGGCGACAAAGAATCTAAGATACAAAGCATTTTAGATCGCTCTTTTGCTGTGTTAGATCATCTTCCCGCTTCTCTATTAAAATGTCAATTGCTGACATATTGTTATGGCGAGGTATTCGAGGAAGATTTGGCACAAGAAGCACATCAAATAATGGATGGCTGGAAAAGCAGGGCGCTCTCAGAAGAAGAATTGGAAGTGATGGAAACATTGCAGACAATGGAAGAGAATCGGTATCCATGTAGTGAGATAGAAGATTGATTATATGCATTTTTGTTTGATAATGATATGTGATGTATGAATATGTACTTGTTTGCACGTGAAGGTAAAGATAGATATATAGATTTTCTTAAAGGTATATCAATAATATCGGTAATCTTTCTTCATAACGTGCCTTTTTCTTTAGGATATTATATTGGCTTTCCTTTTACATTATCTCAGGCTGTACCTATATTTTTGCTTATTCAAGTAGTAAATACATATAGATCTTATTTAAATCATAATCAAAACTTGAATATTTATTTCTGTTCGGGAAATATAAAGAAAATGTTGAGAAGGATTGTATTGCCATTTATATGTATGATCGTAATACAATTATTATTGATTTTAATTATTTCACCAAAGAATATATATAATATGTTTATTTATATTCTTAAGAGTGGCGGCTTAGGACCAGGAGCATACTATCCATACATTTATTTGGAATTTTGGTTAATATTGCCTTTCTTCTTTATTTTGGATAGTAAAATGAAAAAAAATACTAGTATCTTCTTTTTTATATTCATCTCTGCCTTCCTGGAATTTATATGTAGCTCTCTTCATTTGAACGGTGATGGATTATATAGACTTTTGTTTTTTCGTTATGTTTTCTTGATTTTTTTAGGAATACAAATATTTAGAGAACCATTTTATCTCTCTCGAACTCGTTTGATATATTATCAATATTAGGAATTATATTTATAATAATTGATACATATTTAGAGTTAAATCTTGAACCTGTTTTTTTCCGTACAGTTTGGACGGGATGCCATTGGCCAGCTTTTTTTTATACTGCATATCTTTTACTTTTTATGTTGAAAAAACTATTTGATTTTCTGAAGAGTTATCGTATTTCTTCCATAATAGAAACCTTTGGAAGAAAATCATATAGTATATTTCTCACTCAAATGTTCGTTTTCTGGTTACTAAATGGAAAACCTTTAAGTTATCCTCTCTTTTTTCTGATGACAACTCTACTGTCATTGGGTCTTCCTTTTTTGATACTTTTTTTTAAATCAAAAGTGAGAAAATGTTTTTGTAACTGATTTATTTGTTGATTTTTAAATATATATAATATGTTAAATAATAAATCTGTCTTAATTACCGGTGGAACAGGTTCTTTTGGTAAGAAGTTTGTGGAAACTATTCTTCGAGATTATCCTCAAGTGAAAAAAATAGTGATTTATTCTCGTGATGAACTTAAACAATTTGAGTTGAAACAGAAATATCCTGAGTCAATATATCCGCAACTTCGTTTTTTTATAGGAGATGTTCGTGATGGTGAACGCCTAAAGCGTGCTTGTGAAGGTATTGATGTAATTATCCATGCTGCGGCAATAAAGCAAGTGGATACAGCTGAATATAATCCGGAAGAATGTATAAAAACTAATGTTCATGGTGCTCAGAATGTAATTAATGCAGCATTGCAAACAGGAGTGAAACATGTTGTTGCTCTTTCTACGGACAAAGCTTGTGCTCCAATAAATTTGTATGGTGCAACTAAACTAACTTCTGATAAGTTGTTTGTTGCCGCCAATAATATAAAAGGCGCAAGAGAGCTAAAGTTTTCAGTAGTTCGCTATGGAAATGTGATGGGGTCTCGTGGTTCTGTGATTCCTTTTTTCATAAACAAAAGGGATTCTGGAGCTAAAGAGCTACCCATAACTGATATGCGTATGACTCGTTTCAATATTTCTCTTCAAGCAGGCGTGGATTTAGTCATGTACGCTATAGGGCATCATTTAGGAGGTGAAATTTTTATACCTAAAATACCTTCTTATCATATAGCAGATGTAGCAAGAGCAATTGCACCTGAATTACCTTTAAAAGAGATTGGTATACGTCCTGGAGAGAAGCTTCACGAAGAAATGATTACTCCTACGGATGCTCTTAACACGATTGATCTAGGTCCTTATTATGCTATACTCCCTTCTGTCTCTGATAGGTATACTAATGAAGATTTTGTAAAACATCATAATGCGATATATGTTCCACAAGATTTCCATTATAGCTCGGATAAAAATACAGATTGGGAGACAGTTGAATCTATGCGTGAAAATATAAAGAAATATATAGATCCTAATTTTGTGGTGAAATGAAAATAGCCGCTATTATTCAGGCCCGATGTGGGTCTACCCGATTTCCCAATAAAGTTTTCGCAGATCTTTGTGGACATCCTTTGATATGGCATGTCGTTAATAGACTGAGGTTTGCGAGTACAGTGGATGAAATCGTTTTGGCTACAACAATTAATTCTGGCGATCAAAAATTGTATGATTGGGGAATAAAGAATAATATAACTGTATTTAGAGGTAGTGAGAACGATGTTTTAAATAGATATTATAGAGCCTCTGAGGAAGTTAATGCAGATATTGTAATTCGTATAACCGCAGATGATCCCTTTAAAGAACCATCTATTATTGATAAAGCAGTTCAAAAACTCTTAAAGGAGGGGGCAGATTTTGTTTGCAATAATTTTCCTCCGAGTTTCCCAGAGGGGCTAGATGTTGAGGTTTTCACAAAAAGAGCTTTGAGTATTGCAGAACAAAACTCAGAAAGTAATTTTGAACGTGAGCATGTTACACAATACTTTTATCACAATCCTTCTCTCTTTAAGATTTTGAATATCAGTAATCATAAAAACTTATCCGGATTACGGTGGACCCTTGATACGGAAGAGGATTTTCTGATGACGCGACAAATTTATTCTTTACTTTACAAAGATGATTCTTCTATTTTTTATATGGATGATATTCTTGATTTATTAGAACGGTTTCCAGAGATTTCTAGAATGAATTTAGGTGTTACTAGAAGTGAAATGTATAAATTAAAATGATTATGGAACGTATAACCCAGTTAGAAAGGGACTATGTAAATCAGGTCCTTGACAATGCTTTTGCTACTTCGTTAAATTCTGTTTTTAATAACAGGTTAGAGGCTGCATTTGCTAAACAATTTCATTCGAATTACGCTATCGGGCATTGTAATGGCACTGAAACTATGCATACTGCTTTGGCATCTTTGGGAGTTAAGCCTGGTGATGAAGTGATTGTCCCGGCTTTGACAATGACCAGTACATCGTTAGCAGTATTACATAATGGTTCTATACCGGTTTTTGCAGATGTTGATCCTGATACTTTTGTGCTGACGGCTGAGAGTATTGCTAAAGTGATAACTCCTAAAACTAAAGCTGTCATAACGGTTTCTTTATATGGCCTTTCTCCTGACTATGATTCCATATTGGAACTTTGTCAAAAGCATAATCTTTTTCTGATAGAAGATAATGCTGAATGTTTTATGGGCAAATATAAGGGAAAACTGGTTGGCGAGTTTGGTGATTTCGCAAGTTTTAGTTTTCAGGCAAGTAAACATTTGACTACAGGTGAGGGAGGTATGTTAATATGTAAGGAAGAGAAATATGCGGATAATGCTCGTCGTTTTAGTTGTTTAGGCTATGCAGGAGTAAGTGCAAAGCAAGGAAAGATTACTCGTAATGATATTCAAGATCCCACTTATAGTCGTCATGTTGCTATTGGTTTTAACTATCGTATGTCTGAATTGCAAGCTGCTGTTGCACTTGCTCAGTTGGAGCGTATTGATGAGTTAGTTGGAAATCGTATTGAGGTTGCTAAAATTTTTGATGAAGCAATTGAAGGAACTGATTTGTTGAGAAGGCAGCACGAGCCGGAAGATGTTTCAAATTCATATTGGTCATATAGTCTTGTTCTAAACACGGATCATCCGGAAAAAGATTGGTATATATTTCGCGATTTGTTTCAGAAGAATGGTGGCGATGGTTATTATGCAGCATGGAAACTTTCTTATAACGAACCGTTATTCCAAAATATAGTCCAGGGCATGGATGGGATTTGGCAAAAATATGATTCTCTACTTTGTCCTGTTTCTGAGTATCTTCAACCAAGAATGATTCAGTTGAAAACTAATTACTGGAATTTGGACGAGGCCAAAGAGCAGGCAGCTATATTAAAGAAAACTATTAAGGAATTTAAATAAATTTGATTATGGGCTTTTTTAACAAAGAGATAAAGATTGGACAAAAGTGGATAGGTGAAAATCATCCTACTTATTTTATTGCAGAAATCGGTGCAAATTTTGATGGAAATCTTGAAAAGGCAAAACGTTTAATAGATGCAGCAAAAAGTGCGGGTGCCGATTGTGCTAAATTTCAGACTTTCTCTACTTCTAAAATAGTTTCAGAAGGAGGTTTCTCACGGATGCAGTTGAAGGGTGTACATGGCTCTTGGGGCAGAACTGTAAGTGAAGTTTTTAAAGATGCAGAATTTCCTGTATCCTGGCATAGGGAAATTGCTGAGTATTGTCATAAAATAGGTATTGACTTTTCTACATCTCCCTACTTTAAAGAAGCTGTTGATTTATGCGTTGATTTGGATGTGCCTTTTATAAAAATAGGTTCTGGAGATATAACTTGGTTAGAGATGATTGATTATATTGCTCGTAAAGGGATACCCGTGATGTTGGCAACCGGAGATGCAACAATGTCTGAAATAGATGAAGCCGTACGTACTATTGAGGCAGCAAGGAATAAAAATCTTGTATTGATGCAATGTATAACCAATTATCCTTCAAAAATAGATAGTGCTAATGTAAATGTTTTGAAAACTTATCAATCGGCTTATGAAGTATTAACAGGTTATTCGGATCATGCTCCAGGGCATGTTGTGGCATTGGCTTCTACTGTAATAGGTGGTAGGGTGATAGAGAAACACTTTACTTTATGTAAGACAGACAAGGGACCTGATCATCCACACTCGATGGAACCAAACGAGTTTAAATATATGGTTGATTCTGTTCGTGAAGTTGAACGTGCAATGGGGAGTACTCGTAAAGAGGTTGTTGCGGAAGAGGCCGAAACAGTTTTTGTGCAACGACGTTGTCTGTATGCAAAGAATACTCTGCAAAAGGGACAAATAATAACAGCAGACGATATTGATGTACTTCGCCCAGCTTTAGGTATTCCTCCTAAGTTTAAGTCTGTTATTATTGGTAAAACTTGTAAGGAAAATATTGAGAAGGGACAGCCTTTGTTCTGGGAAAACTTCTGAAAATGACTGAGCGGGAAATTTTTATGGCTTTGGTTGATGGTGATTCAATACAGCCTTCTGATGCAATTATTTTATTAGAAGGTGATGGCTTTAACCGTTATCACCATGCAACACAATTGTACAAAGTTGGTTTTGCTCCTATAATTGTATTTAGTGGAGGAATAACAAACTATGATTATGGTAGCTATCCATATGAAAAAATTAAACCTTTAATGTTAGAACAGGGAGTCTTGGAATCAGATTTATACCATGAATCAACTTCATTAAATACTAAACAACAGGCAGATGAGATTATTAAGTTATGTATCATTAGAGAGTGGAAACGTATAATTCTCGTAGGCTCTCATTATCATCAATACAGAGCTTATCTGACATTTCTAAAGTCAATGGCTGATGCCAATGTTAGATTTTTGATTTATAATTCACCTGTTAGAAATTTGATGTGGTTTTCTTCGGATTTTTGGGGAAATCGATTCGATTGTTTGCAAAGGGAATTTGAACGTATTGATTTATATTATGATAAAGGAGATTTAGCTTCCTATAAGGATGCTATAGAATATCAGCGATGGAAAGAGAAGCAATAAACTATATAAAGAAGATATTTGGACGGAATTTTATAGGGATAGATGAGTTAGGCCTTTTGTTTTCTAGAATGGGTCTTTCAGGAATTGATATTGTTATTCCTGAATTAAATTACTCAATAGAAGAATTGGAAAAACATGCAAAGGAGTATATTTTGATATTGGGAATATCAGAAATTGATAATACAAAATTATCTCTAAGAAAGTTTCGTGAAATTTTTGGGATTGATTCCAATGTTGTGAAACCTTGCTTTTACAACCAGGATTGGTATTTAAAAGAGGAATTTTTAGACAGAACATTAGAGAATACATGGTATTTGATTAAAAAAGAGGTATTAGAAAATTCTCACTCAATTCCGCCAGAATTTCTTTTGGAACAAAATATATGTTTCCCCTCGGCAATATTATGTGCATATACTTTTTTTGCAAATTACTTTGCAAATAATGATTTCTTATGGTATAATAATTTCATTTGGTGTGATGATGTCGATCATAATGGTGATAGAATATATGTTGGCAAATATCATGATGCTGATGGGATAAATAAGGATGGATTTAGTATACACAGATATTTAACATTAAGAAATTGTTATTGTTCTATTACAGTAAGATAAAGTATGGAAAATATGCCTTTAGTTTCTATTGTTGTTCCTGTATATAATGTGGAACGATATTTAAGAAAGTGTTTAGATTCTTTGGTCCAACAGACATATAGAAATATAGAAATTATTATTGTAAATGATGGAAGTACAGACCAAAGTGCTAATATAATTAGAGAATATTCTCAGAAAGATGATCGTGTAAAAGTTGTCAACAAGACAAATGGAGGACTCGCTAGTGCAAGAAATGCAGGGGTTTCTATTGCAACAGGAGAGTATGTTTGGAATGTTGATAGTGATGATTATGTGGAACTTGATAGTGTTAACAATGCGATAAACTTGGCTATTAGTGAAAATAGTGATATTGTTGTTACTGCTTATACAGTTGCTGATGAAAACTATAAAATATCCCATGTGATGGAAGCTCGTTTTTGTGGAACAATTTCAGGAAAAGAGGCTTTATTGTTGATGTTAGAGCATAAGATAGGAGGAGATGTTGTTGGTAAGTTTTATAGAAGAAGACTATATGTGGATTTTTGTATTATACAAAATGAAGAATTCTCCGAGATTGAGGATGTAATGCTGAATTTTCAAATGTTCTCTGTTGCTAAACGAGTTACTGCTGCTATTGATTTCCATTGTTTAAATCATATATATAGAATTGGGTCTTATTCTTCCAAAGCAAAAACATTGAATTTTAGAATTAAGCATCATCAAGGCATTCTTGCTATGTCAGAATATGGTTTTGTATCGAATGATGTTAAACGTGCGTATTATGGGTATTTATTTGCTGATTTTCTTACCTGTATATCAATGAAAGATTTGGGATTATTAAATGAATTGCATTTAACAAAAATTGAAATTCTGGCTGACTATTTACAATATTCTTCATCGTATCGTTTGTTACACAAAGAACGTAGTTCCAAAAAAATTGAATTATTAGCTTTGGGGGCAAAGAATAGCATTACTCGATACATTAGTGCTTTTATATTGAGATTGTATTTTGAGTCATTTAAATATAGATATTCGAAGTGATAAAAAGAATTCTGCGAACTAAGATTGTTCGAAATAGTGGTATTTATGTTTTATCCAGTACCATTAATGCTTCTGTTCCTTTTTTCCTTTTACCTATAATGACTACCTGCTTATCCACAGAGGATTATGGAGTTACTGCTATTTTTCAAACAGTTCTCGGATTTATGCTTCCTATTGTGGGGCTCACTATGGATGGTGCTATTGGACTTGAATATTACATAAAGGCGACTAATAATATAGGGAGATATATTGGTAACTGTTTACTGATATCTTTCTGTAGTTTTATCCTTTGCATTCTGCTCGTTATCTTTCTAGGTAGTTATGCTGAATCACTGGTGGGGTTATCCGTCAAATGGATCCTATTAGCTTTACTCCAAACGGTATTCCAGTTTATATGTACTGTTTGTTTGACATTATGGCAAGTTTCCCAGAAACCGATATGTTATGCTGCTTTTTCCTTCGGGATGTGTCTTATAAATGCCTTTTTGTCGGTCTGGTTTGTTTATTATGCACATCAAGGATACTCTGGGAGAATATATGCTAATTTTTTTGCTGTTTGCTTTTTTGCTATCATAGCGTTTATTTATCTGTTGAAACGATATAATGTTTCTTTCTTGGTAGACCTAAAGATGATAAAAGATGCATTGAATTATGGTACTCCTCTTATTCCTCATGCGATTGGCGGATGGTGCTTATCCTTAATAGATAGATTGTTCTTGCTAAATTTAGTAGGATTTTCTGCAGTTGGTAAGTATAGTGTGGCTTTTCAATTGGCATCTGTATTAGGTTTTTTGACATTAGGGATAAATCAAGCTTTTGTTCCATGGCTATATGAGAGATTAGGTGCTGTTACTGATGCTATGAAAAGGAAGATTGTAAAATCTACATATGCTATCATGTTATTGATTCTGTTTTCTGCATTCTTATATGTTTTAGTACTTCCTTTGATTCAATCGTTGTTTATTAATGATAAGTTTAACGGTATTCAAAATGTATTTATCTTATTGCTGATTGGATATTGTTTTCAAGGTTTCTATTATTTTTTTACATGCTATATTGGTTATAGGAAAAAAACTAAATATGTTGCACTTATAACCATTACTGTAATGTTAATAAAATTGCCATTGACTTATATTCTTGTTTCTTTTTGGGGAATGGAAGGAGCAGCATTGTCATTCTCTCTGACTTTCTTTTTCCTTTTTCTATTAACAGCATTTGTTTCTAATCGAGTTTATCGAATGCCTTGGTTTTTTAAGATTAGTAAATAATTATGGTCGTATGAAAGAGAATCGTATTATTACTTTTTTGAGTGCGTTAAAATGGAATCTCGTTTTTTGGATAAAATATATAGTTGATAAGGATTTTAATTACTGCATTAAGCGGAATAAGAAAGAGTTACCTGCCCAAACAGTAAATAAATGTTTTATTATTGGTAATGGTCCTTCCATAAACAAGGTAGATTTCACTTTAATAGAAAACGAAGTGAAATTTTCAGTGAATAGTATTATGAATAATAGAGAGTTGTATGAAAAGATAAATCCTGATTTTCATGTTATTGCAGATCCTGCATATTTCAATGATAAACTTCCTAATTATCATGTATTATTACATGATTTGAAAAATATAAAAACATGTAAGAAGAGACCCCTAGTTATAACTTCTTATGAAGGAAAAAAGACTATCGTAAAGTATGGAATTAATAAATTGAATGATATTTTTTATGTGTTTTCTCATGGAAATTTGAATTCCGGTTTGAATAAAATTTCTATGAGTAGGAATATGCCAGTAGCTCAGAATGTTGTTCAAATGGCTATATATGCTGCAATATCTATGGGATTTCGAGATATCTATCTTTTAGGTTGTGAGATGACTTCTTTTATTCCTAATTTGCATCAAATATCAGTGAGTATAAACGAAAATGAATCATATCATGCCTATAACTATACGGAAGAAATTAAGAGGCAAATGGAAGGGTTGAAACAGACATATGACAATTCTTTTGTCTTTTTTGACTATGCAAAAACATTCCAAATTTTTAAGGATATAGAGATGTATTCACGAAAGCATAAGATTAAAATATATAATGCTACTAATACAGGTGTTTTAGATGTGTTTCAAACCGTTAATTTAAATCTGGATATTTGATTATGACTTTACTAATTGTTTATCTGGTTTTCTTCTTAATCTCTCTCTATTTTATTAAGAGGGCTTCCGCCTATGCAATTATAAGTTTACCTATTTGGATTTTATTGGCTTATTCATTTTTATTGTTAAGTCATATATTCTCTCCTTTTACTTTTCATTCTGGAGATTATAAGAATATATTAATCTATGTTTTTTTTGCATTATTTCTTTTAATTATAGGCTTTTATTTAGGATTAAGTTCTAATTTCCCGATTGTAAGATCGTTTTTCTCAATAAATATTAATAAGCTTTTTTATATTTCTGTTTTAGGTGGGGGATTGGCTGCATTTGATTTTTTTAGACTGAATACGATTGTCTTAGGTATGCGTATAGAAGATCAGCAACTTTCTACAATTGGTGTTTTAGGTACATTTTTGTCTTGTTTTGGAATAATTGTTTGGCTCTACTATTTATATTTTTATATTATTGAATTCAAGACTTTAAATTATAAAGCTTATTTGGGAGTAATAACATATTTGGTATTTACCATTTTATCAGGTGGCAGACAAGCCGTATTATTGACTTTTTTATCTTCTCTAGTTGTTATTGTATGGGGACATAAATATTTGAGGGAGCATAATGTACCTAGGAAGAAAAGGAAAAAGCCAATTGGAGTATATTGTTTTTTATTATTAATGATAACTTATTTTGCTATTGTTTCTGCAACACGTACCCAAATCTTTGATATTGATGATAAAATGGATATGTTTGAGGAGGAGTCAATGGCTCGTATTGATCCGAATTATCGCGAATTTGCACGGCACTTTTTTGCAGCTGACATATTTATTGAAGCAGCCTTTTACTATTCTCATGAACTTACACGATTGGATATTTTTTATAAGAACTATGATTTTGTCCCTATGTTGGGGACCTCTCAGTGCTTATATTTTTCTCGAAGGATACAATGGCTTGTTGGAGATTTGCTAGATAAAAGTTCTTCTGCACAGATAGAAGCTGTAGAGGTTAAAGGGCAATTCTCTTCTCATACCTGGGGGACATTTATTACTAATTATATTGTTGATTTTGGAAAGTTAGGAGCTTTAATAGCCTGTTTGATTTCAGGGTTTATTGTTGGTATCACTACTAAAAGATGTCGTGAGAGCTCCAAACCATTTCTTATTATAAGACAAGGGTTGATATGTGCGGGGCTTATATTCTCAATACAGTTCTCTCCTTTTGCTGAGATGTGTTGGTTTATTCCTATTTTATTTTTGTCTTTTGTTGATTTAAAAACGAATGAATAATAACTCTATTACGATCGTAACAGTAACTTATAATGCTGAAAAGACGATTGAACGTACAATCTTAAGTGTTTTATCCCAGAAAAATATTAGTCTACAATATGTTATTATTGATGGGGGAAGTAATGATAATACGCTTGGTATAATTAATCGATATAGAAATCAAATTTCAGTTGTTGTGTCTGAAAAAGATGGAGGAGTTTATGACGCAATGAATAAATCACTTAGATTTGTTACAGAAAAGTGGGTGCTATTTTTAAATTCAGGTGATACGTTTTTTTCTTCTTCTGTGATAAAATCCATTTTCTCTTTTAATATTTCTAATGCGGATATTATATATGGTGATACTTTTTATCAATATAAAAAGAGGGATTTATATATAAAAGCCAGACCCTTGGAAGTATTGAAAAATGAAATGCCATTTTGTCATCAATCAGTACTGGTTAGAACAGAGTTATTGAGATTGAATCCATTTGATTTATCATATAAACTCGCTGCTGATTATAATTTATTTTTTTCACTATTTAAGAATGGATATAATTTCATGTATATTCCTGTTTGTATTTCTAACTATTCATTAAGTGAGGGGTTAACTGATTCTAATACACTGTTATTGCATAAAGAACTAATAAAAATTAGAGGAGGGCATTTAAGATTTAAAGATGTATTAATGTTTGGATATTGCTTTATCAGGGACCATATGCCTTTGGGGGTAAGAGAATTGCTTAGCTCCTTTATATTTAAGCATTAGAGAGTAATAAGATTTTATTAAGTGAGTTTTTTGTTATGAAAATTGTTTTTGATAATATTGTTTTTTCTTTGCAGAAGGCAGGGGGAATCTCTGTTGTTTGGTATGAATTGTTGAAACGGATTTTAAATGATAGCAGTTTAGATTCTTGTTTTATTGAGTTTGCTCATGTTGATAATTTTTTTAGGAATATGTTGAGAATTCCTTCTTTTAAAATGAGATTAAATTCTAGTTTTTCCTTAAAATACAGACGTTATTTTCCTGTTTCTTATTATTGTAATGAAAAATTTGTTTTTCACTCCTCTTATTTTAGAGTTTGTTCTGATCCTAATGCCATTAATATAACTACTGTACATGATTTTACTTATGAATATTTTTATCGTGGATTGATGAAAAATATTCATTGTTGGCAGAAGTATTATGCAATTAATAAATCTCGATATATAGTTTGTATTTCAGAAAATACCAAGAAAGATCTTCTAAAGTTTCTACCTCATATTAACGAAGATAAGATAAGGGTGATTTATAATGGAGTATCAGATGATTATCAGCCTTTATCTGATAAAAAGAAAGTGGATACGCCTTTTCCATTAAAATCGTATTTGCTTTTTGTAGGAGAACGTGGGGGATACAAAAATTTTGATTTTATTGTAAAATGTTTAAAGAACATAGATTACAATTTAGTAATAGTAGGTAAAAAACTTACCTCTGTTGAGCAAAATTTTTTAGACCATCATATATCTCCAGAGCGCTATTATTATACTGGGCATATATCGAACTATAGATTAAATATTTTATATAATTGTGCGGCAGCTTTGGTTTATCCTTCTGCTTATGAGGGATTTGGCATTCCTGTGCTTGAGGCTCAAAAAGCTGGCTGTCCTGTGATTGCTTATAATAAATCGTCTATACCTGAAATAATAGGCGAAACTCCTTTGTTGATGGAAGAATTATCTGTTGAAGAATTTTATTCTAAATTGTGTTTATTATCTAATCAATCCTTGATGCAAACCGTAGTGGCTAATGGAATTTGTAATGCAAATAGGTTTAGCTGGGATAGAATGTATCATCAATTGCTACAATTGTATTTCGAAGCTATTTCAGAATAACTGTATATGAATTCTAGTGTTTTAATTATTTCTGCTGTATTTCCTCCAGAGCCTATTGTTTCAGCTAAATTATCGGAAGATATAGCAAATGGTTTAGTAGAGCATGATATCAAAGTCATTGTTTTACATCCTAGACCAACCCGGCCATATGGATTTGAGTTCAATATCACTAAGAAAAAAGCACCTTTATATGAGGAGGTTGTACTTCGAACTTATGTGTGTCCTCAATCTAATTTCTTAGGAAGATTATATGAAAGTTACAGTTTTGGTTGTCAGTGTCAAGAATATATAATGAATCATCACCAAGAATTGTCATGTATTTATGCAAATGTTTGGCCTTTTTTTGCTCAACTCAAGATAGTAAGGACAGCTAAAAAGTATAATGTTCCTTGTCTGCTTCATATTCAAGATATTTATCCCGAATCATTTTTGAATAAAATCTCCTCAAGTGTCTTGTCGTCATTGTTTAGAAGATTATTACTTCCTGTAGATAAATATATTCTTTCACAAGCAGATCATGTTTTTGCGATTTCAGCGAATATGAAAAATATCCTTGTGAAATCAAGAAAGATAGATTCTAATAAAATTTCGATTATTGAGAACTGGCAGGATGAAACCGACTTTATAAATTATAACGAGCATAAAGATATTCTGTTTGAACATAAGAAGTGGTTAACTTTTATGTTTCTGGGAAATAATGGTCCAGTGGCCGGTGTGGAATATTTAATAACTTGTTTTGCAAAAGCCAATATTGAGGGAGCAAGGCTGGTAATAGCTGGGAGTGGATCTAGGAAACAAGCATGTATGGAGTTAAGTAAGATGTATCCTAATGTACAAATAGAGTTTTGGGAAGTTCCTGATGGTAAGGTGCCCGAAATACAGGAGTTTGCTGATGTAATGGTATTACCTGTAAGAAAAGGGGCGGCTATGAGTTCTATCCCTTCTAAGTTACCTGCGTATATGTTTTCTAAAAAAATGATTCTGGGGATTTTGGATACGGAGAGCGATACAGCGAAAGCTATTTTAAATGCAGACTGTGGAGTTGTGGTTGAGCCGGAGGGGGAAGAACTTTTGATTGCTACATTGAGGAATATAATGCAGTGGTCAGAAAGTAAGAGAAAACAGAAAGAGAAGAAAAGAAAGAAAAGGCATATATGTG
>OGDY01000894.1_pt1 | contig 36946 bp, 33 predicted proteins | sample 1570341 | NCBI WGS metagenome assembly OGDY01 (sample SAMEA2581972, study PRJEB24529) | metagenome | biome: Human gut stool | place: China | collected 2011 | reverse complement strand
GCGGCATCATCAACGGCCGCAGCGGCAACACGAACACCATCAAGGTCGAGTACGCGTAAGGCCGCGGGCGCGCTTCTGGCGCACGGCCGCACGCGCACAGATGCCCCGGCAAGCCCCGGCGCAAACGTCTGCACACAACAGGCGCGAAAAAACGGGCACGGGCAGCACAGAGCCGGACGCGCCAAAGTCAAACGGACAACGCGCAGCGCAGATCCGGGCGGACGGTGCGCGGCCAAATCACGCAGGAATCGGTCTGCGCAGCGGAAATCTCCCTGCACATGGTGTGCACGAAGCGGCATTCCGTGTGCCGCGCCAAACGGACGGCATCCGGCGCGCCGCGGTCAAGCGTCCCCCGAAAGCCCTCCAGAAACGCATATATCTCCCCTGCCCCGCGCGAAAATATTCGTGCGGGGCAGGGGTTTGTTCTACTTGTTTACATAATCTAATTTACATAACTAATTTTATAAGTGTAAATATTCCGAATTTGCAGCTGTTTTTTCTCGCTTTTGGTTGTCATAACATGCTTTCCATAACTGCAAATCGAGCGGCAAGTCATGCGATGCGTCGTATTTACATAATTCAGTTTACATAAATATTACATCTTCACATGTTTTCCCTTGATTATTCAAATATTTTTCAGCAGTTAAGTTTTCATAATGCAGTTACCATAACTGATATTTCTACTTTCATATTCGGTTTACATAACAACATACACAGAGCACAGCCTGGGGCGCTCCCGATGGGAGCGCCCCGGGCTGTGCTGCTGTTTCAGGCCCTGCACACCGGCCGCACGTATTTGAAAAACCGCGCGCAGTCGTGGTAGAAGTAAAACACCCTGCCCGGCGTCAGGTCGAGCTGCCAGCCGCTGGCGGCGTAGTCGAAGTCGCGCATGACCTGCTCGATCTTCGCTTCCACGGCGGCATTCTGCGTCTCAAAATCGAACGGCCCGTGCTCGAACACGAGGTACTCCCCGGCGGGCACGTCCATGAGCTGCATCTGCGCCGGCACCGGCCCGGCGTAGTCCGCCGGCAGGCGCACGCCGTAGGCCTCCGCAAGCGGGATGCCCCAGCTGCAGATGCGCCCCGTCGGCTCGTTGATCCAGGCCATGAGCTGGCCACTGCCCGCGTCCTCGTTTTCGCCGCCCGCATCGTCGAGCTTGCCGGGAATGCTCGCGAGCAGGCCGCAGATGGTCTCGCAGTCCTGCCCGGGGATCGCGCTCTGCCGCTGCCAGAAGTCCCAGTAGCCGATGCTCTCATAGTTGCGGATATGCAGGAATTTGTGCGCCGGGATGTGCACGAAATAGGTCCTGACCTCGCCCGCGCTTTGTGTCTCGTTCACATCGCCTGCTCCTTCCGTCAGATAACAGTCGAACGGCCGCAGGATGGTCTGGAGCACGACGGGGCCGGGCGCGGCCCGGTAGGCGCTGGGGCTCACGCCGTAGGCCTTCTTGAACGCGCGCGCAAAGGCCTCGTTGGAGGAAAAGCCGTACTGCACGGCGATATCGAGCAGCCTCCGGTCGGTGTCGCGCACATCGCGCAGGGCAAACGCCAGCCGCCGCAGCCGCAGATAGTCCCGGAGCGTCATACCGGCCAGCGCCCGGAACCGGCGCGACGTGTAGTATTCGGAGTAGCCAAGCCGTTCTGCCAGCGCGCGCAGCGTCAGCGCCTCGTCCTGCTGCGCGCGGATGCAGTCGTCCATGATCGTGAGGATGTCCTGAATGTTTCGGTGCCACTGTGCCATGCTCCATGCCTCCTGACCGTTCGATACGCTGATCTTACCGCAAATGCCCGGCCGCTGCCTGATTCTTGTTGCGCTTTTTTGCGGTGCGGCCGCGCCCCGGCGCGGTCATGTCATAGCTCATGGCCAGCAGCGTCCGGATCTGCGCATCCGGAGCTCCGCTGTCAAGCACGGCGGTGATCCAGTTTTCCTTATTCATATGGTATGCCGGCAGCAGCCCCGGCGCACCCCGCAGGGAGGCGATCAGCACCGGGTCGCACTTGAGGTTGAGAATGTCGAGCATTCCCCGCTCCGGCAGACCGAGCTTTTCACCCGGCACCTCCATCATCAGCGCAAACCACTTCCGGTTGCCGGGGTGGCGGAATACCTCATGGCTCGGGTAGCGCGGCCACAGCCGGTCGGACACGGCGTGGTACGTCTCCAGAATGTACTGCTTCCATTCGCTGCGATTCATGCTTTCCTCCTCCGGTCACGGGTTGGCCTGCGCCCACGCGCGCACAAAGGCAGCGAACGTGCGCACGAGCGGCTTGCCCTCGCTCTCCGGCGGGATGGCCATGGCGATGGTGCGGTGCGCCGGAGGGTCGAGCGGACGCACGACGACGTTGTGATGGTCCGAACGCAGCACGAGCTCGTGCGCGATGCAGATGCCCAGCCCGCTCTCGACCATGGAGATCATGGCGTAGTCGTCTGCCGTCTGAAAGCGGATGTCGGGGTGCACGTGCGCGGCGTCGAGCACGCGCAGCGCATCGCGGTTCGTGCTGTCCACGAGACTCACGACCGGCTCCGTACCGAAGGCCGTGATGGGCACGGCGTCCCGGTCCGCCAGCGGGTGCCCCGCCGGCAGCACGGCCAGCAGCCGGTCGCTGCACACGGGCACGATCTCGCCCGGCAGCTCGCTCGGCAGCGAGATGAAGCCCATGTCCACCGTGCCGCTGCGCACGTAGGCATCCACCTCGGCGTACGCCCCGTCGAACAGCCGAAAGCGCGCCTCCGGGTGCTGCACCTGAAACTGCTTGATCATCGGCGGCAGCCAGTTGACCGCCACGCTCTTGAACGTTGCAATGCGGATCGTGCCGCCCGCGCGCTCGCGCACTTCCTGAATGCGGCCGCGCAGGTGCGCATCCGCCGCGCACACCTGCTGCACGGCCGGCAGCAGCGCCTTGCCCGCCGGGGTCAGATGCACGCCGCCGCGGTTGCGCACCAGCAGCGGAAAGCCGCAGTCGCGCTCGAGCCCCGCCAGCAGCTGCGTCAGCGCCGACTGGGACACGCCCAGCGCCTGCGCCGCGGCCGACACGCCCGCGCACTCCACCGTTTTTAAAAACGCCTCATATTGCCGCAGTGTCACAGATACCCGCTCCTTGTCCGACCTTTTTGGTTAAAATAAGATTACCTTATATTATATGCACGGGTTCCAAAAAGTCAAGCGCAGAAATTTTTCCTGATATTGCAGAGAAAACGCCGATTTTTGCCCGAAATTATGAAGAAATTGTTGACACGGCAGCGAAAGTGGCGTATCATACACTCATCTTGTTTTTCAGGAAACGATATAAGGTTTTCTAATGAAAGGGGTAAAACATCATGGGCACTGCTTCGAGCGGTGAATGGATCGCCATATTACTGTATTTTGCGCTGGTCATCGGCGTCGGTGTGTATTTCTTCATCCGTGACCGCCATGTGGAGGGCGAGAAGGAGTATTTCCTCGGCGGCCGCAGCATGGGCGGCTGGGTCGCGGCGCTGTCTGCCGGCGCGTCGGATATGAGTGCGTGGGTGCTCATGGGTCTGCCCGGCTCGATCTATCTGTACGGCATCGGCAAGGTGTGGATCGCCGTCGGTCTGGTCATCGGCACGATCTGCGCGTGGGTGTTTGTCGCGCCGCGTCTGCGCCGGTATTCCATCCGCGCGAACGATTCGATCACGATCCCGCAGTTTCTCACCAACCGCTTCCAGTCGAAGAACAAGGGCCTGCAGATCATCTCGGCGATCGTGTTCGTCGTGGTCTACTGCATTTACAGCGCCTCGAGCATCTCGGCCTGCGGCACGCTGTTCAACACCGTCACGGGCATGAGCGCCAAGACGGCCATGATCATCGCCACGGCCATCATCCTCGTGTACGTGTTTCTCGGCGGCTTCAACGCCGTGTGCTGGACGGACTTCTTCCAGGGCATGCTCATGCTTGCCGCGCTCATGCTCACGCCGATCCTCGCGCTGTTCGTCATGAAGGGTGCAGACTTTGTCGCACCGGTCATGGCCGTTCCGGAAAACTACTATAATGTGCTCTCCGGCGGCGGCTTCAACTGGAAGAGCATGTCGGATATCATTTCCGGTCTTGGCTGGGGTCTCGGCTACTTCGGCATGCCGCACATCCTTGTGCGCTATCTGTCCATCAAGTCCGAGCATGAGATGCGCAAGAGCCAGATCATCGGCTGCAGCTGGATTGTGCTCATTCTGGCCATGTCCGCCGTCGTCGGCCTGATCGGCCGCCAGTTCCTCGGCGAGATCGACAACGAGAACCTCGTCTTTGTGCACATGGTGCGCCGCCTGTTCCCCGCGTTCATCTCCGGCGTGCTGCTCTCGGCCATTCTGGCCGCAGCGATGAGCACGGCCGACTCCCAGCTGCTGGCGAGCAGCAGCGCCTTCGCCTCCGATATCTATAAGCCGGTCATCCGCAAGGACGCCACCGACCATGAGATGCAGTGGGCAGGCCGCATCATCGTCATCCTCATCTCCGTCGTTGCGTTCTTCATCGCGGCTGACCCGAACTGCGGCGGCATCATGGCGCTCGTCGAGTGCGCATGGGCGGGCTTCGGCTCTGCGTTCGGCCCGGTCATCCTGCTCTCGCTCTACTGGCGCCGCCTGACGTACTCCGGCGCGGTCGCCGGCGTGTGCGTGGGCTTCGTGGTCGACGCCGTGTGGTATGCGTTCCTGTCCTCGAGCACCGGCCTGTATGAGATCATCCCCGGCTTCCTGTGCGGTCTGATCGCGGCGGTCATCGTGTCGCTGTGCAGCAAGGCCCCGTCGAAGGAGGTCACCGACCTGTTCGACCGCGCCTTCGAGCCCACGGACTGAACATGCAATCGTTCCCAAAGAGCCGCCCCTCTCCGGAGGGGCGGCTTTTGCACATTTTCGCCAAAATGTCCTGCGTGATACTTGACAGAAGCGCGCAGGACCTGTATTATCTAATGGTAAAAGGAAACGGTATTAGTGAAATATCCATTTTTCACCCGGCCCCGGCCGGAGAAACGGAGCGAACCCTCATGGATTTTTTTGAACAGGTCGCGCGCGAACAGGTGCGCGCGATGATCCTCAACCACGCGCGCCGCGAGGACCTCAGTCAGGTCTTTTCGCAGGGTGAGATGCGCCTGCTCGGCTGCCTCAACGCCGGGGCCGACGGCCGCACGGCCGGCGAGCTGAGCACGCTGCTCGACCTGAGCACGGCGCGCATCGCGGCCATGCTCAACAATCTCGAGCGCAAGGGCGCCATCACCCGCGCGCGCGACACGGCCGACCGCCGGCGCGTCGTCGTGCGCCTGACCGAGCAGGGCAGAAACGAGGTGCAGACGTCGTTCAACGAGGCGGTCGCGTGCCTGTCGGAGGTCTACCGCCGTATGGGCGAGGATGACACACGCGAGCTGCTGCGTCTGAGCGACCGGGCGGGAGAAATCGCCCAGCAGATCTATGAAGAGCAGAAGGAGGACACGCCATGCGGGTGCTGAAATACCTGCGCGGGCACATTCCGGCCGTAGTGCTGATCGTACTGCTGCTCGCGGCGCAGTCGTTTTGCGAGCTGTCGCTGCCGGCGTACACGAGCCGCATCGTGGACACCGGCATCCAGAGCGGCGGCATCGAATACGCAGCGCCCCTCGCGCTCACGGACAAGACCATGGACGGCGTGCGCCTGTTTTTGTCGGACGACGACGCTGCCACGGTCAGCGCCGCCTACACGGAGGATAACGGCGTCTGGACACTCAACGACACGGCGCAGCTCCCGGAGCTGGAGCGCATCTTCATCCGGCCGCTGGTCATGTATGCGCGCCTGTCGGAGCAGGGGGCGAACACCGTGCTCGCCCTGCGGCAGCAGATGCAGGGCGGCCTCATCACGCACGAGGAGATCCTCGCGCGCGGCGAGGAGGCCCTCAGCGGCATGGGCACGCTCACCGACAGCGTCCTGCGCAGCGCGGCCATGCAGTTTCTCAAGACGGAGTACGCCGTCGCGGGGCTGAACGTGGACCACATCCGCAACAGCTATCTACTGCGCACCGGCGGGAAAATGCTCCTGCTCACGCTCGGCATGATCGCAGCGGCCGTGCTCTGCAACTTTGTCGGCGCGCGGATGTCCGCCGCCATCGGGCGCGACCTGCGCGCGCAGGTGTTCCGCAAGGTGCTGTCGTTCTCGTCCGCCGAGATGGACAAGTTCTCGACGGCCTCGCTCATCACGCGCAGCACGAACGACGTCATGCAGATCCAGGCGGTGTGCGTGCTGATCGTGCGCGTCGTGCTCTATGCGCCGATCATCGGCCTCGGCGGCATCGTCATGGTCGCGCGCACGAAGACCGGCCTCGGCTGGATCATCGCGCTGGCCGTCGCGGCGATGCTGCTGCTCGTCGGCGTGCTGATGAAAGTCGCCATGCCGCAGTTTCGCACCATGCAGCAGCGCGTGGACGATGTCAACCTCGTCAGCCGCGAGGTGCTGACCGGCCTGCCGGTCATCCGCGCGTTCCACCGCGAGCGGCACGAGGAGGAGCGCTTCGGCGCTGCGAGCGCGGCGCTCCGGGACACGCAGCTGTTCGTCAACCGGACCATGGCGTTCATGGGCCCGGTCATGACGCTCATCATGTACGGCGTCACGGTCATGATCGAGTGGTTCGGCGCGAAAAGCATCAACGCCGGCAACATGCAGATCGGCGACATGATCGCCTTTTCGACCTATGCGTCGCTCATCATCATGGCCTTCATGATGATTACGATCGTGGCGGTGCTCCTGCCGCGCGCCGAGGTCTCGGCCGCGCGCGTGGACGAAATTCTGCGCACGCGTGCGAGCGTGCGCGACCCGCGCAGCCCCGAGCCCGTGCCCGCGGACGCGACCGTCACGTTCGACCATGTGTCGTTCCGCTATCCCGGCGCGGAGGACGATGTGCTGCACGACATCAGCTTCACGGCGCGGCCCGGCGAGGTCACAGCCATCGTCGGCTCGACCGGCTGCGGCAAATCGACGCTGCTGGGGCTCATCCCGCGCTTTTATGATGCGACCGGCGGCACGGTCAGCATCGGCGGCGTGAACGTGCGCCGCCTGCCCCAGGCCGGCCTGCGCGCCATGCTCGGCTACGTGCCGCAAAAGGGCGTGCTCTTCACGGGTGACATTCTCTCGAACCTTGAGTTCGCCGGCGACGTCTCGGAGGCGGATGCCATCCGCGCCGCCGCCACGGCGCAGGCCGAGGACTTCATCTGGTCGCGGCCGCACCACTTCCTCACGCCGGTGGCGCAGGGCGGGGCGAACGTGTCCGGCGGGCAGCGGCAGCGCCTGTCCATCGCGCGCGCCATCGCCAAGCACCCGCAGGTATACCTGTTTGACGACAGCTTCTCCGCGCTCGACTATCAGACGGACGCCGCGCTGCGTCAGGCGCTGGCCAAGCAGACGCACGACGCCACGGTCATCATCGTGGCGCAGCGCCTGAGCACCATCCTGCACGCGGACCAGATCCTCGTGCTCGACGGCGGGCGCATCGTCGGCTGCGGCACGCACAGCACGCTGCTGCGCAGCTGTGAAACTTACCGCGAGATCGCGCTCAGCCAGCTCAGCGCCGCGGAACTCGGAGAGGAGGGCTGACCATGGCGGGCCACAGACGCGGACCGGGCCGCATCCCGGAAAAACCGAACAACTTCAAGGGCACGATCGGGCAGCTCTTCCGCTATCTCGGGCGCTACCGGCTGGGGCTTGCGCTCGTGCTCGTGCTCGCGCTGGCGAGCACGGCCTTCGGCATCGTCGGGCCGAAAATTCTCTCGACGGCCACGACGGAGCTGGCCACCGGCCTCGGGCGCAAGCTCTCGGGTCTCGGCGGCATCGACTTCGGCAAGATCGGCAAGATCCTGCTGACGGTGCTCGCGCTCTATCTCGTCAGCGCGGCGTGCAGCTTCTTCCAGTCGTGGATCCTTGCCGGCATCACGCAGAAGCTCGCCTACCGCCTGCGCGGCGAGATCAGCAGCAAGATCCACCGCATGCCCATGCGCTACTTTGAGCGCAACACCGTCGGCGACGTGCTCTCGCGCATCACCAACGACGTCGACACCATGTCCTCCGGCATGGCGCAGTCGGCCACGCAGCTGGTCACGAACGTCACGCTGCTCATCGGCGTGCTGGTCATGATGCTGCGCATCAGCTGGCTCATGACGCTCATCGCGCTCATCATGCTGCCGGTCACGGGCGTGCTCACGAGCCGCATCGTCAAGCGCAGCCAGCGCTACTTCGTCGCCCAGCAGAAAAACCTCGGCGACATCAACGGCAAGGTCGAGGAGACCTACGCCGGGCACAACGTCGTCTGTGCCTTCAACCGCGAGGGCGCGACGCAAAAGGAGTTTGACGCCATCAACGCGCGGCTCTACCGCTCGGCGTGGAAGAGCCAGTTCCTGTCGGGCCTCATGTCGCCCGTGACGACGTTTGTCAGCAAGCTCGGCTACGTGTGCGTGGTCGTGCTCGGCGGCTCGCTCGCCGCGCACGGCACCATCACGATCGGCGACATTCAGGCATTCATCAGCTACATGTCGAGCTTCACGCAGCCGATCACGCAGCTGGCGCAGATCAGCACCCAGCTGCAGACCATGGCGGCCGCGGCCGAGCGCGTGTTCGCCTTCCTTGCCGAGCCCGAGGAGCCGGCCGACCCTGCCCTGCCCGCCCCGGCGGACCATATCCACGGCGACGTGTCGTTCCGGCACGTGCGCTTCGGCTACGATCCCGAGCAGCCGGTCATCCACGACTGGAGCTGCGACGTGCCGGCGGGCAGGACCGTCGCCATCGTCGGCCCGACCGGCGCCGGCAAGACCACGATGGTCAAGCTGCTCATGCGCTTTTACGATGTGGACGCCGGCGCCATCCTCGTCGACGGGCGCGACGTGCGCGACTATGCGCGCGGCGACCTGCGGCGCGCCTTCGGCATGGTGCTGCAGGACACGTGGCTCTTTAAGGGCACCATCATGGAAAACATCCGCTACGGCCGCCCAGACGCGACGGACGCCGAGGTCATCTCGGCCGCGAAGGCCGCGCGCGCCGATGCCTTCATCCGCACGCTGCCCGGCGGCTACCAGATGGAGCTCAACGAGGAGGCGACGAACGTCTCCCAGGGGCAAAAGCAGCTGCTGACCATTGCGCGCGCCGTGCTGGCCAACGCCCCCATCCTCATCCTCGACGAGGCGACCAGCTCGGTCGACACCCGCACCGAGCAGCTTATTCAGGAGGCCATGGACCACCTCATGCGCGGCCGCACGAGCTTTGTCATCGCGCACCGCCTGAGCACCATCCGCAATGCCGACTGCATCCTCGTCATGCGCGACGGCAGCATCGTCGAGCAGGGCACGCACAGCGAACTGCTCGCGCGCGGCGGGTTCTATGCCGCGCTCTACAACAGCCAGTTTGAGGACGTGGTCGCGTAAAGCGGCGGCATCCGGACAGCAAAAAACCGCGCAGGAATCAAAATTCCTGCGCGGTTTTGCTGTTTTCAGCGCTTATGCGTTCCAGGCCTTCGTCTGCGCACGCAGCCAGTCGGCCCACGGCTCGATGCCCTCGCCCTTGAGCGCGGAGATCGGGAACACCTGAATGTTCGGGTTGAGCTTCTTGACGCGCTCGACGCACTTGTCGAGGTCGAAGTTGAAGTACGGCGCGACGTCGATCTTGTTGACGAGCAGCACGTCGCAGATCGAGAACATGAGCGGGTACTTCAGCGGCTTGTCGTCGCCCTCCGGCACGGAGAGGATCATGGCGTTTTTCACGGCGCCGGTGTCAAACTCCGCCGGGCAGACGAGGTTGCCGACGTTCTCAAGGATGGCGAGGTCGATGTTCTCGGTGCCGAGGCCCTCGAGGCCCTGGCGCGTCATGCCCGCGTCGAGGTGGCACATGCCGCCGGTGTGCAGCTGGATGACCTTTGCGCCGCTGGTGGAGATGGTCGCGGCGTCGACGTCGGAGTCGATGTCGGCCTCCATGACGCCGATGCGCAGATCGTCCTTCAGGGCGTTGATGGTCGCCATGAGGGTCGTGGTCTTGCCGCTTCCGGGCGAGGACATGAGGTTGAGCAGGAAGGTGTGGTTGCGCTTGAGCTCTTCGCGCAGCAGATCTGCCTGCCGGTCGTTGTTTTCAAAAACGCTCTTTTTGATTTCGAGCACGCGGAATGCATCCATGATATTACCTCCAGAATTTCAGCGTGTTTTTCTATGCCAAAATTATAGCAGTCCCGCCGCGGATTTGCAACCTTTTTGCCACAGAGCCGAAAAACTGTGCTGCCGCTCAGCGCGCAGCCGCCACGATGCGCCAGTGCCCGTCGGCGCACAGCGCGAAAACGACCGCCTCGTCTCCGCAGTAATTGTCCGCGCTGCCGTAAAGCTCCAGAGACGTCTGATAGCACTTGCCGCCGTACTGCGCATCGAGCGTTTCATCGCGCGTGAGCGTCTCCTGCCGGTCGACCCGGTAGCGGACATAGCCCTTGCTGCCCTGCTGCCAGTAGAGCTTGCCGTCGACCTCCTGCAGGCTGTCGCCAAAGTGGCGCTGCTCCATGAGCGCGTCGCTCAGGTACTGCTGCACATGGCGGCGCAGCTCACTCAGAGAGCCGTAGTTCGTCACCGGATACCATTCGCCGGCGCCGTCAAAGCCGCCCGGCAGCGGCGCGGAGCTGTCATACTCCACCCCGTAATTGCCGTTGACGAGCTCCTTGTAGCAGCGGACGATGTCGTCCACATCCGGAATGTCGCCGAGGGTCTGCGGCTCCGGGGCCTCGGTGGCCGCCGCGGTCTGGACCGGCGCGGTGGGCTTGGTGCCAGCCGTCTGCTTCTCGCTCCGGCCGCAGCCGCACAGGAGCGCAGAGAGCATGCAGACCGCCAGCAAACATGTGATCTGTCGTTTCATGTAGAAACCTCCCCAATTTGATTGCAAGCACAGTTTACCATATCTGGAGATGTATTACCAGCTTTTTTCCCCAACGGCCGCGCGGGGATTGCCAATGCGGGGCGGTTCGGGTATAATGGTTTAATATTGTGTGAAACGCCAACCAAGGAGGCGAGGATATGCCCCACCATTCCGGCGCCGAGCTGCCGGGCGCGCAGGCGCTGCGCCAGATGGCCGCGCAGAGCGACAGCCGCGGCCTGTTTTCCGACCGGGCGCCCGACCCGGCCTATGCCGGCCTGTTTCTGAACCGCGAGCTGAGCTGGCTCGCCTTCGACCGCCGCGTGCTGGCCGAGGCGGCCGACGAGACGCTGCCGGTCTACGAGCGGCTGAAGTTTCTGTCCATCTACTGCTCGAATCTCGATGAATTTTACATGGTGCGCGTCGGCGGGCTGCTCGACCGGGCGCTGCTGCAGCCGTGGCACACGGAGAACACCACGGGCCTGACGCCGCGCGAGCAGCTGCGCGCGATCTATGACGAGACGGCGCGGCAGCAAAAGGACTTTGAGGCGCTCTGGCGCAAGGTGACGGCGGCGCTGGCAAAGCAGCGCGTGGAGATCCTGGACTTTGACCGGCTCGACGAGGCGGACGAGGTGCTGCTGCGGCGGCGGTTTGACGCGCTGCGCCCGCTGCTGAGCCCGCAGGTGCTCGACGCGGAGCACCCGCTGCCGTTTCTGCGCAACCGCGAACAGTACGTGCTCGTGCGCTTTGCGGGCAAGCGCGGCGGCGCGGGGCTGGTGCCGACGACGCAGCTACCGAAGTTTTTTAAGCTCACGGTCGACGGCGTGCAGAAGCTCGCGCTCACGGCGCCGCTGGTGGCGCACTTTGCGCCCCTGCTCTTCGGCGAGCGGCGCGTGCGCGAGACGGCCATCGTGCGCGTGACGCGCAACGCCGACATCTCCGTGCGCGACATCATGGACGGGTGCGACGCGGACCTGCGCGCCGTGATGGAGCGGCTGCTGCGGCGGCGCCGCCGGCTCGAGCCGGTGCGCGCGCAGGTGCAGGGCCGCATCTCGGACGAGATGCGCGCGCTCGTGCGCGACCTGCTCGGGCTGCCGAAGCGGCAGCTGTTCGTGACGAGCGCGCCGACGGACCTGTCGTTCGTGCTCACGATGCCGGGGGAATTTGACCTCACGGGGCTGACGTACAATGAGGTACCGCCGGCCAAAAACGTGGCGCTGCAAAAGGGCGACTACTTTGCCTATCTCGCGCAGCACGACCTGCTGCTTGCGCTGCCGTACCAGAGCATCAACCCGTTTGTGGACCTGCTGTACGAGGCGGCGGACGACCCGGACGTCGTGTCGATCAAGATCACGCTCTACCGGCTCGCCGGCAGCAGCCGCATCGCGGCGGCGCTGGCCTACGCGGCCGAGCACGGCAAGCAGGTGCAGTGCCTGCTCGAGCTGCGCGCCCGCTTTGACGAGCAGAGCAACATCGACTACTCGCGCATGCTTGAGGACGCGGGGTGCGACATTCTCTACGGCCTGACGAAATACAAGGTGCACACGAAGCTGTGCCTCATCACGCGGCGGTGCCCCGGCGGCATCTGCTACTACACGCAGGTCGGCACCGGCAACTACAACGAGAAGACCGCCGAGCAGTACACCGACCTCATGCTCCTGACGAGCGACCCGGCCATCGGGCGCGACGCGGCGAAAACGTTCGACCGGCTCGCGCGCGGCGAGACCGTCGGCGAGACGGAGGCGCTCTGGCTCGCGCCGGAGGGCTATAAGCCGCAGTTGCTGGCACACATCGAGGCGCAGACGCGCCTCGGCCCCAAGGGCTACATCGGCATCAAGGTCAACTCCATGAACGACGCGGACGTCATGGCGCGGCTCGTGCGCGCGAGCGAGGCGGGCACGGAGGTGGAGCTGTTCGTGCGCGGCATCTGCTGCCTGCGGCCGGGCGTGCCCGGGCGGACGGAGCACATCTCGGTGCGCAGCATCATCGGGCGGTATCTCGAGCACGAGCGCATTTTCGTCTTTGGCCGCGGGGAAGCGCAGGAGGTGTTCATCGGCTCGGGCGACCTGCTCGAGCGCAACACCATGCGCCGGATCGAGGCCTTCACCGCCGTGACCGACCCGAACGCGCGCGCCGAGGTGCTCGAGGTGCTCAGCGCCATGCGGCGCGACAACCGGCAGGCGTGGATCATGCAGCCGGACGGCAGCTATCTCCGTCCCGAGCCCGCGGGCGAGCCGTTTGTCAGTCAGACCTATCTGCACACGTACTTCGCCGGGCGCACCGTCGGGAAAGCCGCGCCCCCTGCCCCGCCCCGGCCGGAGAAAAAGCTGCCGTGGTGGCGGCGGCTGTGGATCTGGCTGTGGAACAACTGACGAAAAAACCGGAATTTGGTCTTGACAAGCGCGCAAAAGCGCGTATAATGTGCTTTACAATTTAACAGCCTTATCAAGAGTGGCGGAGGGACCGGCCCTGTGAAGCCCGACAACCTGCAGAGACCTGCAAGGTGCCAAATCCGGCGGTGCAAATCGAGAGATGAGGATCTTCGCCTTTTCCAAGCGCTCCGTCGGCTGTCGGGGCGCTTGTTTCTTTGCCCCGGCACAACAGAAAGCGAGGAATTTACCCAATGGCTCATCATCTTTTTACATCCGAATCTGTCACGGAGGGACATCCCGACAAGATCTGTGACCAGGTGTCCGACGCGATCCTTGACGCCATTCTGGCGCAGGACCCGAACGGCCGCGTCGCCTGCGAGTGCACGGTCACGACCGGCGTCGTGAACGTCATGGGCGAGATCACGACCGACTGCTACGTGGACATCCCGAAGGTCGTGCGCCAGACCGTGCGCGAGATCGGCTACGACCGCGCGAAGTACGGCTTTGACTGCGAGACCTGCGCCGTCATCACGAACCTCGACGAGCAGAGCGCGGACATTGCCCTCGGCGTGGACCAGTCGCTCGAGAGCAAGGAGGCCGGCGACAGCGCGCTCGACAACGGCGCGGGCGACCAGGGCATGATGTTCGGTTTCGCCTGCGACGAGACGCCGGAGCTCATGCCGCTGCCCATCTCGCTCGCCCACAAGCTGGCCAAGCGCCTGACCGCCGTGCGCAAGCAGGGGCTGGTGGACTATCTGCGGCCCGACGGCAAGACGCAGGTCACGGTCGAGTACGACGAGCAAAACCGCCCCGTGCGCGTGCACACCGTCGTGCTCAGCACGCAGCACGCGCCGGAAGTGGACATGGCCCAGCTGCGCGCGGACATGATCGCGCTCGTCATCCGTCCGACCATCCCGGCCGAACTGCTCGATGACGACACCCGCTACCTCATCAACCCCACCGGCCGCTTCGTCGTCGGCGGCCCGCAGGCGGACTCCGGCCTGACCGGCCGCAAGATCATCGTCGACACCTACGGCGGCAGCGCCCCGCACGGCGGCGGCGCGTTCTCCGGCAAGGACCCGACGAAGGTCGACCGCAGCGCCGCCTACGCCGCGCGCTACGTGGCCAAGAACATCGTGGCGGCAGGGCTTGCCCGCCGCTGCCTCGTGCAGCTTGCATATGCCATCGGCGTGGCCGAGCCCGTGAGCGTGCTCGTCGATACGCAGGGCACCGGCACCGTGCCGGACGCACAGATCGCCGCTGCCGTGCAGCAGGTGTTCGACCTGCGGCCAACGGCCATCATCCGTGACCTCGACCTGCGCCGCCCGATCTACCGGCAGCTTGCCGCCTACGGCCACATGGGCCGCGAGGAGCTCGGCGTCCGCTGGGAGGACACCGACCGCACCGACGCCCTGCGCGCCGCCGTCGCCGGGACGAACGCGTGATTCAAACCTCATGAAAAACCTCCGCAGCTTCGGCTGCGGAGGTTTTTCATGTTCATTCGAGAACCGGCGCAGCGGTGCTCTATGGGCATATGCTCAATAATACGAATGCCCCCAGGTGGTGGTCTCATAATCTGCGAGGAAGTCGGCGTTCGCGCGCTCGGTCGGCGTGAGCGAATTGTTATCGAACGATGCGCCGGGCACCGTGCCGTGATACCAGCTCTGCGCCTCGAAATAGGCCGCGATCTGCGGCGTCTGGAAAATGCGGCCGTGGCGCGCAAAGATCTCGTTGCGGGCAAGGCAGCACTGCTCCCACGTGAGGTCCGCCACGTCCGCCTGCGTGAGCCGGCGTGCAGCGCTCTCCGGCAGGATGTAGCTGCCGGAGGCCGGCTTTTCGGTCGGCTTCGGGCTCGGCGTGGGCGTGGGCACAGGCGTTTCCGTCGGGGCAGCGGACGGCTCCGCCGTCGCCGTCACGGAAGGAGTCACGGCCGCCGAAGGATCCTTCGGTTTTGGCTTGACATTGAGCGCAATGAGCAGCACGATCAGCGCCACACCGAGCGCGGCAAAAATCGCGATGAGCAGCGCCTTGCTGCGCGGAGCATCGCTGCGCGGCTCCGGCGCATACGGCACATCGTCGGCCCAGCCGGGCACCGGCGGGTCGTCGGTCCAGGTATCGTCCGGCGGGTCGGGTTCATCGTCCCAGTTATCGGCGGGAGCGCTGCCATCCTGCCAGCCGCCGGCAGCATTCTCCCCGCTCCAGTCGTTGGCGGGGGCGCGATCATCCTGCCAGCCATCAACCGGAGCCGTTTCGTCCTGCCAGCCGTCCGGCGGCGCCTGCTCGGCCCCGCAGTAGGGGCACCAGCGCGCATCGTCCGGGATGTCTCGTCCGCAGTAGGCACACTGCATTGGCTTCACCTGCCCTTTCACACACACAAATCGTTTTCCTCAAGATACCATATTCCCGGCCATACCGCAAGGATAAAAAATGTCCCCCGGTGTTCGCCGGGGGACAAAAGAAACGCTGTTAACCCGCGATGCGCTTGGCGCCCACGTAGTTTTTCAGGTAGTAGCTCGAGCTTAGGTCGCTGATGACGACGCAGCCTGCGCCGGAGCTGCTGTGGATGAACTGGCCGCTGCCGATGTAGATACCGACGTGGCCGATGCTGGAGCTGTTGCTCGCAAAGAACACCAGGTCGCCGAGCTGGAGGTTGGCCTTCTCGACATAGGTGCCGTTGTTGTTGTAGATGCTGCTGGCCACACGGCTCATGGAATAGCCGCAGAGCTTGTACACGTAGTTGACAAAACCGGAGCAGTCGAAGCCCGAGGGGCTCATACCGCCGTAGACATACGGCGCGCCCATGTACTGCTTGGCCGTGGCAACGATCGTCTCGCCGATGGAGCTGGACGTGCTGCCGCCGCCGGTATTGCCGCCGTCCGACTTCGTGGTGGTGACATAGGTGCTGTTGACATAGCCCTTGACACCGTTGATCGTGACGGCCGTCCAGTTGCCGCTCGTACCGGTGATGGTCAGCGGCGTGCCGTTGTTGTACGTGCCGAGGATGGAATAGTTCGTGCCGGCGCCGGAACGCAGACGCACGTCGTTGCCCTTGATGTAGCCGGTCTGGCTCGCAGAGCCGCCGCCGTTGTCGGGCTTCGTCGTGGTCATGTAGTCCTTGCAGACATAGCCGTCCTTGCCGCTGTAGCTGACCTTGTACCAGTTGCCGCTCTCGCCGGTGATGGTCATCTCGGTGCCGGTGTTGTACACGCCGAGGATGGAGCTGGTCGTGCTCGCACCCGAGCGCATGCGCACGCCGGTGCCCTTGATGTAGCCGGCCTTGCTGTCGGCCCCGCCGCCGGAGACGTAGTCCGAACGGATGTAGCCGCTCATGCCGCCGACGGTGACCTTCGACCAGCCGTTTTCCGTGCCGGTCACGGTCAGAGGCGTGCCATTCTGATAGGTACCGAGGATGGAGTAGTTCGTGCCCGGGCCGGAGCGCATACGCACATCGCTGCCCTTGACCGAACCGTTGGAGCCGGCCGTGCTGCCGCCGTTGGACGTGACGCCCGAGAGCGAGACATAGTCCGAGTGGACATAGCCGGCGGTGCCGTTGTAGCTGACCTTGTACCAGGCGCCGCTGACGCCGGTGACCGTCATGGTCGTGCCGGAGTTGTAGGTGCCGAGGATGGAGCTGCTCGTGCTCGCGCCGGAGCGCATGCGCACGTAGCTGCCGTCGATCGTGCCGGTGCCGAAGCTGGCATCCATGTCATTGGCGCGTTTGAGGTAATCGGAAGATATGTAGCCGACGGTGCCGTTATAGACCACCGTGGCCCAGCCGCCGCTAGACTGCGAGGACACCACAACGTGGGTGCCCGCCGGGAGCGTGGAGATAATGCCGTAATTCGTTCCGGCGCCCGTTCGGAAGTTGACGGCCGTCGTCGTGGTCGCGCCGCCGTCACTCGCCGCGGAAGCCGAAACGGCCAGCGTGAGCGCGAAGAGCGCGGAAACAACGGCTGTTTTCAGAAATCGTTTCGCCATAGAATCATCCTTTGCTTAGTTATTTGCGAGCGCGTTTGCGAGCGCGCGGTCCAGCCACACAGCCGCCACGTCCATGGCGTTGTAGAGGCCGTCCTTTTCTGTCTTTTTGACCACACGGTCGCGGGATTTCAGATCCGGGTCGGTGAGCTGGAGCTGCACGGAGACCCGCGTCGCCACGTCAAGGTCTTTGACCTTTTGCGTGTCGAGGATCTGCATCATAATGATGTACTTGTCGGCCATGCTGCCGTAATAGAGCAGGTTGTCTTTCCGGCGCAGCGGATGGCCTTTGTAGCACAGTTCGGTCGATTTTGCTGCCAATGAGATACACCTCCGATACCACTGTCTTCAAATTGTAACACATTTCAATCTTTTTGTCAACACCTCGTGCCCCGCGCCGTCGTTTCGGCGCGGGGACACGCGATGGGGCAAGCATTTGCGCGCGGCTCAGCCGGCGTCCGCATCGTCGCCGGTGTCCTGCGAATGGCCGGAGAAATTGCCGAAGATGCCGGTCGGTGCGCCGATGGTCGGCGTCGGGAAGCTCTTGGTCGGCAGGTCCTTATGGATCGGGTCCATGACGAGCTTCCAGATCTGGGCGGCGGGGTTGCCGGAGAAGTTCATATACTCGGGCATGTCGTAGCCGGTCCAGACGGCGGCCACATAGTACGGCGTGAAGCCGACGAACCAGCGGTCGCAGTTGTTCGTGGTCGTACCGGTCTTGCCGCCGACGGGCATACCGGTCAGGCGAGCCTCGCCGCCGGTGCCGCTGTTGACGGCGTTGCAGAGCATGTCGGCCATGTTCCAGGCGGTGTTGGCCTTGAAGGCCACGATCGTGCGCGCGGGATTCTCGAGCACGACCTCGCCGCTGGAATCCTTGACGTAGGAATACGTGCGGCCGTAGGTGAACACGCCGTCGTTGACGAAGGCGGAGTACGCCTGCGTCATCTCGCGGACGGTGATGCCGTGGGTGAGCTGGCCGAGGGCGAGCGGCGCATAGTCGCAGTCGGACTCGGCAAGGCTCGTGACACCGAGCTTGTCCTTGAGGAACTCATACGACGCGCGCGGCGTGAGCTTGTCGAGGATCTGCGCGGAGACGGTGTTGAGCGAGCGCTGCAGCGCCTCGCGGATGGTGACGATGCCGTAGTTGCCGCCGCCGGAGTTTTTCGGATACCAGCTCGTGCCGGTCAGCTTGATGTCCGGCGCGTCATTGACCTGCGTGTACTGCGTGATGAGGCCAAGCTCCATGGCCGGGCCGTAGGTCGCGATCGGCTTGAGCGACGATCCGGGCGGGCGCTTGGACTGCGTGGCCCGGTTCGTGCCGAAGTTGATGGTCTTTTTGCCGGTGCCGCCGGACAGGCCCTTGATCTCGCCGGTGTAGGGGTCCATGACGGCGATGGCGGACTCGAACTGCTGGCCGGAGGCCGACGGGCGCTGCGGCATGTTGTCGAGGTCGGTATAGACGTCGTCGATCGCCTGCTGGATGCTGGGATCGTAGCAGGAATAGACCTGGTAGCCGCCGGAATAGAGCAGCGTGCGCGCCGTGTCGCGGCTGACGCCCTTCTGCTCGACGAGGTCGTTGAGCACGTCGTTGATGACGGCCTCGGCATAGTAGCTGTAGATGGTCTGTGTGGCATCGTCGGACTCGCTGCGCACGAACACGAGCTCCTGCGCCACAGCCTCGTCGTACTGCTCCTTCGAGATGTAGCCCTGCTCGTACATCTGCTTGAGGATGGTCTCCTGCCGGGTCTTGTTGTTCTCGCGGCTGATGAAGGGATCGTATTTCGAGGGGTTGTTCGTGATGCCGATGATGCTCGCGCACTCGGCGAGCGTGAGATCCTTCGGTTCCTTGCCGAAATAGGTCTCGGCGGCGGTATAGACGCCGTTGCAGCCCTCGCCGAAGTAGACGATGTTCAGGTACCACTCCATGATCTCTTCCTTATCATAGGACTTCTCAAACTCGAGCGCCTGGAAGATCTCGAGCAGCTTGCGCTGCACGGTGATATCGTCCTGCTTGGTGAGGTTCTTGATGAGCTGCTGCGTGATGGTCGAGCCGCCGAAGTCGTTTTTCATCGACAGGAACATGTTGATGAACGCGCCCGTCGTGCGGTACCAGTCGACGCCCTTGTGCTTGTAAAAGCGCTTGTCCTCAATGGCGACGGCCGCGTGCTCCATGTCCTTGGGGATGTCGGCATAATCGACCCAGACGCGGTTTTCCGTGCTCGAGAGGTTCGTGAGGTTCTGCCAGTTGCCGTCTGCGTCCTCATACAGGATCGAGCTCGAGAGCGAGACCGTAAAGTCCGAGAGCTGCACGTCGAGGTCCGTGGACAGGCAGTTTTTCACATAGTACGCGAAGATGCACAAAAACAGCAGCCCCGTGACGAGCACGATCAGCAAGATCGTGCCGAGCACGCGCAGGATCGCGCCTGCAACGCTCACGGTCGCATCCGCGGCCTGAGCCGCGCGCGGGGCGGATGATGATGGTTTCGGTCGTTTTGCCATAGGCAGTGACGCACCTCCCTGATAATACACGTTAGCGGGTCAAAAACCCGGTCGATATTCAGCGCATAAAAACGGTTAAATGATATTATAACACACGCTGTCAACCGGGGATAGTCTTTCGCGCGTTTTTGTCCGGCGGGTATAAAATGTGCGCGCATTGGACAAACTTTCCGGTGAAAGGAGCGAGGCATATGAAACGAACGCTGGCACTGACGGTCGTGACGGCGCTGTGCGCCGTGTCGCCGTTCGTCGCGGGGGCGGCATTCTCCTCCCTGCAGCAGCCGGGCGCGGACGCACCGGCCACGTCCTACGACGGCGCGCAGGCGGAATATATCCTGCGGGATTACGAGGGCTATGTGAGCGTGTTCGCCTCCGATGCCGACCGCAAGCCCCTGCAGGTGACCGGCATCGAGGTCGCCGGACTGCGCCGCGCCGACCAGGAGCTGCTGCGCGGCGGCATCACCGTCGGCAGTCAGGAGCAACTTTTGCTGCTGCTGGAGGATCTGGGGTCGTAAAAGGACTTGATTTTACGCGCCGGATGGGGTACACTGAAACCAGAACACGATCACGACTGGAGGACACCCCGATGAGTGAAGCATTCGGCAGCGATTATCTGACGATCGAGGACGAGGAAGGCAACGAGTTCGAGCTGGAAATTCTCAATGAGTTTGAGCTCGACGGTCAGGACTACCTCGCGGCGCTCCCCGCCGACATGGATGAGGACGACCCCGATTTCGGCATCATCCTGCTCAAGATCATGGAGGAAAATGGTGAGGAGCTCTTCGGCTCCATCGACGATGACGACGAGCTGGACAAGGTGTACAATTACTATATGCAGGAGATCTTCGCCGACGAGGACGAGGATTCTGACGACGGCGCGGAGGAATAAGTTCCCGCGCGGCGCATAGCATGGGAATAAGTCCTGCTGTGTGCGTGGAGCACGATCGGGTGCTCGGAGCCCATTTAAACCCACATCTCTGATAAGGGATGCCAGAACTTCCGCTGCGGATTGCAGGCCTCCCGGCCGGCTGAAAGATGCCGGTTGGACGTTGGAAGCAGAGAAACAGCAGAGAGGCGACCCACCTGCCTTCTTGTGCAGGTTGTAACTGGGCTCACACGGCATTGGCGGGCTGGCCGGCAGCGAAAGCTGCCGGCTTTTTTCTTGCCCAAAAGGGCAAGGAAAAAGCCAGATTTTATCCGAGGCGGGCCTTGCCCCCTCGGGCTCCCCTGCGGCTCAAAAGCTTCGAGAACAGCGACACCGGTCGTGCGCCGTGTGCCCGCTCCGCGGCCCTTGGCTCCCTTGTGTAAAGGGAGCTGTCAGCCGCAGGCTGACTGAGGGATTGATACGTAAAATTTCGCACCAAAGCCGGTATCTGCAACCCCTCCGTCACGGCGCAAAGCGCCGCGCCACCTCCCCTTACACAGGGGAGGCATTGGCAGCCGTTCCGGTCATGCGTCTCTCATCTGACGGACACAACAGATGCGCATCTGAAGTGCAGCACCCGAAAAAGCGGCACAGCGCATTGACAACCCCCGCCGCCGGGGCTTATCATAACCCCGGCGGCACGCGCAGCGTGCCGAATTTTGTCCGAACGAAAGGAAATCCGCCATGCTCCGCTTCCAGAATGATTACTCCGAGGGCGCCCACCCGAACGTACTGCGCGCCCTGTGCGATACGAATCTCAGCTCCACCCCGGGCTACGGGCTCGACGACGACTGCCGCCGCGCAGCCGACGCCATCCGCGCCCGCTTCGCCTGCCCGGATGCCGACGTGCACTTTCTCGTCGGCGGCACGCAGACGAACCAGCTCGCCGCGGCCGCCTTCCTGCGCCCGTGGGAGGCCATGGTCGCGGCCGACACCGGCCACATCAACGTGCACGAGACCGGCGCCATCGAGGCCACCGGCCACAAGGTGATCGCCATGCCCGGCACGGACGGCAAGCTCACGCCCGCCGCCATCGCGGACGCCGCCGCGCAGCACTGCGCCGCGCCGGGCGTGTACGACGAGCACATGGTGCTGCCGCGCATGGCATACATATCCGACGCGACGGAGCTCGGCACCGTCTACACGAAAGCGGAGCTGACCGCCCTGCGCGCGGCGTGCGATGCGCACGGGATGTGCCTCTATCTCGACGGCGCGCGGCTGGCGCAGGCGCTCACGGCCGCGGGCAATGACCTGCAGCCGGAGGACCTGCCGCGGCTGTGCGATGCGTTTTACATCGGCGGCACGAAAAATGGCCTGCTCTTCGGCGAGGCGATGGTCATCGTCAACGACGCGCTCAGGCCGGGCTTCCGCCGCGCGATGAAGCGCAACGGCGCCATGCTCGCCAAGGGCCGCCTGCTCGGCGTGCAGTTTGCCGCCGCGATGGCACACGACCTCTGGCTCGACATGGGCCGCCACGCCGATGCACAGGCGCAGCGCATCGCCGCCGCGCTCTCCGACCGGGGCATAGCGATGTACGTGCCCTCGCCGACGAACCAGATCTTCCCCATCCTGTCGGACGCGCAGATCGCGCGGCTGCAGGAGCAGGTCGCGTTCAACACGATCGCCCGCGTGGACGCCACGCACCAGGCCGTGCGGTTCGTGACCTCGTGGGCCACGACAGACGCGCAGGTCGACGCGCTGCTGGCCGTGCTGGCGCAGGTGCTGGACTGAGCACACAACATCGAAATATGGAAACACGCCCGACGCATCCGCGTCGGGCGTGTTTTCTACATTATAAATGTTCCTTCTGCATCTTCGCCCAGCGGCGGGGATACTTCGGCGGCGTGGGCGCCGTCTTGCGGATGACGACGACGCTGTGCGTCACGTCCGTGCCGGGGATGGTGTAGCGCACCGTTCGCTCATACGTGCCGCCGAGCTTGCGGATGGCGCTGCGCGCCTCGTCGAGCTCCTCGGTGCAGTCCGGCCCCTTCATGGCGAGGAACACCCCGCCCGTGCGCACGAACGGCAGGCACAGCTCGCTCAGCAGGTACAGCCGCGCGACCGCGCGCGAGACCGCCGCGTCGAACTGCCCGCGCAGCTCCGGCGCCTCCTCGGCGCGCGCGTGCAGGCACGTCACGTCCGTGAGACCGGTCGCTGCGCAGACATCGCCGAGAAAGCGCACGCGCTTATCCAGACTGTCGAGCAGCGTGAGCGAAATGTCCGGCTGCGCGATCTTCAGCGGCAGACCGGGAAAGCCCGCGCCGGTGCCGACATCGATGACCGACTTGCCGGCAAGCGGCTCGACCGTCAGCAGGGCGGCCGAGTCGAGAAAGTGCAGCTGCGCCACGTCCGTCTCGCCGTGGATGGCCGTCAGGTTCATGACCTTGCTGCGCTCGTCGAGCAGCGTGTAATATGTCTGAAAACGGGCCAGCGCCGCCGCATCGAGCGGCAGACCCAGCGCGGCAAAGCCCGCGCGCAGAAGTTCGTCCATGCTTGCCTCCGAAAATGATTGGTTGCGGCCATCTTACCACATTCTCCCCCGCGCGTCCAGTCCCGGGCGGAGAACGCGCTGCCGGCGTCGGCGTGCGATGCGTTTTGCAGCGCCGGCGCGATTTCCGGACGGCCGTGGGCATCCGCGCCGGGCTGTGGCTCGTGTGCGAGATCATCGTGGACATCGGCGCGATGCATGAAATGTCGATCGGCCTGTTCAGCGCCGCCGCCGCGCTGGGCGCGATGGGCCTGATGTTTGCGCTCGGCCTGCTGCTCGGTGCGCTTGTCTGCCGGCTGCTGCGCCGAAAGCAGCTCGCGTGACCCAATGGCAAGCGCCCCCGCGGGGAGTTTCCCGCGGGGGCGCTTTCCATTTTCCGCTGCGCCGTCAGCTCAGCCGCTGCACGAGCGCGTCCCACAGCTCCAGCAGCCGGAAGCGCACGACATAGCCGCCGCCGGACTCCGTGACGAGGCGCACATCGTCGTCCGAAAGCGCCTGCACCGCCTGCTCCGACAGGCCCGCCGCCTGCGCACACAGCGGCGGGAAGATGACGCACCACCAGTTGTGCCCTGCGCCCGCGCCAAGCGTCACGCGCAGCGACGTGTACACCCCCGCCGGGAGGGCGAACGTGCCGTAGTCGCGCGTCGGGTAGTGCTCGGGGCCCAGCGACACGCGCACCGGCCGCTCCCCCGCCGCCGCCTGCGCCGCGCGGGCGATGCCGTCGAGGTCGCCCGCGATGATCTGCTGCGCCGCGCCGATGTCCGTCACGTCCTGAAGCTGCGGCTCGAGATAGGCCAGCACCGCGTCGCGCACCTGCAGCTTCACGGCCTGCTCGGTCTCGTCGTCCGAGACCGCGATCACGTGCAGCCGCACGAGCCGGGCGGCGAGCATCTGGCTGCGCGCCTGCGCCCATGTGCCTGCCAGCAGCGTCACGCACACGGCCAGCAGCAGCGCCAGCTCCCACGGGCGCAGCGCGCGGCCGGAATCGGGATGGATGGAGAGAGAATGGGTATGCATCATATGTCCGCCTTTCTGTGATGAAAAAAACTGCCGGTACCGGGCATCTGTGCTCAGTATCGGCAGTTTTGTTCGGTTTTAATCCGGCGGGCGCTCAGATCTCCAGGCGGGCGATGGTCTCGGTCAGGAAGCACTCTTGATAGTCGCGCGCGAGCCGGCGCTTGGCATACGCCGCGCTGTCAGCATCGGCGAAGAGGCCGAACACGGCCGAGCCCGTGCCGCTCATGACCGCGCCGAGCGCGCCGCCGTCGAGCAGGCGGCTCTTGATGGCCGCGATCTCGCCCTCGCGGTGGGTGAGCACGTCCTCAAAAACGTTGTACATCCGGCGGGCGAGCCGGGGCATGTCCCCGTCGGCGAGCGCGGCGCAGATGCCCTCCGTGTCCGGACGGCAGCGCGAGGTGCGCGCGTCCACGCGGTGGAACAGCTCCGGTGTCGAGATCGGGAAGTCCGGCTTGCAGATCACGACCGGCAGGCGCGGCATGGGCGTGACGGGCGTGAGCCGCTCGCCGCGGCCCTCGGCCAGCACCGTGCCGCCCGCGACACAGTACGGCACGTCCGAGCCGATCTCGGCCCCCATTTCCTCGAGCTGTGTGCGGGTGAAGCCCGCGCCGGTCAGCCGGTTGAGCGCGCGCAGCACGGCCGCCGCGTCCGACGAGCCGCCGCCCAGCCCCGCGCACACGGGGATGCGCTTGTGCAGCCGGATGTGCACGCCGCAGGTAAGCCCTGCGCGCGCGAGAAACACCTGCGCCGCGCGCACGGCCACATTGTCCGCCCCGCAGGGCAGATAGCTGCGGTTGGTCTCGGCGCGGCAGGTGCCGGTATCGTCGAGCGTGACGGTCACGTCGTCGTGCAGGTCCACGCTCTGCATGACCATGCGCAGGTCGTGAAACCCGTCGGCGCGCGCGCCGAGCACGTCCAGCGACAGGTTCAGCTTCGCCCACGCGGGCTCCATCGTCGTGCCGGTCACAGCTTTTTCAGTTCGAAGAGCAGGTCCATCAGCTCCGCGCCGTCGTCCACATACGGGCCCTTGCGGCCGTTGGCCTCGGAATACGGCAGGCCGGAGCCCTCCGTCACGCGGCTGTCATAGAGCACGAACGGCACGGGGTCGGCGCCGTGCGCGCCGTTGGCCATGTACGTCATGTGGTCCGAGAGCAGCAGCAGGCGGAAGTCCTCGCCCGCGGCGCGCAGCGCCTCGGTCACGGGGGCGACGACGTCGGCGCTCAGGCGCTCGATGGAGTAGATCTTGTGCTCGAGATCGTGGTTGTGCGTGGCCTCGTCCGGGCCCTCGAGGTGCAGGGCCACAAAGTCGTGCCGTTTGAGCACGTCGAGCGCGGCGGCAACCTTGGCGGCGTAGTCGGTGTCCCACTCGCCGGTCGCGGTCGGGACGGTGACGGCCTCAAGCCCCGTCAGGATGCCGATGCCATGGCACAGCGGCACGGCCGAGACAACGCCGCCGTCCGACCCGTAGTGCTCCGGGAAGTTCGGCAGCGCAGCCGCCGTACCCTCGGCCCAGAACCAGACGCCGTTGGCCGGGAGCTTACCGGCGGCGCGGCGCGCGACGTTGATCGGGTGCTGGTCGAGAATGTCGAACGCGCGGCGCATCAGCTCACGCAGCACGTCGGCATTCGGGCAGCCGGTGGGCAGGATGGGGCCGATTTCCTCGCCGAGGTGGTCGTGCGGCGGGGCGAGCTTTATGCCCCGGATGTCCACATGGCTCTGCACCGCGAGGTGGCGGAACGACGAGCCCTTGTGGATGACCATGCCGGCCTGCTCGGCCAGCGGGCGGAAGTCGGGGTGGTCAAAGAGCATCGTCACGAGCTCGTCCGACTCGCGGCCCTCGATGCTGCCCGCGCTGTGGGAGACGATGTGCTTGTGCTCGAACGGCACGTCCTCATCGGCGTAGGTGACCATGTTGCATCGGTAGCACGCGTCGCCGGGGGCGAGCTTTATGCCGGACGCCGCCGCCTCGAGCGGGGCGCGGCCGAAAAAGTACTTGCGCGGCGAGCAGCCGAAGATGGACATGATGGCCGTGTCGCTGCCGGGGGCGAAGCCCTCGGGCACGTTGCGCACGCTGCCGAGGATGCCGTGGCGGGCGAGATCGTCGATCGCGTCCTTTTTCGAAGCTTCCAGCGGCGTGCGGCCGCCAAGCGTGTCGAGCGGGTGGTCGGCCATGCCGTCGCCGATGACGAGAATGTATTTCATACCGTATCCCTCTTTTCGGAAGATTTTTTCGCCGCGGGGTGCCCTGTGGGATGCCGGGACCCGCGGTTTTTTCTGCCCCACAGTATATACTATTTTCCCCGGTTTGTGAAGCGATGCGGCGGCTTCCGGGGCATTTTGCTGCTATTTGTAGAATTCAACAAAATTATTTCAATCATTAAATTAGGTATTGGCAATTTTTCGTCGTCATGATATAGTAGAATACTGTTAAGTATCCGCTAAGTTTTCGCTAAGAAATCGCCCCGGCAGTGTCGGGGCTTTCCACGCATCGGGAGGAACAGCCAATGTCGATCGGACAATATCTGCTCGGCGGCGCGGCCGGACTGGCGTTCGGCCTACTTGTGGCCGCCGGCAACACGCTGCTGACGCGCCGCAGCCTGCAGCGCGCCAAACAGAACACCGCCTCCGTCATGGGCACCAGCGGTCTGCGGCAGGTCATCAACCTCGCCGCGCTCGTGCTCGTGTACCTGCTGCGCAAAGTCGTGCCGCTGCCGCTGGCCGGCACGCTCATCGGCACGGCCGTCGGCCTGTCGGGCGGCAGCATCGCCGGCGTGTGGATCCTCGCGCGGAAAATGGACGACACCATCCCCGCCGAGGGCGTGGAGGTGCCGGATGCGGAGACGATCGAGCTGCCCGAAGACGCTGCACAGGAGCAGATGCCGGACACCGAGCCGGCGGACGAACGGAGGGATGACACCAATGGGTGAGACGAATGTACTGTTTTCCATCGGCCCGCTGGAGGTGACCGGCGCGGTCGTGACCATGTGGGTCATCGTGGCCGTGCTGGCGCTGCTGTCATGGCTGGCCACGCGCAGGCTGCGCGATGTGCCCGGCCCGCTGCAAAACGCCGCCGAAATGGCCGTTGAAAAGCTGCAGGGCTTCTACGGCGGCATCCTCGGCCCGGCCAACGCCCGGCGCTATTTCCCGATGATGGCGACGTTTTTCATCTTCATCGTCGTGTCCAACTACATCGGGCTGCTGCCCGGCGCGGGCGAGGTGTTCACCGTGCCGACGGCCACGCTGTCCGTCACGGCGGGCCTGGCCATCATCGCCTTTTGCATGACGCACACCGTCGGCATCCAGCGCCGCGGACTCAAGGGCTATCTCAAGAGCTTCATCAAGCCCTTCCTGCTCATGCTGCCGCTCAACCTCATCGAGCAGATCGTGCGGCCGTTCTCCCTCGCGCTGCGACTGTACGGCAACCTCTACGGCGAGGAAATGGTCACGCACGAGCTCGGCAACCTCTTCCCGCTCGTGCTGCCGCTGCTCATGCAGGTGCTGAGCCTGCTGTTCTGCCTGATCCAGGCCGTCGTGTTCACGATGCTGCTGTCGATCTATATCGAGGAAGCCATCGAGGAGTGACGCGCACCCCATAAACGCACAAGGAAAGAAGATTCAGATATCCAAGAAAAATTAGGAGGAAAAGAGTTATGTCAACCGGAATCATCGCGATCGCCGCCGCGCTCGCCATCGCCATCAGCACCATCGGCCCCGGCATCGGCCAGGGTCTGGCCGCCGCCCACGCCATGGACGCCATCGCGCGCCAGCCCGAGGCCGCCGGCACCATCCGCTCGAACATGATTATCGCCATGGGCCTGCTCGAATCGCTGACGATCTACGGCCTGCTGATCGCGTTTCTGCTGATCGGCAAGCTCGGCTGAGAAGCCCGGAACAAGGGAGGCACACGCTTTGAGCATCAACATCTCCGAACTGATCTGGACGGTGATCTGCTTTTTCGTGCTGCTGGTGGTTTTGAAGAAGCTGCTGTTTGACCCGCTGGTGTCGTTCATGGCCGCGCGCGACGCGCGCATTCAGGACGGGCTCAGCGCGGGGCGCACCGCCCAGCAGCAGCTCGACGCGGCCGCGCGCGATCGCAGCGAGGCGCAGCGCAAGCAGGCCGCCGCGGCGGACGCGCTGCTGGCCGAGGCCAAGAGCGCAGCCGAGCGCAAGCGCGCCCAGGCGCTGCAGAGCGCGCACCAGGAGGCCGCACAGGCCACGCGTGCCATGCGCGCGCGCGTGCACGACGAGGAAGCCGCCACCGCCGCCGCTGTGGACGCGAAACTGCCCGAGCTCGTCACGGCGCTGACCGGCGGGCTGCTCGGCAGCGACACCGCCGAGCGCAATGCCGCGCAGATCCGCCAATGGGTCGCCCCCGCGCATGAGGGCTGAACCATGAATGAAATGAATCGAAAGGGGGCGCCGACGCCATGGAGTTTCTGAGAGCCATCGGCCCCATCTTCAACTTCCTGCTGCTGGCCGGCGCGCTGATCTTCCTGACGCGCAAGCGCATCCGCAAGCTCTTCCAGGACCGGAAGGAGCGCATCGCCGACGCGCTCGGCCGCGCGGCCGACGCGCAGGATCAGGCCCGTCACACCGCCGAGGACATTGCCGAGGCGCAGCAGGCGGCCGACGCGCAGGCGCGCTCCCAGCTTGCAGACGCGCAGCGTCAGGCCGAAGCCAACACCGCGGCCGCCGCCGAAGAGACCGCACGCGAGGCCGAAGCCGTGCGCCGCAGCGCGCAGCAGACCGAGGCGCAGCTGCGCAGCGACATGGAGGACCGCGTGAGCGACGCGGCCATCGGCCGCATCACGGCCGCTGCCGCCGGTGTGCTGGCGCAGGACGCGTTCGCACCCGCGCGCGCAAAACTGACCGACGACTTCCTCGCCCACATCGGCGAGCATCTGACCACCCAGCCGAGCGACGCGCTCGCCCTCGCCGAGACCGGCACGCTGACCGTGACGGTCGAATCGGCCGAGCCGCTGACCGCCGCCGCGCTCGACGCGCTGACGGACACGCTCACGCGCGCCTACGGCCACGTCACCGTCATGACGACCGTGCGCCCGGAGCTGATCGGCGGCATCTGCCTGCGCATCGGCGACACGCACTATGACGGCACGCTGCGCCACGCGCTCGACCTGCTCGAGCAGGACGCGGCCAACAGCGTCCTGCACACCACGGACGAACAGCCCGACCTGACCGCGTGCATCCGCGCCAAGCTCGCGGACACGCACGTTGCCATCGACGTGTTCCAGTCCGGCGTCGTGACGAGCCTGTCGGACGGCATCTGCCGCATCCGCGGCCTGGCCGACGTCATGGCCGGCGAGCTGCTGGCCTTTGACGGCACGCTGCGCGGCATGGTCATGGACCTCGGCCGCGAGGACATCGGCGTCGTGCTGCTCGGGCCCTACGGCCACCTGCAGGAGGGCGACCGTGTGCGCCGCACGGGGCAGATCATGTCCGTGCCCGTGGGCGAAGAAATGACCGGCCGCGTCGTGGATGCGCTCGGCCGGCCGATCGACGGCCTCGGCCCCATCCGCACGACGGAGCGCCGCGCCATCGAAAGCCCCGCGCCCGGCGTCATCGCGCGCAAGGGCGTGAGCGTCCCGCTGCAGACCGGCATCAAGGCCATCGACGCGCTCGTGCCCATCGGCCGCGGCCAGCGCGAGCTCATCATCGGCGACCGCCAGACCGGCAAGACCGCCATCGCCATCGACGCCATCCTCAACCAGAAGGACACCGGCGTGCTGTGCATCTACGTCGCCATCGGCCAGAAGGAATCGACCGTCGCGGGCGTCGTGCAGAAGCTGCGCGACCGCGGTGCCATGGCCTACACCACCGTCGTGTGCGCGCACGCGTCCGAGACCGCGCCCATGCTCTACATCGCGCCCTACGCGGGCGCCGCCATCGGCGAGTACTTCATGTACCGCGGGCGCGACGTGCTCATCGTCTACGACGACCTGTCGAAGCAGGCCGTGGCCTACCGTGAAATTTCCCTGCTGCTGCAGCGTCCGCCCGGACGCGAGGCCTACCCCGGCGACGTGTTTTATCTGCACTCGCGCCTGCTCGAGCGCGCCGCGCGCCTGAGCGAGGAAGCCGGCGGCGGCAGCATGACCGCCCTGCCCATCATTGAGACGCAGGCCGGCGATATCTCGGCCTATATCCCGACGAATGTCATCTCCATCACCGACGGGCAGATCTTCCTCGAGACGGATCTGTTCCACGCCGGCGTGCGCCCGGCCATCAACGTGGGCCTGTCCGTGTCGCGTGTCGGCGGCGCGGCGCAGCTCGGCGCCATGAAGCAGGTCGCCGGCCGGCTGCGCATGGACCTGGCGCAGTACCGGGAGCTGGCGTCGTTCGCGCAGTTCGGCTCCGATCTGGACAAGGCCACGCGCGACACGCTCGCGCGCGGCAGCCGCATGACCGAGCTCCTGAAGCAGCCGCAGTACGCGCCCATGGACGCGGCCGATCAGGTCGCGGTGCTCTTCGCCGCCGGCGAGGGGTACACGGACACGATCGCCGTCGAGGACGTGCCGCGCTACGCGGACGCCCTGCTCGCGCGCATCCACCGGACGTATCCGGAGCTGCACGACCTTGTGCACAGCGGCAAAAAGCTGCCGCCCGAGGCGCTCGACCGCCTGCGGGAGCTCGCCGCCGAGACCCTGAAGAATCTATGAATTTCATTCCCCGCCGCCGGCAGAAAGGAGTTGACGCCCCTTGACGAACCTGCATAAGATCCGCGCGCGCATCCGCAGCGTGAACAGCACGCAGCAGATCACCCGCACGATGAAGATGATCGCCGTGTCGAAGCTGCGCAAGACGCAGACGAGCCTTGCGGGCGTGCGCCTGTTCGCGGACAAGAGTCAGGCCGTGCTCAACGCCCTGCTCGCCGGCGACGCGAGCTTTGAGCACCCGTATCTCACGCCCCGGCGGCGCGTCGGCCACGTGTGCTACGTGGTCTTCTGGGGCAACCGCGGGCTGTGCGGCGCGTATAACCAGCTGCTGCTGCGCCACCTTGAGGGGCTCGTGCGCGACGAGGCGCGCCCCTGCTCCGTGATCGTGTGCGGCCGCTGGGGGCGCGACGTGCTCGCGGGCACCGACCTGCCCGTGCGGCAGATCTTCTCCGACCTGAGCGACACGCCCACCATGGCCGAGGCGCTCGAGATCGCCGAAGCGCTCAAAAACCTCTACCGCACCGGCGAGGCGGACGAGATCCACCTCGTCTACCAGCGCTTTGACTCCGTGCTGCACCAGACGCCGGTGCACCGGCAGCTGCTGCCCGCCGCGCCGGAGGCCGACGCACCCGCCGCGAACAACAACTATCTGTTCGTGCCGGACGCGCAGACCGTGCTCGACAACGTGCTCGAGCTGTACCTGAACAACACGGTCTACGCCGTGATGCTCGAGGCCCGCGTGGGCGAGCACGCCGCGCGCATGACCGCGATGACCGCCGCCACGGACTCGACCGCGGAGCTCATCGAGGACCTGAATCTGGAGTTCAACCGCGCGCGCCAGGCCGCGATCACGACGGAGATCTCCGAGATCGTCGGCGGCAGCGCCGCGCTGAAAAAATCGGACAAATCGGACTAACACCGCGGCGGCAGCGCCGCGTCCCACGAAGGGAGAACGTATGGAAAACGGTATCGTCAAAAGGGTCATCGGCCCGGTGGTGGACGTGCAGTTCCCGGCCGGAAAGCTGCCGGAGATCAACAACGCCATCGAGGTGCACGCCGGTGAGCGCCGCATCGTCATGGAGGCGGTGCAGCAGCTCGGCGACAACGCAGTGCGCTGCATCTCGCTCTTTTCCACCGACGGGCTGCAGCGCGGCTGCGTCGCCGTGGACACCGGCTCGAGCGTGAAAATGCCCGTCGGCGAGGCAACGCTCGGCCGTATGTTCAACGTCATCGGCGAGCCGATCGACGGCAAAGGCCCCGTCAACGCCACGGAATATCTGCCCATCCACCGTGAGGCCCCGGCCTTTACGGACATCGCCCCCGCGACCGAGCTGCTCGAGACGGGCATCAAGGTCGTCGACCTGCTCGCGCCCTACGCCAAGGGCGGCAAGATCGGCCTGTTCGGCGGCGCGGGCGTCGGCAAGACCGTGCTCATCATGGAGCTGATCCGCAACATCGCCTACGAGCACGGCGGCTACTCGGTCTTTGCCGGCGTGGGCGAGCGCTCGCGCGAGGGCAACGACCTCTGGAACGAGATGAACGAATCCGGCGTCATCAGCAAGACGGCGCTCGTCTTCGGTCAGATGAACGAGCCGCCCGGCGCGCGTCTGCGCGTGCCGCTGTCGGGCCTGACGATCGCGGAAAACTTCCGCGACGAGTCCGGCCAGGACGTGCTGCTGTTTATCGACAACATCTTCCGCTTCACGCAGGCGGGCAGCGAGGTGTCGGCCCTGCTCGGGCGCATGCCCTCCGCCGTCGGCTATCAGCCCACGCTCGCCACCGAGATGGGCAAGCTGCAGGAGCGCATCACGTCCACGCGCAACGGCTCGGTCACGAGCGTGCAGGCGATCTATGTCCCCGCCGACGACCTGACCGACCCCGCCCCGGCCACGACCTTTGCCCACCTCGACGCCACGACCGTGCTCGACCGCAGCATTTCGGAGCTGGGCATCTACCCAGCCGTCGATCCGCTCGGCTCCACGTCGCGCATCCTCGAGCCGGACATTCTCGGCCGCCGGCACTACGACACGGCGCGCGCCGTGCAGCGCGTGCTGCAAAAGTACAAGGACCTGCAGGACATCATCGCCGTGCTCGGCATGGACGAGCTGAGTGTGGAGGACAAGGCCGCCGTCAACCGCGCGCGGCGCATCCAGCGCTTTTTGTCGCAGCCGTTCCACGTGGCGGAAAACTTCACGGGCATGGCCGGCAAGTACGTCCCGCTCGAGGAGACCATCCGCGGCTTTGAGGCCATCCTCGGCGGCGAGTGCGACGACATTCCCGAGCAGGCATTCCTGTTTTGCGGCTCGATCGACGACGTGCTGCGCAAGCGCGACGCGCTCCAGTGAGGCACGCCATGGCCGATATACTGCATCTGGAGATCGTCACGGCCGGCGGCGCGGCCGTGGACACACAGGCCGCGCAGGTCACGCTCCCCCTTGCCGACGGCGAGGCCGGCGTCCTGCCGGGCCATGCGCCGCTGCTCGGCGCGCTCGTGAGCGGCGTCGTGCGCTACACGGCCGGCGGTGCGGAGCACTACTGCGCCGTGAGTCCCGGCACCGTGAACGTCGCGGCCAATACCGTGACCGTGCTCGCCCGCACGGCCGAGCCCGCGCCGGATATTGACCTGCCCCGCGCCGAGGCGGCGCTGCGCCGTGCCGAATCGGACCTTGAGACCCGCGGCATGGAGATGAATGTCTCCGCGCCTGAGGCGGCGCTGGCCCGCGCCCGCGCGCGCATCCGCGCCGTGGAGCTCTGGCGCAAAAACGGATAAAAAACGACCGGAGATCCCCCGCACTGTCCCATTGTCAGGACTGTGGTGGGGTTGCAATTTCCCACATGATATGAGAAAATGTCTGCGTATTCGCTTACGCAGACATTTTTGCGTTTTCCGCCCGCCGCGCGGACATTCCCGGCGCGAAACCGGCGCTCAAGAAAACCTTCCCTCGATTCGGTGCGCACCTTTTCAGCCTTCCCCTTGAGGGGAAGGAAGCGCGATCCGGCCGCTCCCGCAAGGAGAAGGCAGCGCGATCCGGCGCGCCGCACGCTTTTATCATCAAACAGGAGATGTGACCTATGTCCCAACCCAATCGCGGCCGCAATTCGCAGGCCAAAAACCATCTGATCACCATCGTGCTCGCGCTCATCATCGCGGGCCTCGCCACGTGGCTCGGCTACGGCCGCGACCATGTCCCTGCCGACCCCAACGCCACGGCCGCGCCCGGCGTCACCGCGACAGTGACCGCCACGCCCCTGCCCGGCGACGGGCTGACCGTGACGTATCTCGACGTCGGCCAGGGCGACTGTACGCTGCTGCAGTGCGACGGGCAGGTCATGCTCATCGATGCGGCCGAGGGCGACCAGGCCAACAAGATCACGGCCTACCTCAAGCAGCACGGCGTGACCGCCATCGACTACCTCGTCTGCACGCACGCGCACGCCGACCACTGCGGCGGCATGAAGGCCGTCATCGCGGCCTTCCCCGTGCGCACGCTCTACAGCTCCGTCACCTCGAGCAGCAACGGCGCGTTTCAGCGCGTCATGCGCGCGGCCGAGACGGCGAACCTCGCCATCACCGTGCCGAACGTGGGCGACACGTTCTCCCTCGGCAGCGCGACCGTGACCGTCCTCGGCCCGCAGCAGCACTACAGCGACGTCAATAACCAGAGCCTCATCCTGCGCGTGGACTACGGCAGCAACGCCTTTCTCTTCACCGGCGACGCCGAGTACGAGAGCGAGACGGACGTGCTCGACGCGGGCGAAAACGTCCGCTGCGACGTCCTCAAGGCCGGCCACCACGGCAGCCACACCTCCACGGGCTACCGCCTGCTGTACGAGGCGCAGCCGAAGTACGCCGTCATCAGCTGCGGCGCGGACAACGAGTACGGCCACCCGCACGACGACACGCTCAGCCGCCTGCGCGACGCGGACGTGACCGTCTACCGCACCGACCGCAACGGCACGATCGTCTGCCGCTCCGACGGCGTCAACCTCACCTTCACCACCGAGAAAGAAGGCTGATCCCCTTGCACCGCACCCTCTCGCCGGCAGGCGCGTTCTGGCTCGCCGCGTTCACGTATTTCATCTGGGGCTTCACGTTCCTCGCCTCGCGCATCGCGCAGGACTACGGCACGCCGTTTGTGCTGCTGTTCTGGCGCTTCGCGCTGGCGTTCCTGCTACTGAATCTGCTGCGCCTGACGGGGCGCTTCCCCGTGCGTCTGCGCGGCCGGAAGCTCTGGCCCGCGCTGCTGGCGGGTCTGTTCGAGCCCGTGCTCTACTTCCCCTGCGAGCAGTATGGGCTCAAGCTCACGAGCACGTCGTTTTCCGGCGTCATGGTCGCGCTCATCCCGCTGTGCTCGCTCATCTACGGGGCGCTTTTCCTGCAGGAAAAGGCCACGTGGCGGCAGGTCGTGTTCTCGGTTTTGTCCGTAGCGGGGGTGATCGTGCTGGCCGTCTATGCCACCGGCATCGGCGCGGGGAGCTTTCTCGGCTTTCTTGTCCTGCTCGGCACGGTCTTTGCCGGTGCGGGCTATATAGTAGCCTGCCGCGCGTGTTCGGGCAGCTTCACCGCCTTTGAGCGCACGTACATCACGTGCGGCATGGGCGCGGCCGCGTTCGGGGTGCTCTCCGTGCTCGAGCACCGGCGCGATCTGAGCGCTGTCGTCCTGCCGATGACGCACGCGCCGTTTGCGCTCGCCATCGTGTTTTTGAGCGTGGTGGCCTCGGTGCTGTCCTACCTCGCGCTCAACCGGGCGCTGGAGGTGCTGCCCGTCGCGCGCACCGCGGCGCTCATCAACTTCTCGACCGTTGTGTCCGTGCTCGCCGGGGTGCTCCTCCTGCGCGAGCCGTTCGGCTGGGTCAGCGCCGCTGCCTCGGCCGCCATCCTCGTCGGCATCTGGGGCGTGCAGCGCTTCGCTGCGCCGGCAGTGCTGGATACCGCCGAGACCACCGAACCGCTGTCCCCATCGTGAATGGCCCGGACGGAGCAAGCGCCGCACGCGCTGCATCATGTGACCGTCCCGCACCCCCTGGCTCCCTTGTGGAAAGGGAGCTGGCAGCCGTCAGGCTGACTGAGGGATTGATGCGTTTCGTCTTGTGCCGCGGCCGGTATTTGCAACCCCTCCGTCACGGTGCAAAGCACCGTGCCACCTCCCCTTATGCAGGGGAGGCATCGCCGTTCGGCAATGTTTTCACCATGCCGGAGCAGCTGGATCATGCACTGCCTTCCCCTCAAGGAGAAGGCTTGATAGTACGTGTCCTCCGGCACCACCGGGCAGCACATCCCCGGCCTTTGCCCCACTTCCAGTCTAGTATGCTTTTGCATAACTTGTCAAGAAATTTTTCTCTCAGCAAGAAAGCCAGCCAGCGCGCCCTGCGCTGCACCCGCGCCCTGCACCGCACAGCCGCCACAGCGCACCCAGCCGCAAACGCGCACCAGGCCGCACCTGTGTCCGCCGATCACCGGCGCTCACTCCACGCGCCCAGCCGCAAGCCTGCGCAAGCCTGCGCCAGACCGCAACGGCCCCACCCGCCGCAAAGCAGGTTTTCCACAATCTCTCCACAGACTTTTCCACAATTTTGCCGGTTTTCCACAGTGGCTTTCTTTCCCCTTGGCTTTCTTTGAGAGAGACAGGGTAAGATATGCTTATGCAGTGCGTTCCTACTGCGCAGTAAGACCTGGTCTGGTCTGGTTGGGTACGGTACGGTGCCCCGTTACTTTGCTGCTACGTCACGCGTGACAAGATATACCCGCAGTTTCGGGCACGACCAGCAGAAAACCAATAAATATTCATTTCAAAAGGATGACCCCTATGCAATCTACCGAACAGAAAATCGAACGCGCCGCGCTGGCCGGTCTCGCCGCGGCGTGTATGGAGGAACGCGAGCGCTCGACGGACATTTCCCTTGCCGAGCTTGCCGCGCTCGTGGAGACGGCCGGCGGCCAGCCCGTCGTGACGCTGCTGCAGAACAAGCCCACACCCGACCCGCGCACCTTCCTCGGCGAGGGCAAGGTGGCGGAGCTCAAAGAGCTCATTCTCGCCAACGACTGCGACCTCGCGGTGTTTGACAACGAGCTCTCCCCGTCGCAGATGCGCGTGCTGGAGGAGGAGCTCGGCGTGCGCGTGCTCGACCGCTCGGGCCTGATCCTCGACATCTTTGCCCAGC
>OGDY01000887.1_pt1 | contig 37075 bp, 23 predicted proteins | sample 1570341 | NCBI WGS metagenome assembly OGDY01 (sample SAMEA2581972, study PRJEB24529) | metagenome | biome: Human gut stool | place: China | collected 2011 | reverse complement strand
TTATTATACCTCATTTCTTCACCTTTGGCGAGAGCTGGTGATGATTGGCGGTTACTATGAAATCCGTCACGGTATTGCCGAGCCGACCTCTGCATGACCGTCTGGCGAACGGAAATGCCCCTCAGAGCCGTCCGAGCCTGCGGAGCGGTAAACTAACCAATGAAAAAAGCGCCCTCTCTGAAAGCTCAGAGAGAACGCTTACGGTTAGTGTGTACCTTTTGGGTATCTGCCAGTTGTGGAACGCTCCATAATACCGATAACGACTTATGCGGAACGGAAATCAGGTGTGCCAATAGGCTAAAGCTGAAAGATTAACCTTGATCATAACTTCTAACCACTAATTGATATTACTATTTGGATCATCAATCTTATAAATGTCAATATTCCACCTTACAATTTCAGGTTCTAAAGTTATCAAGTTAGGAGCGACATCTATTACGTGACTTATATGATAATATTCATCGCCTACTTGAAAGACTCCCGCTGGTACTTTTTTGTATCCATCTGTTGATAATGTTATATCTACTTTTCTTTTTAAGTGCTGTTGAAAAACGGAATTGCTATACAACTTAAGCAATTCATTTGGTTCAACTGCGCTTGAATATTCTTCTGAAGAAAGAGTATTTTTATATTTTTTAGATAGCGTTTCGTATGGGATAATTGTGTTTGCTTTTTCAGGCGTGAGCATTAACATTTCAGCATAAAAAGCAACATCATCCCGAGTCTTGATACAAGCATTCAGATATAAGATCACTCTAAAACCAACTAAAACCAGTATTATTAAAAAGAAAGCAACAATGCATATTTTTTTCGCTAATTTCATAATACTTCAACCTTCTGACTTGTAGGATCATAAGAAAACACAAAATCTTCAAATTCATATATTTGTGTATCGAACTCATCTTGATCCATGTTATGCTCATCATAGCTGGTATCAGATACATTAGAGTTAATACTAATATCTGTTAAATCGCCATTTGTATCAAATTCGTCAGCAGGTATAATACTTCTATAACTACGTACCATAGAATTCTTTTCTGAAAAATCGGTGTTGCTTTCGTTGATTTTAGCAAAAGAAACTGTATATTCAACCAATTCATTGCCTATACATTCTCCCTCACTATTTAAGATTTTTCTTGAGATTCCGTTTATAAAAGCTTCATAATCTTTTATTGTGTTTTTACTCTTTTCACCATATCCGATTTTAAATGCAGAGTATGTGGGAACATAATCGCTAATTTCATCCCCGTATTGATATTCTGCATAATTTCCTTTTTTGTTAAGATAGTTGGCAGTAAAAATAATATTATTAGCGACAAAATTTGTATCTGTGATTCCATCGTAGGAGTAATCGTTCGATAATACAAATTTTCCCTGTTTCCAGTTTTCGTTAGAAATCTGTAAATGTATATCAACGCTTTCGTTGTAACAAAGAGCACCACTGATTGAAGAAAATTCTATGGTTACTATTGAATCAGCTCTATCCTTTTTAGTTTCAAGAGGTTCTGCTTTGCCCTTAACCTTATCTGTTATTGCAATCCAATCACCATTGATTCTACCTCCAGCATAATAAACATTGACGTTTTGAGCATAATTGTTGTCGTTAGTGTAATAATAAACGAGTTTTGAATCAGATAAATAAATAGGGGTGGATGACGTGTTTTTTAGGGTAATTACCATATTCACAATACTATCATTGCTTAATGTATCTGCTGAACAGGTAATGCTCATAGCCGGAGCAATATCTTCTGATGAATCTTTAGGCTCAGAGCCCCAAACCTTCTTATTACTATTTTTTTCGTATATCGGGATTTTAGTCCACAGTATTAATCCAGTTTCATCATTGTAGTTATTATCCAACGCAGAAAAGTCATTAAGAATATCAATGGAACTCCAATTCTTGGTGTGCATTGCACAATTAACACGAATTGTATCATCAGGGCTTAACATAAATTTTGACTTAGAAAAATCGAATTCTAAATATGCATTTGCATTACTTTTATATGGTGCTGGAATGCTGTGATAGGATATTTTGATATTCACGTTATTATTGTTCGGATTTCCGCAATAATATGTGTCAATTTCCTTTTTTAAATCAGGATTTTCGTCAATAAAATAGTAACGTACTATATAATTATTTAAGTCCACTGCAGTCTTACTGCTATTTTCAAGTTTAAAATCAATATTTAAATTATTAGAATATAAATCTAATTTACTTCTGTAAAAATATAGTTTTAATGGACCATTTGTTTGAAGTGCAGGGACTTCAACACTTCTTTGAAGTGTTTTAGCATCTGCGTTTGCAGCAGTCACAGTAACGCTATAGGGGATGCTAGTTGAAACAGGATTAGGCTCAACCCATACTTTCCAAGCAACTTGCTGTTGCTTACTATTGACAGGTAAGTCTCCTAACTCAACAATTTCGTTGCCCTCAACTATCGACATACCACTAGGAAGATTCAATCTTGCCGAAACGTTTTTGGCTTCACCATCCCCAACGTTTTGGATATATGCAGTAATGGTGAACGGATTCGGAGTATACGAGTCTGTCTCATTTTCGCTATGTTCGATGCCTAATTTTGTTGCACCTGTCAGAGCTACAGCTAGTGGTGGTGTCCCGTCTTGTTGTAAAGTACTCAGTCCATAGTATGTACTACAATTTAGCGTACTACCATTCGATAAGTTTCTAGGATTCCAGTAAACACAAACTGCACTATCACCATTTGATGCTCCTAAAGCTCTGCTATAATCCCATGGATTATTGTAAGCATTAGCCCAATTTGTAAACCTTACCCTATCAGGAGATGTCGTAGTATTACTTTTGATTGTACCCTGTGCAATGACATTAGGAGATGTTAATGAATCAAATGATTGCCAAAATTCAGGAACAGCGTTTCCTGAAAGATCCGTTTCAGATGAAGTATCCCCTATGGTTGGAATTCTAAACGGTGAACTATCATTATTGCCCAACATTGTATCAAACATTATGCGAACACCAACATTATGTGATGTCTCTCCCATATTACTTACAGTATACGAAAACTCTGCAACATCATCTCTACCGGTATATTGATTACTTATCAAGCTAAAATTCATCATGACGCTTATGTCGCCATAAACTGCAGATGCACTTATAGTATTTTCGGTATATGTAACAGTCTGCGGTGAGAACTTGTAGTTGGTTTTGTCTATCTGTATGGTAGTATAGGAAGTTCCACTGCCTGGATAACCATAAAGAAGACGTTGATTGTTATCAGTGGATATAGCAGGATCGCCTTCTACAGTTCCTAAAGAGTAATTTCCTGCACTATAGACTAAGTCCAAATACTCATTACTAACACTGTTAGCGGTAGATGCTTTTCTTAACCTAAGCGATGAATCTTGTGTTGCTTCATTAGATAGATTTGATTTCCATTGCTTGTATTCTTCACAATTAGAATCTAATTGCGAAAAATATTCAAATTCATTTTCTGCAAACGAAGTAATACCTCCTGCGGAATGTGAAAGAATAACTGCTAAGCAAGTAATTCCTCCTACAATTCGCTTAAATAGGCTGCGCTTTTTCATAGCTGGTCTCCTTTATTAGATAGATTTACGGAACATACGTCCGATATACAATATTCTATCATAAAGTAAACATAATGTCAATGGGTTTTGCTAAAATTATTTACTAAGACATAATTTCACTTATTACTTATGTTATTAGTATCCTTGGAAAATTAAACTTCTGGACACAAGCGATACGGAGTGTCGCACAAAACAGTTAGCAACCGAGTATGACTATTTTGTTAAAAATTAGCTTGCTGTACCTGTCTTACAATGTTTGCCTGAAAACTTCTTTATGCCTACTGTCCTAAGTCTCAGGGCATGAAGCAGCTTATGGCTGGTCTTGGTCTGATCCTCCTCGCTATTATCCTTGTACCTGTTCTTGAGGGTATGATGACGGGTGCGGTGTAATCTGACACACGGCTGATCAAGAAAAGAGACAAGCGTAAACCTCGGCTGAACGCTATATAAATAACGTCGTTTCAATAGAATTATGAAAGAGGTCGCTCAGCGGTGGGCTGTGGTGGGTATGAGCGATAAGACAGTATGGGAATAAACATCGGTTATCTGACAGCAAACCGAACAAGTGCAGGAGATGAGGTCTATACACCATTTTATGCGGTAGAACCGCTGACGGAGTTTTTACCGAAAGACAAGAAGATATGGTGTCCGTTCGATGAGGAATGGAGCGCTTTCTATCAGTATCTTTCGGAAAATGGCTATGAAGTGGAGCGAAGCAGTCTGAAAGAAGGCAAGGATTTCTTTTCTTTTGAGCCTGACAAATGGGATATTCTTGTAAGCAATCCCCCATTTTCAAAGAAAAATGAAGTCCTGAAAAGAGCGTTTTCTTTCGGAAAGCCCTTTGCTCTGCTCCTGCCCGTGAACAGTATTCAGGGCAAAGCTCGGTATCGCATTTTCAATAATGTGATACAAATGCTCTCCTTTGACGGGCGTGTGGACTATCATACACGGCAGAACATGGAATGTACTACTAAGGGCAATCACTTCGGCTCTGCTTATTTCTGCCGTGACCTACTCCCAACAAAACTTGAATTACGGCAGCTTGTCAAATATGACAGACCTTTAGTCACTCCCACGATTGGAGGTGATGAATAATGGGAATTATCAGCGATGCGATCGATGCACTGGAAGATTGGTGTAAAGACTTATTTAAGGACGGCATCCAGTCTCAGTTTGACGGCATTTCCGACTTACTTTCCGACACATTCTCGCAGACAACGGGAACGGGCGGCAGCGGTGGACTTGTCAATGACTTCGTAACTCAGCACCCGTCACAGTTCACTGGCGGAGGTACTGGCGGAACTACGATCTGGACAACGATCGAAACGCTTTGCAACAATGTCGTAGTGCCTATCGGCGGTTTCATTCTAACAGTTATCTTATTAAACGAACTGATACAGATGGTACTGCGAGGAAATAACTTCAAAGACTTTGATGATTCTATTTTTATAAAATGGATCATAAAAGCACTTTGCGGTGTAATTTTGGTCGCCAACACATATTACATCGCTTCGGCACTATTCTCGTTTGGCACAACGGTATGCTCCAATGGACTTGCCACACTATTCGGGACCGGAGATTATCTATCCTCCTCGCTCTCGATCAATCCGTCGGCACTCAGCGGTCTGAGTTTGGGTGAGCTGATGACGGTGTGGTTTATTTCCCTGATCGTTCATCTTGGGGTGCTGATACTGATAGTCGCTATTGTTATTACACTGGCTTCAAGAATCATTGAAGTATTCATGTACTTATCAATCGCTCCTATCCCTATGGCTACAATGATGGACAGCGGTGAATGGGCTTCTATCGGTAAGAACTGGATCAAACAGCTTCTCGCTCTTTCTTTCCAGGGGTTCTTTATCGTAGTGGCGCTCGGTATTTTCAAGACGCTTTTCAGCAATGCAAGGCGGCAAGGGCAAAGCTCATGTCGATCAAGAATGATGTAATCAAGGGCTTTAAGGCTTTCGGAGTCGAAGCGGAACTGCTTGACGGCAGGCAGAGACTTGAAGCTCTGTATTATGCCCTGAACCCTTACCGAAATTCCCCGTTTCTTTTCGATTGGGGTGAAATGCTGAGGGCAGGAATGGACACAAAGGATTTCATCTGTCCGCCCTCGCTCAAATTCAATAAGGCAGACTTTGAGATCGGCAATGCCTACGGCGCTGTATGGGGTATGAATATCCTAGCCGGAGAGCTGCCCGATGAAATTCTCAAGGACTTCCTTGAAATGCAGAATCTTTTCTGTGTGAACATTCATGTCGAACCGCTGGACCAGATAGATGCCCTGAAATTCGTCAAAAAGAAGCTCACAAATGTTGAGCAAATGAAAATTGATGAGCAGAAAAAGGCATCGCAGTCCGGCTATGATCCTGACATTCTGCCCCCTGCGATCAAAATGTATATCGAGGACATTGACAAACTGCTTGCAGACTTAAACAGCAAGAACGAGCGTCTTTTCCATATCTCGATTAGTATCAGGGCTTATGCAAAGAGCAAAAAGTCGCTGAAACTGCAAGCAGAAATGCTCAAGCGTATCTGTCAGAAGAACAACTGCACTATGTTCCCCTATGGATATGCCTTCCCTTGCCGAAGCTGATAATGCTCGGAGAGTATTTGCGTACCTGTGCAAGACCAGAGGGCTTGACTATGACCTTGTGGCTTCACTTGTGAGACAAGGCGTGATCGCTCAGGAAGAAAAGACAGGAAATGTCCTTTTCAAATACTATGACGAACAGGGCAAGGTCATCGGTGCTGAAAAGGTCGGCACATCAACAGAACACAAATTCAAAGGAATTGCAACAGGCTCGGCAGCAGGACACGGCTTTGAAGTAGTCCGTGGCACGGGCGAAAAGGCTTTTTTCTTTGAGTCGGCTATTGATATGCTCTCCTATCTGCAAATGCACGATAAAGAGCTAACCGATTGCAGGCTCGTTTCCATGATGGGCGTGAAGCCGAATATCGTGCTTGATACAATGCTCAGGCACAATATCTCTCCTGAGAATGTATTTTTATGCTCCGATAACGATACCGCAGGCAATGAGTTTGCCCAGCGTTTGCAGGAGCAGTATCCCGACATGAAGCGTGTTATCACTCCTGATACATACAAAGACTGGAATGATATGCTTCGTGGTATCCCAAAAGCAGTAGAACATGAGACTGAGAAAAAGGAGGTTGACAGCGTGGCTGACCTTATTACATTCGGCAACAGAATGTGGAATGATGCGACTGATAACAGAGACAAGTCGCTGATCTCTATGCAGCTTGCAGACTTTCAGCGTGTGCGAGACACACTTGAAAGATCGGGTATCAATTACTATGCCTATGAAATGAACGGTACTGTTCGTATGGCGGTAAATGATAAGGACACCGACTGGCTGAGAAATATCCTCGGCAATGTGAGCATTACAAAATCCAATAGACCATACTCTCCGCCTGAAAAAAACATCTTCGGTTCAGCGGAGTATCGTTATATCTCGCAGAAGGAGTACCTCTCCGCTGACCGTGACCTTGTGCTGAAAATGGCTGAGATCATGAAAGCCCGTGGTATGCAGTTTTCGGGCAGAGTCTATCCGTCCGGCAAGGGTACGCTGACGGTAAGTCACGCTGACCTTTTTGCAGTCCGCAACATCAGGGACGAAGTTGTGAATATGCGTAAGCAGTTTGCAAGTCCCGATAAGGCGCAGGAAGTAGGCAATCGTGACTATCGTGCGAACCGTGATACTCATTACTATATGAGCAAGCTCACACCTGAACAGTTCGGAGAGGTCAAGCCTTTCCTCGAAACAAGTGTGAGCTATCATGCTGTTGTCCGTGATGGCAAGGTCGCATTTGCGGTGGATAAAGAGAACGCTCCTGCATTTCACAGGGCTTTGGAGAACGCTGTCCGTGAGACAAATATGCTCCGCAAAATGGCTGACCTCGGTTTGCCTATGGAGCAGAATATCGCTCTTTCGCCCGTAGTTCACCGCCTTGCCGTTGAGGATATGCAGCTTGATCTTGCTGACTTCTTTGACAAGCGTTATGATGAAGCACAGTTTGGCGAGATGCTTTCTCTTGTGAACGCATACATCGCACAGGCTCCGGCTGAACGCTACGGCGAAAACAGCAAGCTCACCGATATGCTTGAAGCAAAGTCCAGTTTTGACCGCAGTATCGAGCTTTCGGACTTCTTTTCTCTGCACGATTTCTCCGATGAACAGAGGGCTGCTATTACGGCGATGTTCGTGGGTGATGTGACAAGAGGACAGATCGACAGCATTGACGAGACTTTCACCGCTGAGGATATTCAGGCATACGATGAAATTCTCCATAATGCTTTGCAGGAATCGGATATTGAGGATTTCCTTGCAGAACACGCACATTCCGTACAGAAACAGTCTGACAGAGATCAGGCACTTGCCGATGCCTTTGCTTCACACAAGGATATGCAGCTTTCGGGAAGCGGTGATGATCTCACAAATTTCCGTCTGCACTATGATACGGAGATCAACAACGGTGAAGGTGGCTATAACCTGATTGCTGACCGTATCGCAGTACCTCTCATAAAGGATATGAGTATTTCGGTGCTTTCCGATGATATTTCCTTCGATACATTTAAGGACTTCCTTTCTTCTCACGATTTAGCTTTTGAGAGCGTGATCGACACGATCAAACCTGAGAAACAGGCAACAGAGGAAGAAGTGCTGTTTTCCAATGCTGACCTCGCCCGTTTCCTTGCAGAACATACTCTGTCCTCCGATGAGTGGGAGGATATGGCATCTCCGCTGTTTGAGCGTGGTTATCTTGAAAAGCACCAGCCCAGCGACAAGGCTTCTTTCGGCTATCATCTGCCCGAAAAAGAGCTGTATGCACTTGCGGAGCGTTATCATCACGGTGATGATATTCGCCGTGAACTTGCGCTCGGTCTGATGATCCACGCTTCTGATAATATTGCAGATAAGGATAAGGTTGAGTTCGTCTTTGAGGACGGCAAGATCTCTGACCGCACATTCTACTATGGCGAAAATCTACGTCACACTATGGATCTGTCCTACGGCGATGACGGCATCACTTGTTCTTTCAGCGGTATGGAGCGTTTCGTTTCCTTTGAGGAGATCGGACAGGCTTTCATCGACCGTATTCATGAGGAATATGAGGACTTGGCTTATTGGGCGGTGCTTGATTATATCAAGGACGATATTCCCGATATTTCCGATGATACGGTAAAGGAGCTTATCACGGCATTTGACGGTGCCGCACTTCACGGTTGGGAAAACGGCGATAATAACCCGAAGCTCAACCGTATCAAAAAGGCTCTGTTTGAGGTTCTTGGTAACGAGGACCAGACAGAGAAAGCCTTTGCTTGTATCGCAAAGCACAAGTACAATGTGACCTTTGAAGCTGAAAAGCCCGAAAAGCAGCCGGATAGTCTGACCTTCCATTTCGGCAAGGATAAGGGCGATGAATGGGTAAGCGAGAGCGACATCGTTCATGATTTTGCACTCACTCACCCCGATTGCAGTTTTGCTCTCGGCAATGCAGTCCTTGAATACCTCGATGAAAAACAGCACTCTGAGAGGAATATCCCTGAGCTGAAAGCAGGCTGGTACAAAAAGACCGATTTCAGCATCTCCGCTGTCATCGGCGGCGAGGAGTTCAATTATGACGGCCGCTTTGACATTGGCGACGGCAAAGGTACAGGCGGCGGTTCGTTGATCGACCATATCCGTACCTACAATGAAGGTTTCCTCGGCTATACGCAGCACCCGTTCAATCAGCCGGAGTATAAGGAGAGGGCGCAGAGAATGCTTGACATTTTCGTTCCTTTCCTTGAAGCTCACTCTGAACTGACCGCTGAGGAACAGCGTATCTTTGACGATTTCAAGGCACAGCACCCGATCCGCACCTATGATGATGTGGAAAAGGCACAGGGTACATTCAAGATCTATCAGCTTCCCAGCGGTGAGAAGTATCACGGTGTCCGCTTTGAGGATATGGAACAGCTCAAAAGGGACGGCGTACAGCTCAATCACGATGATTATGAGCTTGTCTATGAGGGTGAAGTCGGAGAGTTCAGAGGAAATGCCACCCTTGAAGCACTCTATACGCAGTTCAATACTGATCACCCCGAAGAATTCAGAGGTCATTCTCTGTCTGTTTCCGATGTAAAAGTCTAAAAAGGATAGTCAATTTACTTCGATCCAACAAAATAGCTTTTTGAGTATCAATCAATCGTCTTGTGTGTATGCCCTCGCTTATGCAAGGGCATTGCTTTTATCCTTTAACGGTTTGTCGATCAGCTTGTAGTAGATGTGAATATCACGGGCAGCCTTCTTGTCTTTCGGGTTTTCATCTACGATGATATACTCGATCAACTCAAAGCACATCTGCCTTGTAAGCTCCTCCGCCCCTGCATAGCTTTTCAGACGGCGGATATATTCGTCTACATCGTTCTCGTCCTGCTTAGTTTCTTCCGTGCGTTTCTGCATTTCCTCATACTCCGCTTGCAGAGCCTTCTTTTCAGTCTGATACTTTTCGAGCATTTCAAATGCCATATCTTCGGGCATTTTGCCTGCAACCTTGTCCTCATAAATACTCTGTATCAGTCTGTTAAGCTCCTTAATACGCTTTTCGGCATTTTTAAGCTGTTTCTTATCCGTTTGTTCCTGCTCGGCAGAGGTCTTTCTTTTCCTTGCAAGGTACTTTTCCCGTGCCTGAGCATCATTCATCACAAAGTCTATCTGACGCTGAATGTCTGCAAGAACTATGCTCTCGATCGCACTTCTGGTGATAAAGTGTGTAGTGCAATATTCTTTGCCGAAGCGTGAGTATCGTCCGCAGCAATATGCAGTCATTCTGTTCCTGTTGTTATCATTGCCTGTCAGCTTCATTTTTGAACCGCATCTGTCGCAGTAACAGAAGCCCGAAAGCGGATATACTTCTCCTTTTTGGATTTTCTTCCCTCGGCTGTTCGATGCGTCGATCTCACGGCATTTGTTCCATACGTCCATAGAAATGATAGGTTCGTGATTGTTCTCAACGACAGCCCAATCTTCCTCGTCCCTGTCAATATGACGATGATTTTTATAGCTCACAGTCGTGTTGCGAAGCTGTACAAGAGTGCCGATGTAAATGGGATTTTGCAAGATACATCTTATCGTGTGTGTTGTCCAGAGGTGAACACTTTTGCGGCCGATCTCCTTACCGAGCTTTTTGTATTTGTAGTCGGTAGGGATCAAAATATGCTCTTCATTGAGAACCTGTGCAATACTCTTGTAGCCCATTCCTGTCACCCTCATATCAAAGATACGGCGGACAACAGCAGCCGCTTCGGGATCGATCACAGGTGTGCATTTTTCATCACTGCCCTTATCATATCCGTAGGAAGAAAAAGTAGTCTTGTACTTGCCCGACCTTGCATTAGTCTCAATGACAGCTCTGATCTTCTTGGAAGTATTGGCGCAGTGCCATTCATTAAAGACGTTCATGATCGGCATCATGTCCATTCCTGCACTCTCGGAATTTGCCGTATCAACATTGTCCGTGAGGGCGATGAAACGGATACCATACATCGGAAAAATATAGTCCGTATATTGACCGACCATGATGTAGTTTCTGCCAAAACGTGAGAGATCTTTGCAGAGGATAAGATTTATCCTGCCGGCTTTGGCATCTTCAAGCAGTCTTTGTATGCCCGGTCTCTCGAACGTAGTGCCGCTAATGCCGTCATCAACATACTCGTCATAGAGCGTCCAGCCCTGCTCTCTTATGTGGTTTGTGAGAACTCGTCTCTGGTTTTCTATCGAAAGGGATTCTCCTGCACGTTCATCATCTTTTGAAAGGCGAAGATACATCCCAACTTTATATTCGGTCTGCTTTGGTAACATCAATAACTCCTTTCCTCCCAAAGCGACCTTTACCGATATACTTATTATAGCGCAATATATCGGTAAAGGCAATAGCTTTCGGGAATATTTTTTATGCCGTTTTCGCTTTCGGAACAGCACCGAGCATTTCACTCATCGCTCTGTCCTCAGCGTACCGATACATCACGTCGTTGATGTCTTTGTCTCCGATGAAGTGGCTATGCACTCTGTAAGTGCGACCGCCTACCTCATAGGTGTTGATCTGAACGGGACAGTCCTTGTACTGCTCGTTCATTTCCTGCATTGTTCTGTTGTTATTCATAGCGAAATTATCTCCTTAGCTTCTCTATCTCTATGCTTTTAGAGTTGAGGGCATCGCTTTATCTCTCTTACCCTCATGGTTGTTGTCTTATGATAGCCGTGTGGAACGGAAAGTGCCGTCCCATACACAGCTATTGTTTCAGTCCTCGTAAGGGTTGTGCTTCTTGTCAAAGAACGAAGTCTGTCCGTCCAGTGCATCACTGTCCTGAGCTGTATCTGTATCGCTCTCGGCAGTACCATGAGCCGTAAGATCCAAGAGCTTCTCAGGGTGCTGAGTGATAAGTTCAAAGAATGCCTTCTGGTCAAGCCCGAACGTATCACGAACTCTTGCAAGCTGCATCTCATTAAGCTTTGCATTGATCTTGTCGATCTCTGCGCCGTCCTCACGCATACGCTTCTCCAGAGCCTCACGTTTTGCGAGGAGCTTCTTAGTCTGCTGTTCGTAGGTAAGCATATCGCCACCTCCTTCCGTTTTGTTCTCTCCTTGTTTTGTTTATGTAGGGGACTTATCCTCATTCATCAATTATAGCGCGCAATGAAGCCATTTGTCCAGCCGCAATTGCGCATGAACTTTCAGGGGAATCCGACCGCCTACCAGTATAATTTCACCGGGCATTTTTATCATCTGAAATTTTCCCTCTATATATCAACCGTGATTTTTGAAAAAGTGGGAAAGATTTTGAAGGAAAAATTGCCACAAAATCCGAAATTCTACTTTATGCATAAATAGCGATAACCATTTCTGTTGACTATGCCGACAATATGACCGCCTACAGGAGTATATCGGGAGCAGTAAATCTTATGGGGAAAACCTCTTGCAGACCATGACGAGTAGACCGTAAGCGGAACGGATAACATCTCTTCGAGCCGACATTTTTATTGTCATAATAAATAGATTTTGAGTGTTGAATTTATGCGATAGGGAGAACCGCCATGAACAAAGTGTAAATTATCAGGAAAATCATTACCACAATTCCCAATTTAACGGTTGATATATAGAGAGCTTTGTTGATGAAACGGTCATATCCTCATACATATCATTACCAATAAAATTAGTCTATCGTTAAGTACTTCCGAGATATTCTCTGTAATGCACAAATAAACGACCTTAAATTCAGTAAAAATTTTCGCAGGCTATGCTTAACGATGCCGTGATAATTTTGGTAATAACTATTGAGAGATATTTTCACCAGACTGCCGCCCAAGTTGCGCTGAAAATGCGCCGTACTATTTTACAATAATATTGTCGGATAAGTGAGAGCATCACGGCGGAGCGTGAGCGATATGACCGCCGACCAATACGGCGGCATAAAGAGATAGAAGTCGCATAGCTCCAATTTCTCGCAATACAGGAGAGAAAACCGCCCGAAGGCGGAATAAGCCGTGCCGATGAAGAAATCGGCACTCTCAGTTCGCAAGCACGGTAATATGCGCCACGTTTCGGAGAAACGGGACTTTATCACGATGCTTGTCAGGGGAAAATTTCCCCTAAGACCCCTAAATAAAAAAAGACCGCTGATGCGGTCGAGAACGAAAGGAAAGATTTATGACAAAAGCAGAGAAAAATTACAAGCGTGATTACGGTCACAAAGACAGCACCGAGCTTGCCTTGAATTACACCCGTGACGGTATGCGTGAGGAGCTTGACAAGGCTCTCTCCGAGGTCAGTCCCGATGAACTTACCGCAGACGAGCAGGAGTATCTTGACGGCAGAGGTCAATGCCGAAATCATACGCTGAATATCCGTTTCAACGATACGGAGTGGGACCATATATGCCGACAAGCAGAATTGCTCCATGTGAAGAAGTCAAGCTATGTCAGGGAGTGTGCAAAGGCGCACTATGTTCTGATGATGGATCAGGGCGATATGAATGGCATAATCGGTGCGGTCAGAGGCTTGTCGGCTAATGTGAATCAGATAGCCCGACGAGCCAATAAAACAGGCAGGATTTACGATGATGATATTACTACTACGAAAGAGAGTGTGAATGCGATTTGGCAGTTACTAAGCTACATTCGATCAGCGGCTCAGTGTGCGGAAGCCTTGAATACATCTTGGACAGGAATAAGACCAGAGGTCATTCGCTTGTCGAGTCTTTTATGTGCGAGACAGAACCCGTCAGAGCAGCAGAACAATTCAGCGCCGTCCGACAGCGTTTTGGAACAGGACGAAGCACCACCAAAGCCCAGCACATAATTCAGTCTTTCGCCCAAAATGAAGTTACTCCCGAAAAGGCTATGGAAATAGCGCAGGAATTATGTCACAGGCTATTGCAGGAGCAGTATCAATATGTCATTGCGATACATACCGACCACGACCATACCCACGCTCATATTATCGTAAATAATACGAATTTTATCACTGGCAGAACCTTTGAAACCGAGCATAATCAGGGCAAGAAAAAAGACCGTGCGTGGGCAGAGGTACGACGTATCTCGGACGAGCTTTGCAAGGAGAATAATCTATCTGTTATCGAACCCCCCGAAGAAGTCAAGGGTAAGTCGCACTGGGAGTGGGACATGAACAGGCAAGGTCTGTCATGGAAAGCCAAGCTGAAATATGCCATAGATCAGGTTGTTGAGGAGAGCGATGACTTTGCGGATTTCCTGCTGAAATGCGCTCAGAATGGCATACTTGTCTACTACAATCCGGAGCATACGATCGACCTGAAATTTATGCTTGCGGAGCAGAAAGAACGCAATCCGAGAGCGAAATTTACAAGAGCGAAAACTCTTGGGTGGTTTTACGAAACGGAGCAGATAAAGAGCCGTATCGTTCACTACAAGAAAGCTATGGAATACAAGCCGAGAGCGCTGATAAGGCGAGTACCTGTGCAAGTGGAGGAAAACAAGTTTATCCGTGACAGCATCGACCGCAATAACATGAAGCTGACAAGCAAGGCAATGAATACTCTCACCAAGTACGGTGTGACTGCCGAGGAAGCGAAAGCCGAGAGCATCGCAGCGTTCAGCGAGAGGGTGGCACTTGTGCAGGAGCTTAACGCTATTTCGGACGAGATCAAGGAGCTTGAAGAACGTCCCGAAACGCTGAGAAAATTCTGGGCTTTCAAGCCGTATTACGATGAATACAAGTCCCTCAGCGGACGGAAACAGGAGAAGTATAAAAAAGCTCACGGCGGTACTCTGGCTGATTATCATGAGCTGAAAAAGAAACTGCTGGAATGGTATCCAAGCGGTCATGTGCCGACTGCCGAAAAACTGAATAAGCGTATCGCAGATCTGAACCAGCAAAAGGGTCAGAAAAATGCTCGATATAAGGTTGTCAAGCTGAAAGCAGACGAACTGTCGCAGGCGGCGAATGAGATAGAACAGTATCTTCGTCAGGAGCAGAACAGGGATCGACAGAAAAAGAAAAATAGGAGTGTGCTGGAATAACAGGCTCTCCGGCGAACGGAGTGTCAACGCAGAAATGTTTCCATAAACAAGAAAACTCCCGTATTAACAAAAATACGGGAGTAAAACTTATTCTTCTTTTTTCCTTCTGTGAAGTTTCAAATAGCCAATGCCTATCATTGACATTAAACCCACGGCGGCTGTTGCTGTAGTACCCAGATCAACACCTGTTGGTAATATACCGGTTCGAGTGTTAGTGTAAATGATCTCATGATCGCCCGCAAGCTTACCTTTTATTGTTTTATCATTAACGGGTGCTTCTGACGTTTTTGTTTCTTGGTTATCCTCAAAGCTTACGACAGTTCTTGTGATCGTTGTTGCGTAATCATCTGCCTGTTTTTCGGTCAGGGTGTAGATTGTATCTTTAGGTAATCCCTCAAATACGATCTCTTCACCATGAGAGAGGGTAAAGTCGAACGTGCCGTCATTATTCAGCGTGATGGTTCGATTTCTCTCACCATTAAAGGTCACTCGCAGTCCTGTTCCTGTCATTGCTGTGCCGTCCGGATTAGTAAACTTGACAACAAAGCTGAAATCCTTTGCTTTATTACCAAAATTTCCTGCTACGGTCTTATCCACTTCAAGTGAGTACGTTGGCACTTTTTTGTTTTGCAGCGAATAAGTATATGCCGTTCCGCTTACAGTCTCCTCACGGCAGAACTTATATTCATCTGAATTGATCGTTTCCGTGACTGCATTTGAACCAGTAGTTAAAGGCGCATATGCAGTAGGGCAGTCCTCCCATAGGAAGTATACATACTCGTATGGTACAGTTTTGCCTCCGCCAACGCTGACCGCCTTGCTCTTTTCAAGATCGGCGATCTCCTGCTGCCATTTGTTGTCTTTGTTCAGCTTGACCGTCATAAATTTCGGTTCAACGCTCATGTAGTATGTTTTTCCGTCAGCCTCGTACCGCAATGCTCTGCCGAGATAGGTGTTCAGGAACGACGGTATCGTAGGTTCTGCTCCCGAATCGTCATACTTCATGATCGTACCGTCTCCGGCGGTCGGCATTACATTTCCGCTTTCGTCAAGCCATATCTTTTTGACTGTGATAACATACTTATCATGTATCAGCGTTTTAGTATTTGTAAAGGTCACCGATGTTTTATCCTTTACGGTTTGCTGACCTGTTGATTCACCGCCATTCGTGTTCGCAGTATTCGTCTGTGCATACTCTGCAAGACTTGTATTCGTCAGCGTTTCCTCGGTTATGGTATATTTTGCTGTTGCAGGGAGAGCGCTGAAAGTTATGTTTTGCGACTGTTTCAGCTTGGTCTCAAAGCTTACATTTCCGTTTTTATCAACGGCTTTACCCGAAGGCAGCCAGCTGTATGGAAATTCCGGAACAAGCCCCGAGAAGTTTACAGTAAAGGAAAATTCTGTATTTTTCCATTCTGTATCCTCATCAAGTTCAAGAGTTCTCAGTGTTCCCGAGCCGTCATTTTCATACAGCAGAGATGTCTTGCTCAGTGTAAGATCATTTTTTTTGATACGGTTCTCAATGGCTGCATCAGCCGTATTATCCTTAGCGATAGTTCCTGTCAGCGGTGCGGCAGTGACCGTCTCATACAGGTCGGTATCATCTATCGTTTCGCCGACCGAGTATTTGGCTCCCACGGGCAGACCCGACAAAACTATCTCCTCATTGGCTTTCAGCTCAAAATCTGCCTTGCCGTTTTCATCGAACGGAGCTTTTGTGTAAGCTGTATCATCTGACTTTTTCATAACGACATTGAAAGTGAATGTCTTGTCAGGGTCAAGGATAATGTCATTCTCCATGGTCTTTTTCAGCTTTAAAGAGCCTGTATCCTGATTTGTCGCAGTGTTCACAAGCAGAGCCTTGCCGTCATCACCCTTAGTTATCTTCGGGTCATTTTCGGAGGTGTCCGCTTTGTATGTGCCGAATTTTTCTTCCCAGAGGTAGAATTCTTCATCTGCATTGTTGACATTCATTACAAGCTGCCAGTCGGGTGAATCGCCGCTATTGACATTCTTCCATGTAGCCGTTGCTTCCTTTGTGTAGTAGTATTCCGTCACATGGGTTTCGTCCAGCGGCACACGAATGGTAAGGTTTATCGTCTGTGGTACAGTGTATTCAACTGTGCTGACGAATGTTCCCGCCTCACCTGTGATGTACTCATAGACAAACTCGGTCTTACGCTCCGGGTCGGAATCTACCTCCTTTTCCTCGCTTGCAGGCGACATTGCTGTAAAGCCGTTGGGTGCTGTCGCATAGTTCGGTGAAGCGGAAACCCTTAGTGGGGCTTTTGTGGTCAGGCGGCGTGGCGCAGAATGCAGTGCATTGGTATTAGCTGTGCCATAATAGGTTTGGCAATACTGACGATACCAGTCGGAATCAGTGCTGTTGAAGTAGCCTGCATCAGCTCTTTTGCCGGAATCTGAAGTATATAACGGAGGTTCGGCGCTCACGTCAAAGTGTCTTCTGTCAGCTTTTTGATATCCGTTTGCAGCATTAGTGTTCCAGTATCCGTGTCCGTAGAGATTGATCTTAAACCATGAGCATTCATTGATCGTTACTGTCGGAGACATCTCCCATTGACCGTTTGCAAATACAGAACAGCCATTCGTGCCGTAATCGCCGGCCTTTTCGTTTTCTGAGCCGAGATGATTAAAGACATTTTCTACATTGCTGAGATTTGTGCTTGGGGTGAAATTGCTCAGGTCTATATACTTTATAAAATCACAGCCAAAGAACCAGCCTTGTATAGTCGTAAGATTAGGACAATCGCCGAGTCCTCTGAGATCGAGATATACAAGATTGGGATTGCTGCATTCCTTGAACATATACGCAACAGTGGTAAGGTTCGAGGTGTCGAGCTGAGGCAGTTGTACATTGGTCAAAGAAGTACAATTCTTGAACATATAGCTCAAATCTATTACTTTTGAACCACTCATCCAGCTCAAATCAGCCGATTGCAGTTTCTGGCAATTCTGAAACATAGATTTACAGCTACTTACAGTACCATTTTCACTATGAGGAAAAATAATCTGTGTAAGATTGGAGCAATTATTAAACATAAAACTGACATCTGATACTCTGCTAAAATCAAATTCGCTTAAATCCAATGCAGAACCGTCATTTCCTAATTTTGAAAGTCCATTAAACAAGTTACTGCAATCTTCCGGCATATACTTGATGTTTGCATCGCTGTACCAGTAATATTCAGTACCATCTCCGGCAGTTCTTTTTCTCCATACATAGAATTTTCCTGTTTCGTCCGAATGCTCTGCACTTGTATCTTTACAGTCTTTTACAACCCAATTGCCTGTCGTTGGGTTTAGATTGAAATTACCATCACTGTCCAACAATTCCGGAAATCGAGATTGAAGTTCGCTTTTATCTACTTCTTTAAAAGAGGACACATATCTGGTCCAATTAGAACTTGTAAAGAAACTGCGCAGCTTCGTCTTATCAATAGTAACAATTGTGATTTTCTCCTCCGGCTTCTCATTTTTCAAATGCACCGTCGGGAACTTCGGGTCGCTTGGATCAACTGTTATCTCGCCTACCCATGATTTGTCAATGCTCTTGGTATCCTCAAAGGTCGGCTCATCGTTCACACGGATATAGTCCGCATTTTCAGACGAAACAGCATCATATTCATGAGTAGCAGTATTCAGCACAAGGTATTCAAGTTCATCGTTGTCATCAAATACGACCTTGCCGCCGGTTACACTGAAAGTCTTGTCACCGATCGCCGCATAGCCCTTGGGGGCAGTGGTCTCCGTAAGTGTATAGCCGCTGCCGGGTATCAGCTGTACCATAGCATATTCGCCCTTGATACTGCCGCCTGTGACTGTCTGCTTCCAGTTCGTGCCGTCAAAAGCCCACTTGAAGTCAGCAGCTTCACCCCTTTTGATATATGACTGTTCCAGTGCCGCATATCTGTCATTCAGCGTTGCGGGGGCTGTGACTGTAAATACAGCGCCGTCAAGAGGTTTCTTGCTTATGCTGTCAGCCTTGATGAGCTTAGTACTTGCCAATGGGTCATTGCTGATCGTGTTTTCTGTCACACCGGCAATGCTGAACGATGCCGAGTAATTACCTGTTTTTGTTACAGTTACTGTATACGAATTTGTTACAGGCGCAGAATATCCTGCGGCAGGATATTCCTCGGTAAGCGTATATGTTCCCGGTTCAACAGAGCTGAAAGTCACTGTGCCGCCTGCGCTGTATGCTGTCATATCAACAGAAGTGTTCAGATCTGATGTGCCTTTTAGCGTAAACTTTGCACCGCTTATGTTACTGCCTGTGACAGAATCGACTTTGGAGAATACAATATCGGTATGCGGTCTGGGTTCATTCTTGATCGTGTAGATACCGTTTTCCTTTTCAAGCTCAGTGCCGTCTATCTTAACGATAGTGACCTTTCCGTCAGGCTCAACAGTTACTTTTTTCTGCTCCCTGTCAAGAATATGGTCATCGTCCGAGAAAGTTTCTGTCAAGGTGTATGTTCCTTTTTCAAGATTTTCAAACAGCACCTTACCTTTCTTGTCCGAGGTCAGTGTTTCGTCATAGGTGTTTCCGTAATCGGAAATTCCTGTCAGACTGAATTTTACACCCTCTATCTTACTGCCTGTCTTACTGTCGGTCTTGGAAAATTCAAGATTGCCTGTGACCATATAGGACACCTCAGTGTAGTCAAAGTGGGTGTAATAATACTGATCCAGCGTATTATTCACATTAGTCGGGTCTATGGGCATATTCGTAAATGAACGATACACGTTATTATAGGTTTTCAGCGGTGTGAGGAACTGACCGTTTGCCGCATCGACAGGTCTGTTGTCGTTGAGCTGCTCCGGAGCCGTCATCGTCACCGTGAAGCTCATGCTCGCACCCTTCGGCAGTGTGAAATTCTTGCCTGTGTAAACGATGAATGCTGTTACTTTGCTAAGATCGCCGGGGTTTTTCCAGTCATCTATCTTTTGCCAGCCGGTCGTATCCACATAGCCCTCATCGCCCGAATGCAGCTCCCCGATGATCGACAGGAGCTTTCCCAGACGGGCTGTCTCATGCGAGAACTCTGTTTTAGGCTCGAAATCGATCACATCTTTTCCTGTGTATACAAAAAGCTGGAGATCACCGGCAAGATTGCCCATACGGTTCTCGATGGCTGACAGGTTAAAGCTCTTTACAGTACCGCTCCAGTCTCTGTCTTTATTGATACCATAGTTGTACTGTTTTCCGTTAACTGTTCTGTAATTCTCTACCGAGTCAAGTATTGCAATATCACGAGCCTTCGTGGTTGAAGAGTTTTTCATGCGGAAGTGATAGGTGTAATCTTCGCCCGGATGAACAACAGCGCTTTGCCTCTGGGAGGGGTCGGACTTTGATGAAACGTATTTGAAGATACCCGATGAAGTCTGTATCAGCGCAACGATATTCTCCGTTGCTTCCGCATAGATAAATCTTTTGGCATTTCCATTATCTGGGTCAAGACCTATCATATAGGCAGATTTTGAAACAGCATGATTACCGCCGTTATCAGGATAACCGCCGCCAATATTCTCATTACCTGTCTGATAAGCGATCGTATTGTTGGCTATCGGTCCGTAGTCCTGAATATCTGCATGAGAATGAACTGTTGCATAGGTCAGCCGATAGTTTTTCTGACAGGGAGCATATATTTCGACTGTCATCAGCTTCTGTCCAGAGCCTGCATGGTCATCTTCTCTCGGCAGTACCCTGAAAGATGATGACGGCAGAGGCGTCGGTTCATCGTCGATATATACATTCACACTTCCTTCGATCACATCGCTGTAAAGCGGCAGAAGGTCATAGAACACACCTGACTGCTGCTCAACAGGTACATTGTTTACCGTAACACCATCGATCGCACCGGAATAAAGCTCCTGTACTTTAGTTTCCCATGTTACGATATACTGGCGGTTCAGAGTGTCATTTATCGTCTTATACGACTCGCCGTCCTTGCCTGTGATAGGTGCATCATTCTCATTTCTTGCTGTCTTGGTGATAGATGAAGTTCTTTTGTCCTGAGATACAAGGTCTGTACCTGAAACATCCTTGTGGAACAATGGTGTTTCATCATGTGCTTTTACGTCATAGACACCTGTATTCTGCACGTTTACCTGTTTCAGATCGCCTTCTTTGCCATACCCGTTCAAAAAGTTTTTGACACGTTCTGTCGGGTTTATCGCAACACTCGGCTTAGTGTTCAGCTGTATACAAAAATACTTATTGCTTGCAGTAAGCTGATAGCCTGTGACCTTTGCTCCGTCCGCAAACCTGAAATTTGAAGAGGATGCAGAGGAAACGATACTTGTATCTACCTCACTGAAAGAATTTGTGTCGGGGTGATACTTTGCAGCTAATACAACATCTGTGCTGCCGTTAATGTACACATACAGATCGACCGTTCCTCCGGGTTCGTAATCGGAACGATTTGTGATCGGCTCACCGCTGAACTCCAATGTATCAGGATCAAAGCCGACCTTGTCTGCCGAAAACGTGAACTCTAATTCGCTGAAATAATAATCATCGGGATTCAATTTTAAAACATTGGCTGAGTTTCCGGGCTGGAGCAAGGAAATATTCTTGTCCGTAAAAGAATATGTTACATTTTCCTGACCGTAAAACGAGTCGGCTAATTCAGATGCAACGATCTTCAAAAGCAGATCAGAGGTCATTTCATAGGAGGTAGATATTGACCCACCGTTCTTTTCATAGCCTGTTGAACCCATCTGAGCTGTATAAACTCCCAACGGTGAATTGACCGATATATCATTTCCGTTCACAGTTGCTGTAATACTGTCATTCAGCTTTTGATTGAGGTCATGGATCGTGTTTCCATAAGAATGCATTTTCGCCTCAGTGCTGTATTTCAGCCCTGTAACCGGAGTATTATCTTGCAGGATATTATTCAGTTCATAACTTGTTGTAAGACCTTTTTTTAACGCAGTATAGCCTTCTGTCACAGGCGGTATGCTTGGGTTCTTTCTTTCATAGATAAATTCAGCCTGCGCCGTTTTCATCGTATCCTTGTCTTTTCTATCCGCAGGAGTCACTTTTCCCTCTGCATCATTCACAGCTTTATAAGAACCGTTTCTCGGGGCATTGTTGATCTCACCTGTTCCCGTCTGTGCATATCTGGTTATTACCAATGCTGTCGGCGGATTACCTGTCAGACCCTCAGCGGTAACAGAATAATTTCCATTGCCATCAACAGTGGGTGTCTGAAAATTGCCGTTAGCAATATTCATGGCAACAAACTCACCCTGTACTGTGTGATTTTCACCATCTGCATCAGTTCCGCTGAGTGTACCGGGTTTATCTGAAACAGTATAATTATATTTTTGAGTTACGGTTGAAACCTTTGAATCTATCTGCCATACCATGTACAGATAATCATTTTTTTGAGTGCCGAGATCAAGCCCCTTTCCGCTGATGTAGCTTAATGATTCGAGCTGTTCGGCGGCCAGAAGTTCAGTCTGATTGTTCTGCTTGACGGATTTGGAAGTAGACTGTATCTGTACACCTGTATTGATATGTACGGGGATCTCACGGGTATCTGCCGTGATCTGGTCTTGGTTATCCGAAGCATTAGGAGTTGCAGAATTTTTTTGCCAGCTGTCAATGATGACCGATGCCTTAGCTGCATCAGAAACACCCAGATCTTCATATTCCCATGTGTTATACAGCATTTTATATGCCATAGGGAATTCATAGACCTGACCTGCGGAGATCGGTTTTATATTGTAGATCACGATCTCGGGCTTGCCGTTCTGATCTGTTACTTCTTCGTAAAGAAAGTCATAATCTGTATCATATGTATAGATAATATTATCTTCGGCATCTTTTACAGGATCTCCGTTAGCATCGCACAGAGGAACTTTAGATACATCAGATGCTTTAGGAACAGAGAGTTCTATCACATCACCGTATTTTTTCTCAGCATCACTTCCGCCTGCTTCTGTCTGTTCTTTCAGCCGTAATATGTGTGCAGGGATATGTATTTCTACAAAGCCTTCTTTTATCAGTTCTGTATCATTATCACCGATACCCTGACCTGAAAGCGAAAAATCTACGGAATATATAAATTTATGCCCTGAATTGGAATTGGGGGCAGTCCATACATATCCATCTATCTCGCCTGTATCGTCCTTCGCATTATTGTCTTTAAATGCCGAGGAATAATCAGCGCCGCCTGTCAGCTGTATATCAAACAAATTTATAGTATGAGCATATTCTATCGCTTCATCGGCAGAAGAAGCCATCGGAGTGAAATTTCCGATAATCATCGCCGCAGCCGACAAACCGCTTACAACACGCTTTATCAGGCTGTTAAATTTATTCTTCATTCTTATCTTCCTCCTCGCTGTTATCCCGTTTGAAAAGGAATGTAGAAATTGCTATCAAAATTGAAGAAAGCATTGTCATTCTGACCGCATGGGCAGGAAAGTTGTCTCCGGTCAGAACGCTGTCAATAAATCCTGTTATCGGATTTCCCGTATTATCGGATTTTGAGGTAGTTACAGCAGTTGTAGTCGTTACTGCTGTGGTCACTTTCGTTGTCGTGCTTTCGGAATCGTCCGTAGATGTGTCCGAGGAGCTGTCAGTATTTGTTGTCGTGACAGTAGTTTCTGTCGGGACGGAATCCGTGGTTGTTGTGGTAACAATATCTGTTTCAGCTTCAACAGCGTTTTCAAATTCTATTTTATCGGGCTTTTCGTCCTTTCCCTCGATCTTAGCGATAACCGCATATTTCAGTGTGTTATCTGAAACGTCCTCAACAAATACTGTTACGTTATAAATATTCTTATCATACTTTATATCAGGCTCATTGCCCTCTTTTTCGTAGACCTTGTACACGAATGTACCCGGCTCATCAATATCTATCTGAAACTTTCCCGTTCCGTTCTCCGTGATTTCAAGAATATCGGATCTCGGAATAGGAGAAGTATTGTTTTCGGCTTCAATAATGATTTGATAAATATGTGTCTTGCCGTCCGGTATCTCCAGACAGGTGACGGGTATCTCTGCTTCAAACGTTACATACGCCAAAGCCCTTATCTCCAAAAAAGGAAAAACAAAACAGGAGAGCAAGCATACTGCCATAAGGCATATCAAACTCCTTATTTTTCTCATAAACTCACTCTCCTCGTAATGTTTTCAATCAATATAGCAGAATACAAGTGTCCTCGTCACGGAGTCTCCCTCCGCACAGGTGGACAGCGCAAGGATACGCTGTCCTGTATCTGCCATATAAGTCTCACAATGTTCCTTGATAAATTGCCGTATATCGCCCTTGCCGGGGTCAAATACAGCTTCGTCCTTTGCACTCGCCCTCATGCTTGCGAATACAGTAAGTCCGTAGGTCTTTTCGGCATTTTTGCCGATGATCAGTGTTCCCGATGAATGGCTGTTCAGGTACGAACTGTCCAAAAAATCGTCCAGTGCGCCAAACATTTTCCCATACTCCATGTGGTGTCCGTATATCAGCGAATAATCATCGGAGAAATCAGGAGCATTTCTGCTGTCGAGAAAAATGCTCCCCGACAGAGAATACTTCCCGAAAGGATCGGTGTTGAGGTACTTCACATTGTCCGTACCCTGCATGACGGGATAATCAATGTTTGTGCCGTCAATGGTGATCCAAGCGACCATATCATCTGATATGGGGGAATCCTCCGGTGCGGCATCGGTCTGACCGGGCTTGAACTTTGAGATGTCATTGCTGAGTGTGTGGCTGTACACATAATAATTATCGTACATACACCACATCACAACGAGCAGTACAAGCACAAGCACGATCATCACGAGCCGCTCATAGAGGATATTCATTGTTTTCCAGAATTTCAGCAAGGCTGATTATTCTTCCTCGGCGTCTCTGCGCTTGTTCTTGATAAGCAGATAAGCGATACCGCCGATCACAACAACGCCAACTCCGGCAGGTGCGGCAACGGAAAGAAGTATGCCGGTGGGGATTGTGCCTTCACGAGTATTGGTAAACGCAGCCGTTGCATCAGCCTTAAGAGCAGTATCTACATATCCCGCAGTCCAATCAGCGGCTGTTGAACCAGAAGTAACAACAGTAAGTGTATTGTTAATTTCTGTTCCATTTGTTTCATCGCCATTCTTTGTATCGCCAGTCAATGCAAGGGTAGCCGTATAATCTTCCTGACTCTCAGTGATTGCGTAGCTTGTATTATCTGACAGTCCCTTTATCGTAATAGTATCACCGTGCTGGAGATAGTAATACGCAGTAATTGTACCAACAGTAGTTGACCCCGAATTCACAACAAACGTATAGCCGTCTGTAGCTACTGTTTTATTTGTATCAGCTACAAGCTGAGATGCGTTCACCTGACTTGCATAACTTGACTGTGTTGCAGAATTTACTGTAGCCGGAACAGCACTTTCAGCACTTAAAATATCAACATCAAAGAAATTGCCAACAGTGGCGTTCTTGATCTCAACCTTGAATTTGAAGAACTTATCTCTTGAAGCCTGATTGCCTGTTACGGTCTTGCTGAATGTGAGATCATGTGTAACATAGGTGTTTTTGAAGCCTTCGGATTTTGTTGCGCCGCTTACCTCATATCCGTTGGGTGTGCCGTAACCTGTCCCATTATCGCCTGTCATAGTATTCGCAAGACCGTCTTCCAATGAGCTTGCTGTACCTGTACTTGCTGTACCCGGCTTAGCAGGAGCGGTATCAATAGTGCCATTATACATAACATAGCCGGCAATTCTGAGCTTATTAACAGTCGTTCCTGCTGTACCTTCTGTATAAGGAGTATAGGTAGCATCTTCTACATACACATCAATAGTGCGAGTCAAAGTTGAATCGTAAGTAATACCATTCTGTGCAGTGCTATCCTCAGTAATTACATATCTGTAAATACCCGGCTCAGTAAAGCCGCAATCTGTAAAGTCAAGGCGCATAGTTTTGATAGCATAGTAAGTGCTTGTATCAGACACAGAGGAAGTATTGTTGAGAAGCACATTATCAGAACCTGCTGCTACAGTATAAGTATCGCTTGTATTTTCAATTTTTCCACCATTTGCATCGTGAACGTCCTGTGCGGCATAAGAAAGATCATATGTAGCACTTGCTGTTCCGGTGGAATGCGCACCAACATTATCAACATCAAACGTGTCATTAGCAGTGCCATTTGACTTGGTAGGTTCTATTGCCCATTTGATACTGCCCGGATTCAATCCAGCAAGTACTTCATGTGTAGTAGTAGTTGCAGCTATAGCTGAACCCGCTGAAGCAGTATACTTAAAGCTGACCGCAGGAATGTTGGCATCGTCCTCAATAACAAGGACTTTTTTCAGCTCAGTAGCATTATAACTGTTAATTGTCTGTGAAGCGCTGTTAGAATCTGTGTAGGTAACAGACTCAGTCAAAGCTGAATTCGTTGCAGTAGTTCCTGTAATGATACCCTCATAGGCTGTAGCTGCCGCACTCGCTCCCAACGGCATAGCAACCGCCATAGAAGCAATCATTGCCAGCGATGCCGCACCGGCTGCGATTCGTTTCATTCTTTTCATTGTAATTCCTCCTGATAATTCTATTTGTCAAATACCACGCCTCCGCATTATGAATACTACCTTGCCCTGCACATCGTCAAGCCTGATTGCGCCGAATGTCCGGCTGTCCGATATGTCGCTGCGGTAGTCATTCAGGACGAAAACGCAGTTTTCTGAAACTGTGTATGGGAACGTGATACTTGCTCCCTCTGATGTGGTGGGATATAGCGTATCTTCAAAAACGCCGTAACCGTTCACGGTCACATAGTCAGATCTGATGTCAACGCTGTCACCCTCGGCTGCGATGACCCGTCCGAACCTGATCTCGCCGTTCACCTTATAGGCTATCACATCGCCCTGCTTAGGCTTATCGAGCCGATATGTGATACAGAGATCGCCGTCCTTGATCATCGGATAAGCCGAATTGTCATGGCAGACAAACACGCCTGCGATCATCGTAAGCAGCACCCACAGGACAATGGCGGTTATTGCTGCCTTTATAAAGAAAGAGATCGCATAGCTTTTAGCCGTCCGCTTTTTCTTCGGCTTTTTAGGTGGTGTCGGATTGGTGACTTCACTCACGCTGTCACCCATAGGCATCACGCTCCTTTGTCGGATAGGTGTTTATCATTCAGGAACCATCCTGAAATCCACGCTCAAAAATGTCGTTTGCCGAATCACAGAAAACGCCTGTGTATGTATAATCTGACTGCATAAAACGCCGTTTCATAACTTTTCAACTCCCTCCGTCAAACATGATTCTTGTATTGTATGTCCTTGTCGGATCATATAATTGGAACAACGAAGTACCTGTCGCTCTATAAATAGAGAATTGAAGCCCTCACGGGTCATTCTTGCTGTTTCACCGTGTATGCTTTCACGGCTCTCACCGCTGATCACAAGTTCGAGTACACTCCGCAGCCGTAAATTCCCGTCCGACCGACGGTATTGATTTTATTCTTAACCTGTTGTGTATATGACCATATCTCTCAGGTTATAGCTTGCATTCAGAGACCTGTCCTCAACATATCCGCATGAACATCTGAAAGTGTCCGAGTTGATAGAAGCGCTCTTGTTCAGCATTCCGCATGAACTGCAAATGCTCGCCGAACGGAAACTCTTTTGTTCATTCCCTCGAATGCTTGCATACTTTCAAGCTGATAGTCCATATCACAGATCAAATCACTGTAATACGGGACAACTTCCTCACCAAGAGTAATCGTTTTGATAAGTAAGGGAGCGACCTCCCCGGCATGAAGCGTATCTTTCAGGACAAACCAGCCGAATTTACTGCCGGACTGCTTTTCGTCCGAAATGTCAGCACCCATATATTCCCAATGGTCCGCCGCATGATCACCGAAAGCAACGTAAAGAATAATGTTATTGCGAGTGTTCTGGTCAGAATAACCCGTTTCGGCTGTGCCGTCAGGATCGTAGGTCACACGGAGATGTGTAGCACCGCCGATTTCAAACGGAGCAGAGTCCCAATCGGTATCCGCATCGTTCCGTTTGACAAACTCATGGGAGATAGTGCCTGTCGGAGTTGTCTCCACTGCTTGTGTTAGCGCTATGTTTCTTACGCTGTCGGGATATGTAACATCAAAAATGCTTTGCAGATAAAGTCGGACAAAGGCATCATAATTCCCAAGGTTGCTAATGCTGACTTCCTCTGTCACATGATTGCCCGGGACGAGGGATTGATCGTCAGCGCCGAAATTAGTAAACACCCTAACGGAATACTGTGGGGAAGTATCGGTAAATGAATCAAAATCGGATTTGGCAACATTCCAGAGAAAAATGCTATATAATAGTATAGCAACAGCAACAACTATCAAGGCAATCAATATTTTTCTCTTTCGCTTGACATTTCCCACCTCATTTCCTCCTGCACATACTTGTTAATTATCAAATCAGATTTCGCAAAATTAAGGATTTGACGATATGGTAAAATAGTTAACATAAAGAATAATAACACAAGTCATTGGCATATCCGATTTATATAGCTATTATTAATAACCAGTATATCAAATTTTAGGTGCATTGTCAAGATGTTTTTCCAGATTTTGTATTTATTAGTCAAAAGCAACAAATTCGGTGTGAATTTTATTGGAGGTACTACTATGAGCAAAGGAACAATATATAAACGCAAGGACGGGCGCTGGGAGGCTCGTATTTCTATGGGGAAAGATGAAAACGGAAAGCGTGTATTCAGGTCATTCTATGGCAAGAGCCGTGAAGAAGCCGAATACAAGGCTATGATCGCACAGGGGCAGGCAGAGGAAGAATATGTTGTAACGGAAATGACGGTCAGAGAGCTTGTGATTGAGTGGCTTCATGTGACCGCTTCACGCATTAAGGAATCCACGGCTGCCAACTATGCCATGAAAGCAGAAAAGCACCTTATCCCTGCATTTGGTGAGATAAAGTGCTGTCTGCTGAAAGCAAAAGATATATATGCTTTTATAGAACGCAAGCTCAAAGAGAGGCTGTCGGCACGTTATCTCACGGACATTATCGTGCTGTTTAAGTCCATTTATCGCTATGCTGTGAGAGAATACCGTATCCGTAACGTACTTGACGGCATCATTCTACCCAAAAAGAATAAGCCTGAAATTGCTGTCATGAATAAGGAACAACAATTCAGGCTTGAAGAATATTTAAGGGAACACCCCTCATTTTCGGGCATTGGTATCAATCTTTCGCTGTATATGGGCTTGCGTATTGGCGAAGTTTGCTCTCTGCAATGGAAGGACATTGACCTTGAAAAACGTATACTGACCGTCAGCAAGACCATTCAGAGGGTACAGTGCAGGACGGGAGCAAAGCACACCAAGCTCATCATCACCGAGCCGAAAAGCGAAAGCTCCAAGCGGACGATTCCCATTCCCGATTGTCTGCTCCCTATGCTCAGGCAGTTTAAGGATAGTATCGAGGTGTATGTGGTGTCCGGTAAGAAGAAGCCTGTCGAGCCGAGGACAATGCAGTACCGCTTTGCTAAGATTCTACATAACGCAGATTTGCCGTCATTCCATTACCATTCACTCAGACATTTATTCGCTACAAGGTGTGTTGAACTGGGCTTTGATGTGAAAACGCTGTCCGAGATCTTAGGGCATAGCTCCGTGGAAGTCACATTAAACCGCTACATTCATTCCGATTTGGAGCGTAAGCGTATCTGCATGAGCCTACTGTCCAAGTGTGCGTGACCGTCAGGGTAACGTAAAAGTGCCGTCAATTGGAATCTTGATAATTGAATAGTATCGGAGCAAAATGCCCTTCTCTCGTCAAATCCTTAATTTTGCGAAAAGTCAAGGTCAGGTGTTGCCCTAACTTCGGCTAATTTGTTTTTTTAGCTATCTTGTTGTGGGTTCTTTCAAAATAGAATAATCTGCAAAAAGAAAAGAGTATCAGTCTCCGTGTGATTGGAGATTGATACTCTTTTTTGCTTTTATTGGATTTTTATCGGTAGAAGGTCACTTTTGGGATACTATCCATTTGGGACTGTTACAGATGTGATCGTCATTTCCGTTGACGGCAAGGATACTGCGTATTTCTGTGACAGCTTCGGCTTTACGGAAATGCCTGAGTTCTTCCGTGAAAAGGAAATAGGTCTGCGAGATATTGTTGACCGTTTCATTACAGAGGGAAACTCTGTTATCGAGACACCTGACGGCGAATGGAGAATTGCAGGGGGCGGTTATGACCTTGTTGCTGAAATTTATCATTATAATACACCTGTCTGCGGTATCATCAATGCTGTTGGCGGTTATGAGGTAAATGCCTATCAAGGCGACGCTGATGTAGTCAAGACCGTAACCGATGTGCTTTCCGAACACGGCATTACTGTTATTTCATCTGTTGAGGACATTTCAAAAGATGTTGATATATCTGATACGGCAAAAGTATCCGATCTTGAAGTCGGTGATATTATAATGTATGACGGCGCTCGCCGTGAGGTTGAGGAGATCAGCACTGACCGTATCAAGATGAAAGACCTTGATGCACCTGATTACGGCGGTATTCTGCTCGGCACTTCCGATGTGCTTGCCTATGACGGCTGGCAGGAAGATATGGAGAGTAAGGGCTTTGAGATCATCTCAAAGGCTGAAAAGCCTGCACCTGCTGTCGATACTCCCGAACAGGCAGAACCGGAGGATAAAGGTCCGGTATCGATCCGCAAAGTCGGTGACTTTTACGAGATGTACGGCAAAAATGCGGAGATCGGTGAAGAAGTCCTCGGACTGCGTATGCTCTCCAAAAATGGGCAGCCTATGGTCGGTTTTCCCGATCATGTTAAGGACGAATACTCTGCAAAGCTCCGTGAAGCAGGATATACCGTCCTGATCGAACAGGCATTTGAGCTGAACCCTCCGAAGCGCGATAAGGACTATTCTCTTGAGATCAGCACTACTTCCGATGCTTTTGACGAGCCGTATTGTATTGCAAAGTTCGATGCTGACGGAGACTTCATTGACTACTATGAAGATGCTGACGGTCATATTCAGACTTTCACAACTATCGTTGATGCTCTTTATTATGCTGAAAAGCATAACCTTGATGTAAAGAATGATATGGAGGAAATTCCTGAAAACCTTTGTCATTCTCTGAATGATGTAGTAAGTAGATTTTTCGGTACAGATTGCTCTATTGCTAAAACTGTAAAAGATACATGGAGAATCACTGTTGCTGACGGTGATAAAGTCGGTGAATTGTTTTGTGACGGTGAGCCTGACTGTGCTATCTATGACCGTGGCGATAAAATGGAGATCGAATCATACAGCAAAGAGGACTTTTATGCAAAGCTCCTTCGAGCTGCAATGCTTGAACACAATCCCGACAAGCCCGTTGAAATTGTGATAAGTCCAGATGCAAAGGAAACACCTGAAAAGAGCCTTATTTCTCTTGAAGATGTTATCGCTGCGTATTTCAATTCTGACTATATCGGGAATGAAACTCCGACTATTGAGAGTAGGGGCGGTATATGGAAACTATCAGTTGAAGAAGCACGAAACGGCTATACCGATCCTGTGATCTATCACAATGATAATCCTGTGTGCAGTATTCATAATGGTGATGACACATTCTTCGTTGAGCCGTATCAGGAGTTAAATCCTATCCCTAATATGGTCGCAAATGCTCTGCGCTCCGTAAAGCCAGATAAGCATACTCAGCTTGAGGAGTTCCAGCACACCTTTGAGACTCCGCTTGATAAGGCAAAGTGGCTTATCAACGATTTCTGTGAAGCGGAATATCGTGAGGGTGCTGACTTCTCCGATCTTCACAATGTTGGTCTTGCGTTCACCACACTGACGGACGATGAGCTGCCCATTCAGGTGACGGCTGACCTTATCGACTTCAAGATCACTCATGAGTTTGACGGCGAGATATTCGATACAGAGCAGTATGACAGCATTGAGTATATGATCGAGAACGGTCTGACTGACTTGGATTTCTCTGACCTTGTTTCCGTTCCATATGAAGTGATCGAGCGGCATACGGCTGACAGAACAACTATCTACATTGAAGCAAGTGAGGAAGATATTGCAGAGCTTCGTGAACATCTTAGCATGAACGGATATGACGTAAAATGGAGTGATGACAGCAAGTCATTTGATGCTGACAGTGAACAGACAGCATATATCGAAACTATCTTAGAGGACAGAAATATCGTTTATTCTCTTGACGGTGCCGCTTTTGACAATCCCGAACAGAGTGTACCGCTTATGAGTGACGCTTCTGAGGTTAAGGATATTTCTTCTCCTGACGATGATGTTCCTGCGGTCACGCTGAAATACGAGGGCGATGCCGAGAGCCTTGACGAGATCAAGGACAAGGCACTTTCCCTCGGCGCTACGGTTATCGTGGACAATGCGGAGGGTGTTATCTCTATCGACACCTATGAAAACCACAAGGCAGAGCTTGACGGTCTTGCTTATGAGCTGGGCGTTATGGCGGTCGATGATGTTCCTGCGGTGGAGACTCCTGCCCAGGAGACTGCGGATATTGACAAGCCCCTTTTCACCGATGCATCGGTCATTGACGAAATTCAGCGAAACGAAAATGCTGATGTTCCGTTTTGGGAAATGCTCGAAGCACAGGGTGAACAGCTCTCTCTTTTCGGTGATCCCGAACCGCTGACCACTTCTAAGCCTGCGCACGAAAAGCCGAAGTCTGAATTTGCCAAAGGTCCGGTGGTTGACGGTGTTCAGGTCTATGAAGCACTTGCCGCAGAGATCGACCGTGGCACAGGCTTTGTTCACGGCAAGCTCCGTGTGCAGGACTTCTATGAGGAAAAGCACCCGACTGTCCAGCAGCTTGCCGATTTTCTGAAAAAGGAATACGGCACGGGCGGTCACAGCGGTGAGGGGAAGATCTCACTCTTTGACTATAATTCTCAGGGTATCACATTCAGCTTTGAGAACGGCGAAAAGTTCCGTCATTCGTGGTACAATGTCGCAACAATGACAGAATCACGGCTCAAAGACGATACTTATCTTTCCGCTGAACAGAAAGCGGAGAGAGCTGCACTCAAAGCGGAAAAGGCTGAGGAGCAGAGCCACAAGATCGTGGAAGTCGGTGACCGATTTCGTCACTCGATTACTGGCGAGGTTTCTGAGGTTGTTTCGCTGACAGGTGCGCTCCCGTTCTATACCGATGAATGCACGATCACTACGGATAAGGGCAGCTACGCTACTACGGAAAATATCACTTATGATAAACTCCTGAACAGCGGTCTGTATGAGTATATCGGCAAGGCTGAACCTGAAAAGGAGCAGTCTTCACCCGTGAAGCCTGAAAAGGCTGAGGTCACACCCGATAATTCTGCGGTCGCTCCCGAAGCAGAAAAGCCCGAAATTCCAACTGTCAAGAACCTATCTCAGCTCAAAAAGGCTATCAAGCCGGGAATGATGTTTGAGATCACAGATCATCTTCGTCCTGAATGTATCGGGGAGCGCAGAGTGGTCACAGGTGTCACTACGGTCGATTTTACTTCCCGAAAGCTCAATGAAAACGGAGAGCCTACGGGCAAAGACCTCCACATGGAGTTTGACAGAGCCAAAAACTGGACGTTTGACGGCGGTGAACTGACTTCCAGACTCGATAACGGCGATATGCTCATGAGCTTTCATTTCATCGACAGCTTGGAGCGTGAGCAGACTGTTCAGGCAGAAAAAGAGCCGGAAATCGTACCTGATGTTGATGCGGTCGAAGCTCCTGCAACCGAAATAACTGCACCCGATAAGGGCGAAAACTTCACGATCACCGATGATAACCTCGGTGACGGCGGAGCTAAGACAAAGTTCCGTGCGAATGTTAATGCGATCAAAACGCTGAAAACACTTGAACGGGAGAAGCGTCCTGCGACTGCTGAGGAAAAAGAAACCCTGTCGAAATATGTCGGCTGGGGAGCTTTGGCAAAGGCTTTTGTCACCCAGCCATAAAGTAACCCCATAACTTACTCATCGGACTTACCTGTATATCCCTTATCAATAAACTTGTAATAGATGTGAATATCACGCTCCTGCTTGCCACGCTCGAATTCGTCAACCGTAACGGAGTCGATCAGCTCAAGACACATCTGCCGAGTGAGATATTCTGCATTCCTGAACTTTTTCAGGCGAGAAATGTATTCGTCCACATCATGTTCGTCCTGCTTCTGAGCAAGCTGTCTCGCTTCGATCTCCTGAACTTCAGCGGAGAGAGCGTTCTGCTCCGCTTCATATTTGGTCAGGAGCTTCGCACACATACTCGCAGGAATTTCGCCCGACACCTTATCCTCATACACCGACTGCATTAAGCCGTCAAGCTCTGCAATGCGCTCTTTTGCCTTGCGGAGCTTTTCTTTGTCCGAGGAGATCTGCTGGCTCTCTTGTCTCTGCTTTCGTGCAAGGAACTTCTTTCTCGCCTTTGCTTCATCTTCCTCAACGAGCTGTATCATCGAGCGAATATCATTCAGCACGATCTGCTCGATCGTTCTCTGGCTGATATAGTGCGTATGGCAAACTTCCTTGCCAAACTGCGAATAAGTGTTGCAGTTATAAGAGCCGACAATGATCTGATGCGGATTACCTGTTGTGACACCTCTCATCTTCTGGTTGCGAGAGAACTTCATTCTGAAACCGCAGTCAGCGCAGTACATCAAAGCACACAACGGCTTTGTATCACCTGTCTTTGTTCGTCTGCCGATAGAATGTTCCTCGTCGATCTCTCTGCATCTGTCCCATATCTCCTGCGTGATAATAGCTTCATGTGTATTCGGAACAACTACCCAATCAGACTCGTCCTTTTTAATGAGCTTATGGTTTTTGTGAGATACGGTAGTCGTTTTGAGCTGTACCAAGTTTCCGAGATACATGGGATTATGCAATATCTCATTGACAACAGGTCTGCTCCACAGCTTACGGCTGTTCAGCGGATTCTCCTTGCCCTGTCTCTGATAGTAATATTCGGACGGACAGAGGATTCCTTCTTCATTCAGTCGGTCAGCGATCTTTCTCTGGCTGAGTCCCTGCAACCGCAGCTCAAAAATGTGTTTCACCACAGGTGCGGTTTCGGGATTGATGACAGGCAGATGATTCGGATCATCGCCCATATCGTAACCGTAAGGGACACGACCGCCGAGATACTTGCCTGCCTTTGCACTTGCTTCAAATACTGCCTTGATCTTCTTGCTTGTGGAACTGCTGTGCCATTCATTAAAAAGATTGATGATCGGCATCATGTCGAGAGCCGCACTGCTGCGGTCAGCGGTATCCACATTATCGTTCAGGGCGATGAAGCGGATATTGTTCATCGGAAAAATGTAGTCGATGTAGCGGCCCACTTCGATATAATTACGACCGAAGCGGCTGAGGTCTTTTACCACCACGATATTGATCTTTCCGAGCTGAGCATCAGCAAGCAATTTCTGTATACCCGGTCTGTCAAAATCAGTGCCACTATAACCGTCGTCCACATACTCAGAAACAAGATTCCAACCCTTGTCATGCACAAATTTGGTCAGGATCATTTTCTGATTTTCAATAGAGAGCGACTCGCCCTCCAGCATATCTTCTTTTGAAAGGCGAAGATAAATTCCCACATTGTTTTCGGTCTGCTTTGCCATAAATAAACTCCTTTCCGTGCAAGCAGAACCAAATTCGATATATCTATTATAGCGCGATATACCGAATTTGGCAATACCTTTCTGCAAACTTTTAAGCCGTTTCCGATTCGTTCAAAGCGGCATCCACGGCGAGTCTATTCATGACTTCATCGAGGTCTTTCTCCCCGACAAAATGACTATGCACGATGTAACGGCAGCCGTCAATGACCTGTACCGTTGTTCGTGTCGGGCAGTCCTTATACTGCTCCTGTTTCGTTCTCGCATTCACTGCCTTCTTTCTCTCTACGGCAGATTCAGTTTTTGTCGTTCTACACTATCCTTTCCGACAGCTCGATCCATTTTCAAACTTCCTGCTGTCATTATCCTATAAAATCGTCCCGTCGGTTACGGGGAAAATGCCTTTGACCGTTCAGGCATTTTATTCATCATCGCCGTCCTGCTTATCGTAGAACGCAATGTCATCGCTGTCCTCGGACGAGCGACCGCTGCCTGCAAGCTCTGCCATATCAGCATCGCTCAGACCGCTTGTCTGGAGCATCTCCGCCTGCTGATGTTCTCTGCTGAGAATATCGAGCAAGTCCTGCCCCGTACAGTTGTACTGATCACAAATCGCCTGATAGCTCAGACGAGCATTTTCCTCCATGAGCTTCTTGCGCTTTTCCGTATCACGCTTGATGTTCTTGGAGAGCTGTTCGATCTTGCGATCATTCTCAGCGATCTTTTCAGAATAGATAGCCATACGATTTCCACCTCTCTTTCTATCTCTGGGAATTTGTATAACATCTCTATGTTAGAGCCGAAGCTCCTTTCCTCCTGATATGATTATTGTACTTGACATTCTGAAAAAAATCTATTCGCATACCAGACAAACTTTTCTCAACAGCGCCCGAAATCGGAGCGATCCAATTTTCAGAGATTGACAGTTATGGGGGTGTTATGATACCTTGAGTGCATAGAAACCCGCAACTGTCATTTTGACGAATACCCGATTTTCGATTCATTGACTTTTTGAAATTTATCAGGTATATTTATCATAGGGACGGCGGCGGAGCAATCAAGCACAGAGAAAAATAGTCGCTGATGCTCCAATTCCACACATGGAAGTGCGGAAACAAAGCAGAGCCGACAGGCTCAAATGCAAAATAGCCCCGCAGGGGCTAACACAAATCGCAAGCTCGGCATAGCTGCACTACAAATCAGAGATTTGAGTTCAACAATGCACCGCTTGGCAGAGGGCTGCCGCCCCTACACAATGCCAACAACTTAAGCGTAATTGGCATTTACCCCGCAAAAAAATCAAAT
>OGDY01000878.1_pt1 | contig 37365 bp, 37 predicted proteins | sample 1570341 | NCBI WGS metagenome assembly OGDY01 (sample SAMEA2581972, study PRJEB24529) | metagenome | biome: Human gut stool | place: China | collected 2011 | reverse complement strand
TAAGGCATGCCCCTCTTTAGAAACAGTTGAAACTGTTTCTAAATTCACCCTATGCTAAACGCTTAAAGGCTTTATGCAGGGCTTCGCCCCACACCCCACCAGAGACGCTGTCTCTGGACTCTGCCAAAGGGTTATCAACCCTTTGGAAACCCCGTTTTATTTATTATATAATGCAACTGCACTGTCAACCCTGCTGTTAAGCGAGTCCTTTAAAGCAGACCAGCTTTCAGCATTTTCAGGATATTTCAAAACAGCATCACTTAAATTGCTTATTGTATCCCTTACTTCAAAGTTATACACCCTGTTGTTAAAAATGCCAAGACCTAAATAGTACGCAGGGTCAAATATGTGTGCCGTATTGTCTGCACTGCAAAAGCCTTGAACAGCATCATACTGTTCTGCCGTAATAAATGGAACAGAACCTCCTGATATAGTTTTTTTCATTTCAGTTGCCTGAGCTTTTTTTTCATTTAAAAACTTTTCATTTGTCTGAACAAGACGTTCACATCTTATATATGCGGCAACTGCAGTTCCCTTATCAGAACCCTTTACAAGCATTTTTCCGTTAAGGTCGGCAGAAACACAGTATTTATCAGTATCGGGTGACTTAGGGTAAGGTACAGCCATTAAGTCAAGTCCCTCATGATTTATATTCATGTCAGCAAGAAGCCAATCTGAACAGCCGTAGAACAGTGGAGTAATTTGTGAAAGAAAGTCAGATTCATCAGCATCTGCATCATATAAACCTGAATTTTTTAGTTCAGTAAGCAGGTTTTCAGCCTTTTCTATTTCAGGACTGCTTAAATTATTCTTGAACTTGCCGCTTTCTTTGGTTACAAAGGTGTCGCCTGTTGAGTAAACAAGTCCCTGACCTATATCTCCGCCGATTCCGTATAATTTTGCATCAGGTTTTGCTTCTGCATATGCCTTCATTATCTCCATGAATTTATCCCATGTCCACTGACCGTTTTTATAAAGCTTGTAAGGATCTTCAAGGTTAAATTCATTTATAAAGTTTCTTTTGTAGACTAAAAACTGCGGATTTGAACGTGAATATGGTATTACATAATGATTTTCGTTGTATTCAAGAAGTTCAATATCATCTCTCATATCGTCCCACATTGAATTTTCCATATCAAGAACGTCATAATACTCGTCAAGTGGCTGAAACTTATCATCAGTTATGCCTGACAAAGCATATTCGTTGTAATAAGGAAACATATCCACAGTTTCTCCTGCTTGAAGCAATGCGTTAAGCGTACTCATCAATTCGGAGGATTTTGCAGGTAAGTATTCGATTTTTGCTCCGTAAACGTCCTCAAAAAGTGCAAGAGCAGTTGAACGCTCCTGATTTTCTTCGGGATTTATGTCATAGTCAGACAGCCAATAAATAGTCTGACCCTTTGTATTTCTAACATCTTCAGTATCCGCTTCAGAAATAAGCTCTGAAATACTGCTTGATTCGGACTTACTCTTGTTCTTACAGCCGACCGTTCCGTATAACATGGAAAAAGCAAGCCCTAAAGCAAAAATCCTTTTAATTTTTATCATATCCAAAACTCCTTTAAAGGTGAGGACATTACTCGTTTCAATGATATAATGTCTATTCAATATTATAATCACTTTTTTTAGTAATGTCAAGCAAGAACTTTTGCTTTGAAATGATGAAGAATGTAACAGAACTTGTAATATTTATTTTATACAGTTATGATTCAGGTGGCAAATCATGATGTATTCTTCGTCATTTTCATCTATAATTTCAAATCCTACATTTTTATACATACTAACTGCATAATTTGCTTTTTGGACTGCAAGTGATGCCTTATTATAGCCTTTTTCTTTCAATAGTTTCAACATTGCCCTCATCATATCGGTACCAATTCCATAACCTCGATATTCCTTATAAAGCGATATAGCAAAGGAAGGTGTTTCATTGTCAATATGTCCGTAATCTTTCATTATTCTTACCCAGACGGCACCAATGATTTTTCCATCTGTTTCTGCAACCAAACAATTATCATGAATGCTTTTTCCAAAGTCTTTAATATATATCTGCAATTCAGGTGAATTTATTATACTTTTAGGAGGTGGAGAAAATCCCTCAGGAATAAAAATTGCTTCGTATAGAAAGTTGCTAAGGTATTTCAGTTCATTGTTTTTTATTATTCTTATATTATAGTTCATAAATATCTCCAAATCTATAAAATACTGTATATGGTTTATATTGCTTTAATAAATCTTTTTTAATTATATCATATTTAACATAAACAGTCAATATTGCTTTTATGATGTTTATCTTAACTGCTAAACCTTTCTGTACTCACTTGGTGATACTCCCATTACCTTTTTAAAAGCAGCAGAAAATTTACTGCCATTCTCATAGCCATAATCTCCTGCTATTTCAAGAATGGTTTTATTTGTATCCTTTAGTATTTTAGCAGCGGACATCATTTTTTGTCTGCGGATACAGGAAAAAATTGAGTCACCATAAGCGTCACGAAATGTTTTTTTCAAGGTTGATGATGAGGTGTTGAAATGTAAGGCAAGAGAGTTGATAGTAATATGCGTGTCCATATTATTGCAAAGAAACAGATATGCCTGTTCCGCCAAATTAGAATTACCTGATAATTTTTTCAATATTATATACCTCCTCGTTAGCAATAGCTAACCAGATTATAACCCAATTTACAGTAAATGTCAATCCGAAATTATGACCTTTTGGAGTGGATAAAAAGAAATTAACCTGATATAATAATGGAGTAAGCCGCAGAGTTATGCTGAATGTTAAAGTACGCAGAACTTATTAAGGCAACACCGCACAAAGCACGTCAAAAGACTTTGCACGTCATAAACTTGCAAATTTTCCGTCATATTACACATAATTTTCTCACCATACGACAGTATGCTTTCAAAAATTCTATGCAATCTGACGAAAAATATATCTGCGTTTCTGTCGCACAAGCTTTGTGTGGTATTGCCTTAAATATGCCTGCTAAGGTTCTGCAATGATTACAATGATTACATTAAGATAATGATGCGGTGTTGTCTGAAACATCTTGTAAAACAAGATTTTATTTTTTAAATTCAGGTTAGCCTATGCTAACGGAAAGGCGGATATTATGAGTAAGGTGGCAGTTGTATACTGGAGTGGAACAGGCAATACGGAGGCTATGGCAAATTCAGTTGTTTCCGGAGCCAAAAACGGCGGTGCAGAGGTTTCAATGTTTACTGCAGCCGAGTTTTCAGCAAGTGAAATGGATAATTATGATGCAGTAGCATTTGGCTGTCCGGCAATGGGAACTGAGGTTTTGGAGGACTCCGAGTTTGAGCCGATGTTCAATGACTGCAAGAGCAAATTAAACGGCAAGAAAATCGGTTTATTTGGTTCATATGGCTGGGGTGACGGCGAATGGATGAGAAACTGGAAAGATGATTGTGAATCAGCAGGAGCAGTTTTTGCACACGATTATGTTATATGTAATGAAGCACCTGATGATGATGCCTCAAAGCAGTGTGAGGAGCTGGGAGCGGCACTTGCCTAAAGAGAATTTCAGAGGGAACGTTCTGCATGAAAGAACGTTCCTTTTTTGTATTGCTCTAAATCATATACTGCATAAAATTGCCGTTTTTCACGAAACCAAAGTCACTATACAATAAAACGCCCATATCTGAAGCTGTGATTTGAACCGTACTGCATCCGTACTTTTTAGCTTCGTTGATTGCTTTTGAAAGCAATTTTTTTGCAATGCCTTTTCTTCTGTATTGCTTATCAGTAAACATACTTGAAAGCAGTCCGATTTTACCGCTGGGACATGCAAAATACGGCGGCTTTTCAACAAATGATATTCCGCTTGTTGCAATTATTTTTTCATTATCAAGTGCCAACCACGAAACAAAAGTTCCATCAGACATATGTTTTTCGTAATAATTTTTTAGTGCAGGACGTAAATCAATGTTCTCCACCACACCTTCTTCACGAAGCTGGCTGATTCTCATTTCAATAAATGTATCCAGTTCCTTTTCCGTCAATTTTTGATAAGTGATATTCATGTATATTAACCTCATAATATGGTTTAATAATAAGGACGCTTTTGAATAAAACAAAAACGTCCTTAATGCGTATGTAATTACTGCTTATCAGCATCGTTCTCCTGTTTTTCAAGAGAAACACCGTTCTGAGCCTTGAGTAAATCTCTTATTTCTGTAAGAAGCTCCTGTTCCTTGCTCGGCTTAGGAGGTTCAGCAGGTTCTTCATGCTTTTTGAAAAGCTTGTTCATTGTCTGTACTATAATGAAAATACAGAAAGCAATGATAACAAAGTTAATTACAGACTGTAAAAATGAACCGTAATAAATAACAGGCGGTTCGTCTGTAAGACTCCATGGAATTTCAATGCTGAGCCTGCTTAGGTCAATACCGCCGATAATAGCACCAATAATCGGCATGAGCATTTTGTCTACAAGAGCGGTTACAATGCTTGTGAATGCAGAACCCATGATAAGACCGACTGCAAGATCCATTACATTTCCTCTTGCGATGAATTTTTTGAATTCATCAAAAAACTTCTTCATTTTTAATCTCTCCTTATTTTTAGACTGACATTATTTCCAATCGGAAATAACAGAGTCTTATTTTAAGGCAACACCGCACAAAGCACGTCAAAGGACTTTGTACAGTGTTGTCTTAGCTTTGTAAATAATTTATGCGTTACTGCACAAGGCTGATAAGTCCCTGTGCAATTGCTGCCTTAAAGCTCCGGAATACTTGGCGGAACTTCCTCCTCCTGAGTTCTGACTGTCTTTTTTGCCTGCATGTATTCAGGAATTACAATTGCATCTATTTCGTCAATCACTTCTTTTTTCTTCGGCATAGCCTCAACCGGATGGTCGGCATTGCTCATTAAAGCCTCCACATGCTCATATTCGTATGATTCAAGTTCATCAGCATTTGCGGTATCAGCATGCCTCATAACAACTCTGTTCGGCTTTTTTATGTATTCTTCAAGGTCATCGGCATTAGCGGTATCAGTAACGTGCATCTTGACCTTTGACCTTTCGATAACATTTTCTTCAAGGTCATCAGCATCAACAATATCGGTAGCTTTCATGTAAATTCTATTTTTATCCGCAGGAACATTCGGAGATAAATCTTCCGCATTTGCCTGAGGAGCTGTTGTCATATAGTGATTAGTTCTTCTTTTAAATCTTTTTTCAAGTAAAGAAAAGTCCATTTCATCGGAAGAAACATTGTTCATATCTCCGCTTTTCCTAGAAGCGGGACGGTTGAAAAAATCCCCGTCATCATCATCGTCCTCATAATCATTGTAAGTTGGGGTATTGGCTTGATTTTGCTGAAATTGTGCAGGCTGCACCATTTGATGAGGGGCGCTGCCTTGTGAAATACCCATATTATTCGGAACTTGCTGAGGATATGCTTCATTCTGCATAAACATATTAGGATTTTGCTGTGGGAAATTAGTCATTACCGAAGCGTAAATAGGCATACCGTTCAGGTCGTAGCCTATAAGCTTTTGCTGTACACATGACTGGGGTGCATAGATAGGCATACCGTTCAGGTCATAACCTATAAGCTGGGACTGTTCTGTTGGAGCTTGATTTGCGTACATATTATTCTGCTGATAAGGTGCAGGCTGAGGAATATTCTGTGCTTGTTGATGTGGATTTGGAAATTGTTGGTTAATCATTTTCGGATTGTTCACTTGTGGGCCTCCTGTTTGATGATTAGGTGTAAAATTTGAATAATTATTTTGGTTATTGTATTGTTGTGAAGGATATTGAGAATTATGAAATTGATTAACGGCAGGCTGCTGCATCGGAGCAGATGTATCCGGAACAATAATATGCTCAGTATTCAGCTGAGGTATATAAGGTTCATTATAATCATCATAAGACTCATTCAGTTCATCGGCTGTAAATAGACTAGATTTTGTTTCCGGGGCTTTATCGTTGATAATAAAAGTTCCTGAACCAATAGTAAAGTTGCTGCCGTCGTTTTCCGACCTGTACCCCCTTTGACTAAGCTGACCTAGCTGATCTATATTTATATCGGACAAATCATTAAAGTTGTGTCCGCAGGCAACGCAGAAAGTAAAACCTTTTTTATTGTCAGTGCCGCATTTTGGACAAATCATAGTCTATCACTCCTTTTCAGAGAAAATTGCAAAGCCAAACAGAAAATGTAGAAGTCGGCAGTGCAGTAAAAAGACTGCAAGGTAATATAGTGGATATAATTGCTGTAATATCGCAGAAATATATTATAGCAATACAACAAAATGCTGCAACTAATCTGACAATTCAAACCGCATATTACTGCGTTTTCCTCCTCACCATACGACAGTATGCTTTTGTCGTCTGCCTTATACTATGCGGTTTGCTTTTGCCATCTTATGTTGCATTATTTTATTGCATTGCTATAGAGTTATCCGCAGGTTAATTAATGGCAACACCAGATAAAGCACGCCAAAAGGCTTTGTGGGTGTTGAGTGAATAATGCTGATAAATATGCAATCCCTATTACTTAGAAGTTAGCTGGAGTTAATAGTGCAATGCTATCTTATAATAATTATATCATTATACTGTGATAATTTCAATACAATTTTGAAAAATTGTGCAAATGAGTGCTAAAACCAGGCCTTGTTTTGTTTAATTCTTACAAGCATACAAAAAAACTGTTTATTTTTTTGGAATAATGTGTTATAATACAGTTGATATCAATAGTGAAAAGACAAAAGAGTGATAAAACAGAACCAAAAACTCGGTTAAGGCAGAGCCGTACAACCTGTACGGAGAAAAGCGAACGCATTATGCGTCAGTTTTTTGCATGCATTAACGAACATGGAGAATAATTATGAAGGATATTAATAAAAGAAAGAGTATTCAACACGCTAAATTGATTACCGAATTATGTATTTCTGCTGTGATTATGCTTTCAGCGGGATATATTGTTTACAAAGGTTCAAGCCGAACAAGAATTGTTGAAAAATCTCCTTTGGTGGAGCTTGATAGTACCGATGAGCTTTCAACTCCTGATGATACCATTGATGAAAACAAGGTTATTTTTCAAAATATTGAGGTTTCAACCAAGGATAAATTTAAGGGAGATTTAATACTGGTCAACAACGACCATCAATATTTCAGCGGTGGAGAGGATCTGGTCGGAGTAAGTGAACAGTTTGATAATGACGGAGTAGACTTTATTGTCGGCAACGATTATAATGTTCAGCTTCGCAAAACTCCGCTTCTTGCACTTGAGCAAATGGCAAGAGATTTCTATGCGGCAAAAAATATAAATGACCTTATCGTTATAAGCGGTTACAGAACTCAGGAACAGCAAAAGGAGCTTTATGACAACGACCTTGCTCAGACAGGTCTTGATTATTCAGAGCTTGTTGCGAAAGCAGGCTACAGTGAGCATCAGACAGGCTATTCAATTGACTTTTCCACAAGTACAACGTGGGATTATGACGGTCAGGGAGATTATGCGTGGATTGACGAAAACTGCTGGAAGTACGGATATATACTCCGTTATGCAGAAAATAAAACAGAACTGACTAAAATCAAATATGAACCATGGCATTACAGATATGTCGGTGTTCCTCATGCGTATTACATGTATAAAAACGGAATCTGCATGGAAGAATATATTGAACGTCTGAAACAGTATACCTATGAAGGCGAGCATCTTACTTTTACCGATGATAACGGTAAAAATTACGAGCTTTATTATGTTCCGTCTGATGACGGCAATGAAACGACATATGTGCCTGTTCCGGTAAGTCTTAAATATGAAGTTTCGGGCAATAATATTGACGGATTTATTGTAACGGTTTATACAGATGAAAGCACTGCACCTGCTGAGCAGTCAGACAGTTCTTCTGCTGAAAGCACACCTGAAGCTTAAAATATCATTGACATAATTGCTTAAAAAGTATATAATGAATTATAGGGAATACTGCATAGTTTTGTGTGGTGTTGCCTTAGGTAAAGGCGTAGCAGTCAGAGTAGCATTATTGCAGTCTTTCAGAGAGTATCGGGGCGGTGTGACGGTACAGACGGATTTTGTGAAGTGCGGCTGTCAGCTTCGGAGAGGAATTGAGTATTCTTCGGCGGCTTATCCCCGTTATCAGATTTTTGAGTTAAAAGTCGGAGTGGAACCGCGTTATACGCCTCCGGAGCATTTTTGCTCCGAAGGCTTTTGTTTTATTGCATTGCTATAGGCAATATCACCAATAAATGTTAAGTGACCTTGTGCAATGCTTTCTTATCATAATTACAGACACAGGAGTATGCCATGTTTAAACAACTAAAAGAGGATATTGCTCTTATAAAGGAACGTGACCCTGCCGCAAGAAGTACCTTTGAGATACTTCTCACATATTCAGGACTTCACGCAATCCACAGCTACAGACGTGCGAACTGGTTTTACCGCCATAAAATGTTTACCATTGCAAGAATAATCTCACAATTTGCTCGTTTTCGTACAGGAATTGAAATTCATCCCGGTGCAACTATCGGGAAAGGTCTTTTTATAGATCACGGAATGGGTGTTGTTATCGGAGAAACCACGATAATAGGCGATAATTGTCTGATTTATCAGGGTGTAACATTGGGCGGTACAGGAAAGGATAAGGGAAAGCGTCACCCTACGCTTGGAAATAACGTGCTTGTCGGAGCAGGAGCTAAGGTGCTTGGGCCTTTCAAGGTTGGTGACAATGTTAAAATAGCCGCAAATGCGGTCGTTCTTAATGAGATACCAAGCGACTGTACGGCTGTCGGCGTACCTGCAAGGGTTGTCCGCAGAAAAGGTGAAAGGGTCAACAAATGCAAGGTTACTCAGGATTTAGACCAGATTCATATTCCGGATCCTGTTGCTCAGGAGCTTTGTAAAATGCACGTTGAAATTGAACATCTGGAAAAACAGCTTGCAGAATTAAAGGAAAAATCAAAAGGAGAGTAACTCCATTAAGGTGAAGCCGCACATTTATGTGCGGTTCTGCCCGATAAAAGATAGATGAAAGGAATTTAAGCCATGCAAATATATAATACGCTTACACACAAAAAAGAAGAATTTGTTCCGAGAGAAGCAGGAAAGGTCAGCATGTATACATGCGGCCCTACCGTATATCACTATGCACACATAGGTAATCTGAGAAGCTACATCATGGAGGATATTCTTGAAAAATATCTGCGTTTTACAGGTCTTGACGTTAAAAGAGTCATGAATATAACCGATGTCGGACATCTTACAAGTGACGGTGATACAGGTGACGACAAAATGCTCAAGGGTGCTAAGCGTGAGCATAAAACTGTTATGGAAATTGCAAAATTCTATACGGACGCTTTTTTTGCAGATTGTAAAAAGCTGAATATAAAAACTCCTGACGTTGTAGAGCCTGCAACATCATGCATTGCCGACTTTATCAGGGTAATTGAAAGTCTTATTGAGAAAGGCTATGCTTATGAGGCGGGCGGAAATATTTACTTTGATACCTCAAAGCTTGAAAAATACTATGTTTTCAATGACTTCAAGGAGGAGGACCTGGCTGTCGGAGTTCGTGAAGGTGTTGAGGAGGACGGCAATAAAAGAAACAAAGCCGATTTTGTTCTTTGGTTTACAAAGTCCAAGTTTGACGATCAGGAGCTTAAATGGGACAGTCCATGGGGAATAGGTTATCCGGGCTGGCATATTGAGTGTTCATGCATAAGCATGAAAAATCTGGGAGAATATCTTGATATTCACTGCGGCGGCATTGATAACGCTTTTCCGCATCATACAAATGAAATTGCACAAAGTGAGGCATATCTCGGTCATGAATGGTGCAATTACTGGTTCCATGTTCATCACCTCAACACAAACAGCGGTAAAATGAGCAAGTCAAAGGGAGAATTCCTTACTGTTTCACTTCTTGAAGAAAAGGGATATAATCCGCTTGTATACAGATATTTCTGTCTGCTTTCACATTACAGAAAATCGCTTGTATTTTCATGGGAAAACCTTGATAATGCTGTTACCACATTTAATAAGCTGATTGCAAAAATAGCTCCGCTTACATCTGAAAAGGGCGGAGAAATTGACAAGGCTGAGTATGACCGTCTTATGAAGTGCTTTAATGACGCTCTTGATAATGACCTCAATACATCTCTTGCAGTTACTGCACTGTATGACGTGCTGAAATCAAATGCAAACAGCACAACAAAGCTTGCCCTCATTGAGAAATTTGACGAGGTTCTTGGACTTGACCTTATAAAAACTGCTGAAAAGTCAGTTGAGGCTGAAAAAAATTCAGTTTCCGATATTCCTCAGGAGGTTCTTGACCTTGCTGAAAAGAGAGCTTCTGCAAGAAAAGAAAAGAATTTTGCTCTTGCAGATGAAATAAGAGCTGAAATAACAGCACTTGGATATGAAATAAAGGAAACACGTCAAGGTACGGAAATAAAGAAAATATGAAACTTGGAATGGTTTTAAAATCCGATATCTCTGCCGCAAACGCATACAGGATAACAGGATTTGGAATTTTTGGCGAATATCATGATTATTATGCTATGAAGTATATTATGAAAGACTACAAAAAGGGGGCAGTATAAATGGCAAGAGTATATCCCCTTTTCAGCTCCAGCAAGGGAAATGCAACATTTATCGGTACGGAAAAAGGCGGTATTCTTATTGACGCAGGAGTCAGCTGTAAAAGACTTATGTCTGCTCTTGCAGTCAATAATATTCCGGCAGAGGCAGTTCAGGGAATTTTTATAACTCACGGACACAGTGACCATGTTGCAGGTCTGAAGCTTTTTACCTCAAAAACAGGCTGTGCAGTTTACGGTCAGAAGAAAACTTTAAGGCAGCTTGCGGATTCGGAAAAATTATCTCCCAATGCACCGATTATTGAGCTGACAGGCAAAATTTCCGTTTGCGGCATGGAGGTAAGCTGCTTTGATACTCCGCATGATACGGTTCAAAGCTGTGGATACAGAATACATACAAGCGATGATAAATATTGTGCAGTCTGCACCGATTTAGGACATATTACACCTGAAGTTGACGCCGCACTGACAGGCTGCCGAATGGTTCTTATTGAGTCTAATTATGACGAGGGAATGCTCAGGGCAGGGAATTATCCTCTTTATCTTAAACAGAGAATACTCTCTAAGCATGGGCATCTTTCAAATCCTGACTGTGCAGAGCAAATTGGTAAGATGATTGAAAGAGGGACAACTCATTTTGTGCTGGGGCATTTAAGTCAGGATAATAACCGTCCTCATATTGCCGATGGAAATGTACAGAACAGTCTGCCGCAGTATGTGAGGGGAAAGGACTATCTGCTGGGTGTTGCACCTGTTGAAACCTGCGGAGGAGCTGTGATTTTTTAATGAATGTAAAGCTTATAGTTATCGGAAAGCTTAAAGAGGATTATCTTAGAAGTGCCTGCAATGAGTACATAAAGCGTCTTTCAAGGTACTGTTCGTTTGAACTGCATGAACTTGATGAATGCAGACTAAGTGATAATCCAAGTCAAAAAGAAATAGACTCAGCACTTTCAAAAGAAGCTGAGTCTATAAAAAAGTATGCAAAGGGATATATTATTCCTATGTGCATAGAGGGGAAACAGCTTGCAAGCAGAGAGCTTTCCGAAAAAATTGAAAATATCGGCATAAATGGGCAAAGTACGGTCACTTTTATAATCGGCAGTTCTTTCGGACTTTCTGATGCAATTAAAAGCATGGCTGATTTTAAGCTTTCCATGTCAAAAATGACATTTCCGCATCAGCTTGCAAGGGTAATGCTCCTTGAACAGATTTACAGAGCTTTCAGCATTTCTGAGGGTGGCAAGTATCACAAATAGTACGCTTGGGTAAATGAATCTGCATATTTCACATTATTGCCTTAAATGTTTCACTTGACTAACAATTCACAAATATGTTATAATACAAATAGGTAAGCGCTAGCTAACCGCAGTGATTACTGCAACACAATTGGGCAATTGTTCTTTTCACCATGCGACAGCATGATTTTGAACTGCTATAAATCGTGTGTATATTATGGCTGCCTGATGAAATAATATAGCAATACAACAAAATGCTGCAACTAAGCTGAAAATTCAAACCGCACATTACTGCGTTGTCCTCCTCACCATATGACAGTATGCTTTTGTCGTCCGCCTTGTACTATGCGGTTTGCTTTTGCTATCTTATGTCGCATTATTTTATTGTATTGCTATAGTTTCTGGCATCGGTTAGCTCCAACTAATCAAAAACAGGAAGGTGAGGATATATGTCACATGCGGAATGTCGTTGTTTTGAGCAGAAGCTTGCGTACTTTACTGCCCCATCACTTCTGGGAATAAAATGTGCAAATCTTGTGTCAATGGATTCTAAGGAGTTTAATATTGCTGAACAAACAAAGCGTTTCAATAAAAAAGCTGAATGTAAAGGGTTGAGAATTAAGCTTATGTGCAGGTGTAAAAATCATATGCTTGTACTTTTGTATAACGAAAAGCTGCTTAAAAAAAGTCTTTGTGACGCAAACAGACGAAATATTCTTATGAGCTACGGCTATGAACGTGAATTTTCATTGGAAAAGGACTTGAACAGACTATCAAAGCGTATTGCGGAGGAATCTGAATTTCCCCACGAAATCGGTATTTTTCTCGGTTATCCGACAGAAGATGTCGAGGGTTTTATTGCAAATAAGGGTGATAATTTCAAGCTTTGCGGCTGTTGGAAGGTGTATGGTGACGAGGAAAAGGCAAAACGTCTTTTTATAAATTATGACAGATGCAGGAACTTTTTATGCAATAAGCTGAATGAGGGCAGTGATATTTACAGAGCATTAAAAATCTCCTGACAAATTTTGCAAATTATGACAACAAGTTAGCTTAAACTAACCTGTAAAATATGCAAGTTCAATAAATATGAGCATTTATGCTAAAAACAGCCTGAAATTGCTTGACTTTCTATTTTAAACGTGATACTATAATATTGGTTAGTGAGAGCTAACCAATATTATAGGCCATAGGTTAGACTAAACTAACTTTTGATAAGGAGGAACAAAATGATGCCTTTAACACTTGCAAATGTTGGTGAGGAGAATATAATCAAAAAGGTTGGCGGAAATCCGGAAACAAGAAAATTTCTTGAAAATCTGGGATTTGTAGCAGGCGGGTCAGTTATTGTTGTCAGCGAAATCGGGGGCAATGTGATTGTAAACGTCAAGGAGTCGAGAGTTGCCATTTCAAAGGAAATGGCAAGCAAAATTATGGTGTAAGGAGTGGTTGGAATGACATTAAAAGAGGCAAAAATCGGTCAGACAGTCAAGGTTAAGAAGCTTGACGGAGAGGGTGCGGTAAAACGCAGAATAATGGATATGGGCATCACAAAGGGTACAGATGTTTACATTCGCAAGGTTGCACCTCTCGGTGATCCGATAGAAGTTACAGTACGAGGCTATGAGCTTTCGCTCAGAAAAGCTGACGCTGAAATGATTACGGTTGAATAATTTTTGCGTGCAGATTAGCATTTTGTTGTATTGCTATAATTAGGGAAAGGATTGATATTATGGGTATAAGAATTGCACTTGCGGGAAATCCGAACGCAGGTAAAACAACGCTGTTTAATGCACTGACAGGTGCTAACCAGTTTGTTGGAAACTGGCCGGGCGTTACGGTTGAGAAAAAAGAGGGTAAGCTGAAAGGTCACAGCGATGTTATTATCACAGACCTTCCGGGTATTTATTCACTTTCTCCATACACTCTTGAGGAGGTTGTTGCGAGAAATTATCTTATCGTTGAGCGTCCTGACGCCATTCTTAACATTATTGACGGTACAAACCTTGAAAGAAACCTTTATCTTACAACACAGCTTGTAGAACTTGGAATTCCTGTTGTTTGTGCGATAAACATGATGGACGTTGTCCGTAAAAGCGGTGACAAGATAAACACAAATCAGCTTGCAAAAGAGCTTGGCTGTCAGGTGGTTGAGATTTCCGCTTTAAAGGGAACAGGAATAAAGGAAGCCGCAGAAATTGCGATTTCAGCTGCAAAATCAGAAACCCCAATGATTCCGCAGCATAAGTTCAATGGTGCTGTAGAACATGCTATTGCACATATTGAAGAAGCATTTTTACATAATATTCCCGAAGAACAGCAGCGTTGGTATGCAATTAAGATATTTGAGCGTGATGACAAGGTTCTTGAGATGCTTAAAATTGACAATGCAACCCTTGAGCATATCGAAAAGGATATTGCAGCAGCTGAAAAGGAAATGGACGATGACGCTGAAAGTATTATTACAAATGAGCGTTACATTTATATTGCGTCAATCATTAAGGGCTGTCTTAAAAAGAAAAATAAAGGCGGCATGACCGTTTCCGATAAAATTGATAAGGTAGTTACAAACAGATGGCTTGCACTTCCGATTTTTGCAGTAGTAATGTTTATAGTTTACTATGTTTCAATAACAACAGTCGGCGGCTGGGCTACAGACTGGACTAATGACGTTCTTTTCGGGGACTGGATTACAAATGGAGCAAACAGTCTGCTTGAAAAGATGAACTGTGCAGCTTGGCTTCAGGGACTTATCGTTGACGGTATTATCGGCGGTGTTGGTGCGGTTCTCGGATTCGTTCCGCAGATGCTTGTATTGTTTATCTTCCTTGCATTCCTTGAATCATGCGGATATATGGCAAGAATTGCATTTGTAATGGACAGAGTTTTCCGTAAGTTCGGACTCTCAGGCAAATCATTCATACCAATGCTTATAGGTACAGGCTGCGGTATTCCGGGAATTATGGCAAGCCGTACAATTGAAAATGAACGTGACCGCCGTATGACAGTTATGACAACAACATTTATTCCATGCGGTGCAAAGCTGCCTATTATCGGACTTATTGCAGGTGCACTTTTCGATAACTCAGGCTGGGTTGCAACCTCTGCATATTTTGTTGGTGTTGCAGCAATTATTATTTCAGGCATCATGCTTAAAAAGACAAAGATGTTTGCAGGCGATCCTGCACCATTCGTTATGGAGCTTCCTGCATATCATATGCCTACAGTCGGAAACATTCTTCGTTCAATGTGGGAACGTGGCTGGTCATTCATTAAAAAGGCAGGTACAATCATTCTTCTTTCAGCAATTGTTCTCTGGTTCTTACAGGGCTTCGGCGTTGAGGACGGCAGCTTTGGAATGGTAGAAGACCTTGATAACTCAATACTTGCTAAAATCGGCAATATAATCGCACCTATCTTTGCTCCGCTTGGCTGGGGCGACTGGAAGGCTGCTGTTGCAACTATTACAGGTCTTATTGCTAAGGAAAATGTCGTTGCAACATTCGGTACACTTTTCCACTTCTCAGGTGAAGTTTCAGAAAACGGTGATGAAATCTGGACTCAGGTTGCCGCTAACTTTACAGCGTTGTCAGGCTATACATTCCTTATCTTCAATCTGCTTTGTGCACCATGCTTTGCCGCAATGGGTGCTATCAAGCGTGAAATGAACAATGGGAAATGGACAGCCTTTGCAATTACATATCAGTGCGTATTTGCTTATGCGGTTTCACTTATTGTATATCAGCTCGGCTCAGCATTTACGGGAAATATTAATGTTGTAGGATTTATTGCCGCACTTATAGTTCTTGCATTTATAATTTATATGCTTGTAAAGCCGTATAAGGAAAGCAACAGACTTACAGCAAAGGTAAAGATAGAAGCGTAATAATTTGCTGAATAAATTTATTCAGCACACAATAAAGACAGCACTGTATAAAACATCAAAAAATTTGTACAGTGCTGCTTTAAAGGAGGATTTGCTATGTTGGATTTTTTATCTCAAAATATAGGCACAATTGCTGTTTTATTAGTAGTTTTGGCAGTTGTAGCACTGATTATATTCAGGCTTGTTAAGAACAAGAAGAAGGGCAAATCATCCTGCGGCTGCAACTGCGGATGCTGCCCGAATTCAGCACTTTGCCATAGCAATGCGAAAAAAGGTTGATTTTTTGTTTAAAATATGATATAATCTTTTCAGCATACTTGAAAGGCGGGGCTGAAAATGCACGGATTATACGAATCAGGTGAGAATTACCTTGAAACAATTCTAATATTAAAAAGTCGGGGATTGGAAGTTCGTTCCATTGACATAGTGCGTGAAATGAATTTGTCAAAGCCGAGCGTTAGCCGTGCAATGAAAATTCTCAAAGAGGGCGGATTTATAAATATAGATGCTGACGGCTTTATTACTCTTACCGAGAATGGAACAGAGGTTGCGGAACGTATTTATGAAAGGCACAGAGTTCTTACAGACTGGCTTATCGGAATCGGTGTAAACGAGAAAACCGCTGCCGAGGACGCCTGCAAGCTGGAGCATGATATAAGTGTTGAATCGTTCCAAAAGCTGAAAGAGCATATAAGGGAAAAACATAATAAATAAAGGCAACAGGTATTGCCTGGATTAAGGATAAGTATGCAGACAAAAGCACAGAAAATATATTTGTATGCAATATATAAGCTTGGACAGAACGGTAATGCGGTTCGGTCAGCAGACGTTGCAAGAATTGTCGGAGTAAGCAAGCCAAGCACTGTAAGCATGCTGCAAAAGCTGGCTGATGACGGTTACATAACAAAAGAACCGTATCGTGAAATCGAGCTTACCAAAAAAGGAATAAAAGCTGCCAATGAGCTTTATACTCCTATGGTTATTGTATGTGACTTTTTAAAGAATGCTGTTGGAACATCAGATGAAAAAGCGGATAAGGACGCAATAATCATGGTGTCACAGCTTTCAGATGAAACTCTTGACAAGTTTGTGGACTTTGCAATAAAAAATAAAGACCTTTTAAATAAGAAATAATATCATATAGTGATTAAGGAGAGGCTGAATGCCTCTCCTTAATTTTGCCTTTTGCTGATTTTATTCCAGTTAATAAAGCCATATATATCGTTTACAAAAAACATTACAAAGCATATTGCAACAGGCAGATATACACTGTTTGCAAGTGTTGCGATAATCCATAGAAATATCAGTACAAGGTCATTTGCGGCATATGCCAGAGCATAAAACGGACTTCTTCTGAATGTCAGATATGCTGCAAAAAAGCTTGTTGTTACTGAAACTGTACTGAGCATAAGGCTGTTTGTGCTAAATGCTTTTAGAATAAAATAAAATACAATGGTTACTGCTATTGCCGCTGCCGCCATAAGTCCGACCTCTTTATGCTTAATATAATTCACTTCAACTTCTGATTTGTTTTGTGAGGACGGGTGTTTCAGCCATGAAATAACCGACATAACCGACATCGGCAGAGTCATTAAAAGGTAAGTCAGCATTTCGCCGTAGTATCTGAAGCTCAATGATATTATTCCGTATATTATGCTGAAGGCGACCATAAGTACAGGGCCGAGAACGTCTGCCTTTGCTGCAAAAATCAGTGAAGTCACACCTATAAGAGAGTTGAAAAGCATAAGATAATTGCGGTCTTTGGTTATCATAAAGGAAACTGCGATTACAAGCAGTGAAAAAATCCAAAGACAGCCCTCAAATCTTGACAAATTTCTGATTGAATTAATTATTCTCATAAAAAACTTCCTTCCAAAAAAAATGAGCATCTGTATGTATCTTCAAAGACCTAACGATACATACAATGCTCTGATTTCTACCCGGTGGCAGAATTTACTTATCCAAGACCACATTCATCGTAGTCCTGCCATTTTTCTTTATATGCCTTATTGCTGGCTCCTCTGTACATAATGTAAACGACTGAGCCGAGTGCAAGAAATATAGCAAGCATTAGCTTTATAACACCGCTGTATCCCTTTTTGTTTTCCTCATTTTCTACATAATTAACTATTTTTCCCATTATCAAACCTCTGTTTTAACTTCGGATTCTGCTGATGCTCCGTTCATTTCAGCCATAAGTCTGCGGAGTTCATCATCAACCTTGGCATTCGTCTGTAGTTCATCAAAATTATCTTTATCCACACCATTAAGTGAATCTGAAATATCGGCAAAAGCATCTGCCTCCGCTTCCTTGCGGATGATTTTTTCTTCCATTCTGTTGAATTTTTCTGTTGAGCTTGATGCGTCAAAGCCGCCAACAGACTTAGCAAGATTTTTCTGGGTATCAGCCATTTGTGAACGGGCAATGAGCATAGCCTGACGGCTTTTTGCCTCGTCAAGTTTAGATTTCAAGGTTTCAACCTGTTCCTTGATATCTGCTGTCTGTTTAGAAATGGTTTCATACATTTCCTTATAGCTTGCAGTATCTTCATCAGCCTTTACCTTTTTTGCAAGAGCCTTTTTAGCAAGCTCTGTATTACCTGCTGCAAGAGCAGCCTTAGCTTTAGACTCCCAATCAGCAGAAATCTGCTGAGAGTTCTGATACTGCTTTTCAGCCATACGCTCACTTGCTACAGCTTTTCCCAATGCCTGTGTGGACTTATTGAGTTCCTTCTGCATATCAAGAATAATCTGCTTGACCATTTTTTCAGGGTCTTCAGCTTTATCTATGAGGTCATTGATATTTGATTTCAATAAATCAGAAAGTCTTTGAAAAATACCCATATACAAATCCTCCTTATTAAGGTAACTCCCGCATAAAGTCTTGTTCAATATAATGAAACTTATACGTTTATTATGATTATAAATTATTTAATTATGTTTGTCAATAGAAAACAGGATTTTCACTTAAATTTCACTTCTGTATTAATAATACAGAGTTTTGTCATCATCAGGATAATATCCGCCGTCATATGGAACGAATTCATCTTCCGAGAGCTTTCCGCTTGCAATAGCTTCTGCCTTTAATGCTTCATATGCATATGCTTTTGCAGTATACATATAAGGATTAACATATACAATGTTAAGTATTCCGCAGGTTAAACCACCTAAGAGCAGCCAGCCGATAAAGCTGAGGTCAAGATAGAAAAGGTCAGATTTATGACCATTTGTCATGGTGCTGCTTATTTCTATGCAGCGTTTTGCACTTAAATTCGGATTTTCCGATTTTATGTATGGAACCATGCTGTATGAATATGATTTAATAATTCCGGGAATAAAACAAAGAAGTGACCAAAGGAAAATGTATACGCCCATAAGGAGCATTGTTGAGATAGTTGTAAGGTAATGACCACCCTTAAATGTATTAAAAATTGATTTTGCAGGTGGATTTTTATCATTTATTGAACGTCTGAACCAGCCTGCTGCCCCGACTGTTATAGGATATGAAATAAACAGAGCAAAAGAAACTGCAAGAGCTAAAATCACAAAGAATGCAATTGCAAAAATCAGTATCATTTCATCAGGAATACTTGAGCTGAGTGTATCATTGGCTGAATCTGAAGCAAAGGAATCTTTATTGCCAAATCCTCCGCCAAATCCGCCAAATCCTCCACCGCCGAGGAATGTAACAATAAGGGAAACTATAATTGCATTTGTATTGCCTTTGATATGACTTTTGGCATTGCCTTTAATCTCATGATGATTATACATAAATAAAACCTCCCAATAACATAAAATGTTTACCACTATTATAAATATATCATATAATTATTAATTTTTCAAGCATTTCAGAATAAGTTTTAAGGCAACACCGCACAATTTTTCTGCGGTGTTGCCTTAATTATATAACAAGTCCGTCTAGACCAAGCTTTTCAGCAAATTCAATTGAGTTATCGGAAGGAGAATCAATACTGCACCAGCCGAATACTCCGAGTCCTCTTTTTCTGAAATTTTTGACTTTTTCTGAATTGAGGTGAGTGAGCTTATAATTTACGAAGTCACCGCATATCTTTGAGCCATAGTTATCACTTGCAAGTCTGCCGCATTTGATGTCTGAAAGATTTGACTTACAGTATTTTACTGTAAAGCAGTTAAATGACTGCACAATATATCTTCCTTTGTAATTTTTCAGAAGCTTAACGGTTTCTTTTTCAAGCTTATAAGATGTCGGCAGAATTTTCGGCGTTTTCAGTTCAATCATAAGAGGTACACTGTTGTTTACGAATTTAAGGGTTTCGCTTAATGTAGGTATGTTCTCACCTGTATTCAGACGTATTTTTTTCAGCTCGTCAAGAGAAAGAGATGATACGTCAATATTTTTTCCTGCAACACGCATAAGTGACTTATCATGTATTATTACAGGGATATTGTCCTTGGTAAGACGAACGTCAAGCTCTATTCCGATATTCATTTTAATGGCTTGGGCAAAGGCTTCAATGGTATTTTCACCTGCACCATTTGCAGTACAACCTCTGTGAGCGTATAACTCCATTAATTTCACCTCTGAAAATTAGGAAAACACCATACAGTTTTTGTATGGTGTCAGTATGTTGAAAAAGTTTATGACAATAAGGGAACGCCCTCTCTTGCAGGGCGTTCCCTCTTAAAAGCAGTCCTTTTTGGACTGCTTTTAATTCACCCTTTGCGGAGCGCTTAAAGGCTTTATGCGGGGTTGCCCCACACCCCACCAAAGGCTCTGCCTCTGGACTCTGCCAAAGGGTTAGCAAACCCTTTGGAAACCCAGTTTTATCAAATTAATTTTTTAGTTCATTTCTGATTTTATTATATGCAGTTACTTGTAAATTCTTGCTTCTCCCGAATTAATTGTTTTTATTTCACCATTTTCATATTCAATGGTCAGACCTGCGTCATCTGCAATTGCAACAGCCTTTCCGATATGACTTCCGTTTCTGTCCTCAACTGTAACCATTCTGCCGATTATCATTGAGCGTTTTCTGTATTCATCAAGAAAAGCCTTGCTGTCCAATTCTTTAAGACGTTTTTCAAGCTTTTCAAGAAGTACTGCACAAAGCTGATTTCTGCTTATTTTCTCATGCGTTTCATCTTCAATGGACGTAACGATTTCATTAAGCTCCTCAGGAATTTTTCCGTTAAGACTGTTCACATTAATGCCTATGCCTATTATTACATAGTCAAGCTGATTGGATTCAAAGCTCATTGAGGCTTCCGTAAGAATACCACACAGCTTTTTATCATTGAGAAAAAGGTCATTTACCCATTTTATTTTAATGTCACAGGAGCAAAGCTCCTCTACAGCTTCTGCCGCTGCGACTGCCGCACAGGCTGTTATAAGTTGAGCAGATGAAATGCTGATATTTTCCGTTAAAACCAGACTTACATAAAGTCCTGTACCCTTTGGTGATACAAAAGTACGTCCAAGCCTGCCTTTTCCTGCATTCTGACAGTCTGCCGCAACAACAGTTCCATGCGGAGTTCCCTCCTGAGCAAGCTTTTTTGCATAGTTGTTTGTGGAGTCTGTTTCATCAAGAATTATAAGGTTCTGCCCATATTTTTCAGTTTTAATGTATCGCTGTATGAACGCTTCATGAAGTTTATTTTCTTCGGAAACAATGCGATAGCCTCTGTTTCTTACCGCTTCAACGGCAAAACCCTCCTGTTCAAGCTGTTTTACGGCTTTCCAGACTGCATTTCTGCTGACGTTAAGCTTCTGAGCAAGCTCCTCACCCGAAATATACTCATTTCCGTTTTGAATAATGGATAAAAGTACCTTATCTTTCAGCGTCATTTTAAGTTCCTCCGCTTATACGTCTTTAAAATGCTTTCTTGATACTTTCAGACGGTTCATAGCCTTGTTAAGAGCCGCCTGAGTATGATAATATTCTATAATGCTTTGCTTTTGCTTCATACGTTCCTCTGCACGATCTCTTGCAGCTTCAGCACGTTTAGCGTCAATTTCTTCGGGAAGTTCAACGTAATCCGCAAGTATAACGGCAAACTTCGGCATTACTTCCGCAAATCCGTCTGAAACGGCAGCATAATGCCATTTTCCGTCAACCAAATATTTCAGCTCCCCTGCCTTTATGGCAGTAACAAGAGCATCATGTCCTGCAAGAACGCCGTATTGTCCGTCAAGTGCAGGAAATACGACGTGTTCACATTCGCCGTCATAAAAAACACGGTCACTGGCGATAATTTCAAGATGAAAGGTTTTTCCCATTTAAAATTACCTCCTTTTACTGTTCTTTCTGCATCTTTTCCGCTTTTTCAACAACCTCGTCAATAGTTCCGACCATAAGGAAAGCAGCCTCGGGATACTGATCCATATCACCGTTAATAATAGCTTTAAAGCCTTTTATTGTTTCCTCAACAGGAACATATTTACCCTTGAATCCTGTAAAGTTTTCTGCAACATTAAACGGCTGTGACAGGAATTTCTGAATTTTTCTTGCTCTGTAAACAGCAAGCTTATCGTCCTCGTCAAGCTCCTCCATACCGAGAATAGCAATGATGTCCTGCAATTCCTTATATTTCTGCAAAATCTCCTGAGTCTTTCTTGCAACCATGTAATGCTCCTCACCTACAATATCTGGTTCAAGTATTCTTGATGAAGATTCAAGAGGGTCTACAGCCGGATAAATACCCTGTTCCACTATTTTTCTTGATAAAACTGTTGTAGCGTCAAGGTGAGCAAAAGTGATTGCAGGTGCAGGGTCAGTAAGGTCATCAGCAGGAACATAAACTGCCTGAACTGACGTAATAGAGCCATTTTTGGTAGATGTGATACGTTCTTGAAGTTCACCGACTTCCGTTGCAAGTGTAGGCTGATAACCTACGGCTGACGGCATACGTCCGAGAAGTGCAGACACCTCTGAACCTGCCTGAACATATCTGAAAATATTATCTATAAACAAAAGAACGTCCTTATGCTTGCGGTCACGGAAGTATTCAGCCATGGTAAGACCTGTCTGAGCTACTCTCATTCTTGAACCCGGCGGTTCATTCATCTGACCGAAAACAAGTGCGGTTTTCTTGATAACTCCCGACTCTTTCATTTCGTTCCAGAGGTCATTACCCTCTCTTGAACGCTCACCTACGCCTGTAAAAATAGAATATCCGCCATGTTCAGTGGCAATATTTCTGATAAGCTCCTGAATAAGTACGGTTTTGCCAACTCCTGCACCGCCGAAAAGGCCGATTTTACCGCCCTTTGCGTAAGGGGCGAGGAGGTCGATTACCTTAATGCCTGTTTCAAGTATTTCGACGCTTGGGCTTTGGTCCTGAAATGACGGCGGTTTTCTGTGGATTTCCCACTTTTCATCGCTGTTTACAGGGCCTTCCTTGTCGATAGGCTCGCCAAGAACATTGAACATTCTGCCAAGAGTTTTTGTACCTACCGGCACTTTGATGCATGAGCCTGTCGGAGTTACCTCCATATCCTTGCATAGTCCTTCGCTTGTGGCAAGCATAATACAGCGTACCACAGAACCGCCAAGGTGCTGAGCAACCTCCATAACACGTTTTTTTTCGTCAACCTCAACGGTAAGAGCGTCCTTTATCATAGGGAGTCCTTTACCGCTGAACTGAACATCTATAACAGGTCCGAGAACCTGAATAATTTTTCCTTTTTCCATTATAAAGAAGCTCCTTTCACTCTTCCTTGTGTAAACCCTTAGCACCGCTTACAACCTCGGTTATTTCCTGAGTTATAGCTGCCTGTCTTGCTCTGTTATACAAAAGAGAAAGCTCTTTTATCATTTCGCCTGCACTGGTTGATGCAGCGTCCATAGCAGTCATTCTCGCCTGCTGTTCGCATGAGAAAGCCTCAACCATTGCACCGTAAATAATACCTTTCAGATAGTTAGGGATAAGATAGTCCATAACAACCTCAGGTGAGGGGTGGAATGAAGCTTTCGGCAGTTTTTTAAGTACACCGTCTTCTGTCATTGCAAAATGATGACGGCTGAAAGGAAGGACGGGAATGATTTTCGGCTCAAACTTTGCGGAATTAATCATTTCCGTATATAAAACATAAACCTCGTCAAGCTGTTTTGTTTCAAATTTTTCCAATACAAGTTCAGCAATATCCCTTGCTCTGTAAAGAGTAGGATTTTGCGTAGTATAAAGGAACTCCTTATCCATTACAGCATGAACGCCGCTTCTGTTTTTTCTGGAAAAATACATTCTTCCCACCTGTCCCATAACATAAAGGTAGCAGTTGGGACTTTTTGCAATTTCCTGTTCGGCAAGTTTCAGAATATTGTGATTGTAGCTTCCGCAAAGACCTTTATCCGAAGTAATTATAACATAACCCTTTTTTCGTTCTTCTTCGGGAATATCCTTACGTTTGTCAAAATACTTCTGCTTGGTGCTCGGCGTATGGTCGAGAATATCGTCAAGTGTAGTCTGCAGCTTGTGAAAGTACGGTTCGGTCGCTTCTAGGTTTTTTCTTACCTTTTTAAGCTTTGACGATGAAATAAGGTACATTGCATTTGTGATTTTTAAAATCTGTTCAATGCTGCTTATTCTCTCACGAATCTCCCTCATGTTCGCCATCTGTATTCACCAGCCTCTTATATTCATTTATTGCATACTCAATTCGTTCAGCGAGTTCGGATGAAATATCCTTTTTATCGTCAATTTCATTGAGAATATTGCTTTCATGGGTTCTCATGTAGTTCATAAGTCCTGCCTTAAAGCTTTTAACTTCTTTAAGCGGAACATTTTTCATCAAGCGGTGTGACGCTGCGTAAAGCATGATTATCTGTTCATGCAGCGGCAGAGGATTATAAAGCGGCTGCTTTAAAAGCTCCATAAGCAAATGACCATGATTGAGTAAATCAGCAGTTGACTGATCAAGCTCTGACGAGAACTGAGTGAAAACCTCCATTTCACGAAACTGAGCAAGCTCAATTCTGAGATTTCCCGCAACCTTTTTCATTGCTTTTGTCTGAGCTGCACCGCCGACTCTTGAAACAGAAAGTCCGACATTTACCGCAGGACGTATACCTGAGTTGAACAAATCTTCTTCAAGGAAAATCTGACCGTCTGTAATGGAAATTACGTTTGTAGGGATATATGCGGAAACATCGCCTGCAAGAGTTTCAATAATAGGCAGAGCAGTAAGAGAGCCACCGCCATGTTCGTCATCAAGACGGCTTGAACGCTCAAGAAGTCTTGAATGCAGATAGAATACGTCACCCGGATAAGCTTCACGTCCCGGAGGTCTTTGGAGAAGAAGTGACATAGCTCTGTAAGCTACCGCATGCTTTGAAAGGTCATCATATACAATGAGAACGTCCCTGCCTTTTGACATGAAATATTCAGCAACAGCAGTACCCGAATAAGGTGCAATATACTGGAATGGTGCAGGCTCGCTTGCAGATGCGGACAATACGATTGAATAATCCATTGCTCCCTTGTCTTTAAGAGTGCTTACGACCTTTGCAACAGTTGAGGTTTTTTGTCCGATAGCAACGTATATGCAGATAACATTTTTATCCTTCTGATTTATAATTGTATCAACGGCAATAGATGTTTTACCTGTCTGTCTGTCGCCGATTATAAGCTCACGCTGACCTCTGCCGATAGGAAACATTGAGTCAATGGCAAGAATACCCGTTTGCAGAGGAACTGAAACTGACTTTCTTTCGATAACTCCCGGAGCTTCGTTTTCAATAGGGAAATAAGCCTCGGCATCTATGCTGCCGTTTCCGTCAATAGGAGAACCCAAAGCGTCAACAACTCTGCCGAGCATCTGTTCACTGACTCCGATACCTGCCCTTTTTCCTGTTCTTATGACAGACGAACCCTCTGTAAGACCATATTCATCACCAAGAAGAACAACACCGCAGCCCTTTGTTTCAAGGTTCTGTACAATACCCCTTACACCCGTTTCAAACTCGACAAGCTCACCGTACATAACGTGGTTCATGCCGTGAACCATAGCAATGCCGTCACCGATTCTTGTGATATAGCCTGTTTCGGTTACACCTGATTTTCTGTCGAAATCGTTTATTTCACTTTTCAGTACGGATATGATATTGTTTGCACGCTGGGTATCATCTATTTCATTTTTGAGTTCAGAGATAAAGTCCTCATTGTTGTTATGCTCCGAGGCCTTAGCCTTGTATTTCAGATTTTCGTGCATTTCTCTAAGACTTGTACGAAAACTCTTGTCATATTCATAGTCGCCTACATCAAGAATAAATCCGCCGATAATATCAGGATCCTTGCGGTATTCCATTTCAACATCTTCCCTGTTGAATTTATCCTTGATAAAGCTTTTCATATCGGCTTTCTGAGCGTCCGTAAGCTCTGTAACATAACGGATAACGGCTTTTATGCTGCCTTTTCTTTCAAGGCAGAGTTCATTGTATTCATCAAGAATTTCATTGATGTCGTCAATTGAACCGTTATCCGATACAGTACAGATAAACCTGTAAACTTCCTTTGGAAAAAGCTGTTTTATTATGCTGTGCTTTTCCTCGTCTGTGACAACAGGATTTTTCAATGTATCGGCAAGCTCACCGCATGCGGAAAGGACTCTCCTTGTTTCGTCAATGACTTCTTCGGGAATTTCCTGTTTAATAAGCTGCCTTATGGCTTCTCTGTCTGTTTCTTTCATTGCTTATCTGCACCCTCTTCCGCCAGAAAATAGTCTACAAGCTTTCTGTTAGCTTCATCGTCAACATTTTCACCGAGAATTTTTGAAGCTGCGGCAATTGCAAGGTCGGCAATCTGAGTCTGAGCCTCTTGAACGGAGCGTTTACGCTCAATCTCAATAGTCTTGCTTGTCTTTTTAAATATATCCTGAGCCTCGTCCTCAGCTTTCTGGAGAATAGCCTTACGCTCGTCCTCAGCACGTTCAACTGCTTCCGAAACTATGCCATGAGCCTTATCCTTTGCAGTTTTAAGCGTGTCATTATATTGCTTTTTAAGTTCTTCGGCTTCTTCCTTTGCCTTTTTTGCAGCGTCAATGTCATTCTGAATTTTCTGATTTCTTTCGTCCATTACCTTGTTAATGGGTTTGAAAAGGAAAATCCTCAAAAGAAGAAACAGGAGAATAATATTAATAAAAGTCCAGATAATGCCCGAATCCAGATTGAGCATACCGCTTGCAAGAGCTGCTTTGGAGCTGCAAACTGTTTCGATGATATTTTCATTCAGCATTTCCGTACCTCCTTTTTGCTTTCTATGAGTTTATTCTTTTATCTGAGGAAAAGAATAATAACAAGTCCGATTACAAGACCGTAAACGGCAGTTGCTTCTGCAAGAGCACATCCGAGAAGGAGAGCCTTGTTTATATCGCCCTTAGCCTCAGGCTGTCTTGCGATAGATTCTACTGCTTTTGATGTTGCAAGTCCGATACCGATACCTGCACCTACACCTGTTAAAACTGCAATAGCAGCACCAATTGCGATTAATCCCATGATAATTTCCTCCTAAAAAGTAATTTACAGCATTAAGCTGTTATTTTTCTTCCATTGCTTCTGCCATAAACAAGGAAGTAAGGAACACAAATACATATGCCTGAATAAGACCGTCAAATACATCAAAATACAGACTGAGTATAAGCGGGACTCCTACAGGAATACAAAGCTTTACAAGCTCCATAATAACGAATGCACCGAGAACGTTGCCGAAAAGTCGCATACAGAGAGAAAGCGGCTTGATAATAAGCTCCATAATATTAATAGGGAGCAGCAGCGGCATAGGTTCCTTAAAGCTTCTCAGCCACCTTTTTACGCCCTTTTCCTTAATACCGCAGTACTGGATATAGATAATACTCATTATTGCAAGACCGGCAGTAACATTAAGGTCTTTGGTAGGCGGCCGCAAACCGAACAGTCCGATAACATTGGATACACCTATGTATATAATGAGCGTTTCCAGAAAGGGAAGATATTTTTTTCCTTTTTGTCCCATAATATCCACAAAGAAATTATTGAGCCAGGTTATAAGCATTTCTATTAAAAGCTGAGCACCTGTCGGAACGGTTTTTAGGTTTCTTACGAATATCTTGCAGAGTATTACAAGAACAGCCATTATTACCCAAGTTATAACGCATGATTCCGGTACGGGGATACCGCCGAAAATCGGAATTTCAAATGCGGTTCTGCATTCAAGCTCCTCCATCAGCGAATTTGCCAGCTCGTCCATAATATCACCTTCTTTCAGCTGATTATGAATGGCAGTACTATAGAATTCTTATGAAGCTCACATTAAGGCAGCAACGTACAAAGAACGTAAAAACTTTGTGCAGTTTTGTCATAAAAAAGTAAAATGGAGATTTCCAAGATGGCGAAATCCCCATTGATTTACACTTTCAAGCGAGCTGTTATAAAAAACCAGTTATAAAGATACTGTCTTTTCACCTACATTATATATCTTTTAAAAAGGTGTGTCAAGTAAAATTTGCATTATTTTCTATTAATTTTTATTTTTAGTGTTTATGCTTTTATTATTTGTATTATAATGTTAATTTAATGGTAATTTTTAATAAATGTGCAGCGTTCAGAATTTAAAAAAATATTAAAAAGGGTTTCCAAAGGGTTTGCTAACCCTTTGGAAACCCGATTTTGTTCTAATCCTTTGCGGTTTCAGATGTATCAATTATAAGACGTATTTTTTCAACTGACTGCTCCTTGACCTGAAGTACGGTTATCTTGAAAGCACCATATTCCGCAGTTTCATTCTGTTCGGGGATATGTTCAAGAAGCTCCGTAACCCAACCGCCGACTGATGTGTATGTACTTTCTATCATATCTTCGTCAAGTCCGAGCTGGTCAAGCATATCACTTATGCTCAGATCGCCTGACACTTCATACTCGTTTTCGCTTATTTTTACAATACTTGGTATAACTTCATCGTTTTCATCATAAATTTCACCGACAAGCTCCTCGATAATATCCTCCAGAGTTACAATACCTTTAGTGCCGCCGTACTGGTCAAGAACAACTGCAAGGTGAGTTTTTGAACGCTGCATATCACGAAGTGCCTCACTGATAAGCTTCAGGTCAGAAAAGTGTGCAACGTCCTGTATAATTTCTGTTATGTCATTTCCGCCCTGAGCCAGCATTTTAAAGAAACGCTTATTTGTTATCATACCGATAATATTATCAAGACTTTTATCATATACAGGAAGTCTTGAATACATTTCGTCTATAAAAAGACTTTTTATTTCATCTATAGAAGCATTTTTTTCAACACCGATAACCTTTACTCTTGGTATCAGTATTTCATTAACGGTAATTTCATCAAAATCCAAGGCACTTCTTACGAGGTCACCCTCCTGTTCTTCAAGAACACCTTGTTCTTCAATTTCCTCAATAATATATTTAAGTTCGTCCTCTGTTACGCTTGGTTCAACCTTGCCGTTTTTAAGTATTGAGGCAAGCTTGTTAAAGATAAATATGATTGGTTTAAATAGAATAATAAGGAATGAAAGCGGCCCCGCAAAGAAAAGTGACAGTCTTTCTGCATTTTCCTTAGCGTATGATTTTGGCAGAATTTCACCGAAAATCAATACAAGAACGGTTGTTACCGCAGTTGAAATGCCTACTGCACCGCTTCCGAAAAGTGTGGTAAAGAGTACAGTGCTGACGGACGCCATAGTAATATTTACAATGTTGTTTCCTACCAGAACAGTGGTAAGAGCGTCCTCGAATGAGTTAGCGATTTTAAGTGCTTTTTCAGCACGTTTATCGCCTTGAGCTGCGTAATTTTTAAGTCTGATTTTGTTTACGCTTGAGAAAGCTGTTTCACAGCTTGAAAAGAGTGCGGAAAAAATCATTGCAATAATAATGAGAATGATTCTTCCCAAGTTTTGATTGTCCATATAAATCCTTTCTTTAATGTATAGTTATAATTTACACTATGATGATTAAGGTGTAAATATACATACTATCTTATCACAGTAAATAAAAATAATCAAGTGCTGATAAATAAAATTTTAAATAAGTCTTGAAATTTATGCGATAAATTGTTATTATTATAATGATATACTATGGGAAATACCGCACAATGCACCTATAAAAACCTTGTACGGCATTGACTGTTCAGAAAGGATGTTATTATTAACTATGCTTAAAAAACTCTTTTTAAAATATGAGGAAGTCATAATGTATATAATCATGGGAGGCTGTACAACGCTGGTTTATTACATAACCCGTTTCGGTTCAAGACTCCTTATGGGCAACATTTCAAACGGAGCAATGATTGCTACAGCAATTGCCCAAATCGTTTCAATAACCTTTGCATTCGTCACGAATAAAAAGTTTGTGTTTAAAAGCAAGACAAATACAGTCGGACAGCTTGCAAAGGAGGCAGCAGCATTTTATGCAGGAAGAGCAGTAACATTTTGCCTTGACCTGCTTATAACCTTTATTTTTGTGGAAAAATGTTCGGGATTTTTCATTGATGTATTTGGACTTGACAAAATAAATTACTCAAGCGGACTTCTTTCAAATAAATTTATGAGCAAGCTTATGGGAAATCCTGAAAAAATGAACGAATTTATCTGGACTATGCTGTCACAGGTTATGATTCTTATACTTAACTATGTATTCAGCAAGCTTGTAGTGTTTAAAAAGCCGAAAAATGCGGTGGTACAGGAAAAGCAGTAATGGAATATATTAAAATAGGAAATGTCAAGATAGAGAAAACTGCCGCACTTGCTCCAATGGCTAGCGTTGCAGACCGAGCTTACAGACTTATTTGCAGGGAATACGGGGCTTCGTATGTTACAAGTGAAATGGTGTCTGCAAAAGGACTGTGCTACAGCGACAAAAAAACAAATGAGCTTTGTACAGTAACCGAAAAAGAACGTCCTATGGCGATACAGCTTTTTGGGAATGAACCTGAATTTATGGAAAGGGCAGTTGAAATTGTCAGCAGATACAATCCTGATATTATAGATATAAATATGGGGTGTCCTGTACCAAAAGTTGTCGGAATAGGCTGTGGTTCTGCACTTATGCGTGATGTAAAGCAAGCTGCGGCAGTTGCCGAGTCGGTTGTGAGAGCATCGTCTGTTCCTGTTACGGTTAAGTTCAGGAAGGGCTGGGATGATAGCAGTGTAAATGCTGTCGAGTTTGCAAAGGCAATGGAAGCATCCGGAGCTGCGGCAATTACGGTTCATGGGAGAACAAGGGAGCAATTTTATACAGGTGAAGCTGATTGGAAAATCATTTCCGAGGTCAAGAAGAATGTCAAAATACCTGTAATTGCAAACGGAGATGTTACAGACTTGAAAAGCTGTCTTGATATGTATGAGCAAACAGGCTGTGATCTGGTGATGATCGGCAGGGGCAGCTATGGCAATCCTTTTATTTTTAAGGAAATCTCTTCTTATTATAAAGGCGAGGAATATACAGCTCCCACAATAGAGGAGAAAATGTCAGTCATGCTCAGGCATATAAGGCTTATTCTTGATATTAGTGAAAAGTCTGAGGAACTGGCGATTCATGAAGCAAGAAAGCATGCAGCATGGTACATGAACGGGTACTATGCCTCCGCAAAATTCAGAGCAAGATGCTATAATCTGACGTCATATTCCGAGGCGGAACAGCTTGCAGAGGAGTTTATAAGACTTCAGCGTGAAAGAATGTCCTGAAAGCTGTATACATTTATAATGTATATGTCTTTGGTGTCGCATTTGGTAAAATTGCTGATTTTAAGGCAGCACCGCATAATCCTTGTGCAGTGCTGCCATATGTTTTTAAGGGGGAATGTCCCGTTATTATGTACTTTTTTTGAATAATCCGAAGGTCTTGATTAAAACAGTTTATTTGTTAATCAGAATGCAAAAAAGATTGTGTAATGTTTATATTATTGACATATTTCTTTGTGAAAAGCTACAAAAAATACTGCGTTGTTTTATATAAAACATTAAAATCCTTTTAAAGCTATTTACTTTTTTGAATGTCTGATATATAATGATTTTAAGAATAAAATAAAGTAGAGTGTTGGGAACTCGTCTGCACTTCGCTGGTTACTTATGCTGAACGGAAAATCCCCATTTACCACGCTGAATTTAAATTAAATATTGCCATGTTTGAAGTTTTAATTGATAATATGTACAATTTTACCTATCTTCATTTATAAGTTTTTACAAAAACGGAAAAACCTATTGACTTTAAACAAGGTCTATTTTATAATATTAAGTGTGGGTTACTATAAGTAAATTTAAGTGAAGTGCGAACATTTCGCAGCTGTATTTACTGCAGCAAAAACATTATATAACACAGGAATTAAAGCTTTCCGGTTATATTAATCCGAAATTAAGGAGGAAAAGAAAATGAGGAGAAACAGAATTATCGCAGGAGCAGCAGCGATAATGGTAATGGCTTGCAGTGCAATGCCGTCATTTACATTTGCGGCAGGTGAAAAGGTTGCAATTTCTGCAAACAAAGTAACTGCCGAAGCAGGCGGTACATTTGAAATTGAAGTATCACTTTCAGATATCCCGTCAACAGGTATCAATGCTTGTGAATTTGCTATCGGTTATGATAGTACACTCGTTACAATCAGTGATGTTGAGGCAGGTCCTTTAACAGAAACAAAAGCTGAATCAGTAGACACATCTGCATCATCAGCTCCTTTGTTCGACTACTACATTGATAAAACAAACAGTGCAGTTAATGTATGTTGGTCAACAGCAGCTGAGGATTCAAAATACTGGCTGCAGGGTGAGGGCGTAATGCTCACAATTACAGGTACTGTATCATCATCTGCAAAGTCAGGTTCAGTAGCTGATTTTGACATTCAGGGCATTGCTCGTGAAACATATCCGGGTTCAGGCGTAACTAATAAGGATGTTAAGGTTGGCTATTACAACGGAACAAGAGTAATGTATGATACTGCATTAACAAACGGTTCTGTTACTGTCGGCGGTTCTGCAGGTACTGTTACATTAGCAGGCGATGCTAACTGCGATGGCAAGGTTGACATTTCAGACGCAGTTTTAATTAAGTGCTTCCTGATTAATGAAAAAACATATCCGCTTACTGCACAGGGTAAGCTTAACGCAGATGTTCAGGGTAACGGAAACGGCGTAAACGCACAGGATGCTGTTTCAGTTCAGAAGTACATTCTTAAAGCTATAACATCTCTTCCGGTTTAAAAAACTCCGGGCATTTTGCTTGATTTTTCGGGTTAACCCTATATAACAAACATCAATATTGGCTTCATGCCTTAAAGAAAGGAATTAAAACAGATGAAAAAATTTATTTCAACTCTTACATCAATTGCTATGAGCGCTTCACTCACAGCAGGCGCATTAGCAGTTCCGTTTGCAGGAAGTGCATTAACTTATGACAAGACTTATAAGACACTTACTATTGAGTCTGAAAAGACAACTATTTCTGCTTCAGAAATCGCAGCAGGTGATGTAACTGTAAAATGTGACGTTTACTTCGAGGAAACTCCTGATACAGACGGACTTTCCGATACAGCTTCAATCACAGCTATGATGACTTGTGAAGGCGACACAGTTAAGATGGACAGCATCGACAAGCTTTTTGCTGACCGTGAACAGTATAATTATACTATTCAGAACGGTGAAAAGAAGGGCACAACAGTTATTTGTACAACTGGTCTTTTCTTCGTAGGAACAATTGCAGGCAGAACAGGCAAGTATACTCCTGCAGGTGACTACCAGGCTGAAAAGGCATCTGATAAGAGATTAGGTTTCTCTTGGACAACAGCTCAGAAGGGCGAATATATTGAAGGCAGCTCTACAGCTTTCCCTGTTGCTACATTCTATGTAACATTTGAAAAGGGCACACCGGCTGGTGATTACAAGATTGACTTCATCAACGAAGACCAGTACCCAGATGATCCTAAGTATTCAGGAAAGAACTCAACAACACAGGTAGGTACACATGACCTTTCAGTTGCTGAGTGCTATGACAACCTCTTCTACGGCGGTCTTGAAACAAAGGGTATTACAGTTACAGTTGAGGGTGATGCACAGACAACAACAACAGCTGCAACACCTACTACAACAAAGCCTGCTGCAACTACAACAAAGCCTGCTGCAACTACAACAACAAAGCCTGACACATCTCCAACAACAGATAAGCTCCAGTGGTCTATTAATGATGTTACAGAAGAATCATACAAGGCTGGCGATGTTGTTTACGTTGACGTATTCGTAACAAATGCATGGGGTTCAGATCCTGATAAGGAAGGTATCCGTGGATTACAGGCATTTATCGATTATGATAAGGACGCATTTGAGCTTGTTGAAATCGGTGAATCATGCTACGGTGCAGTTGAAAGCAGCTTAGAAAGTGCCGGTATCACAGTAACACTTTCAAACAGCACAGGTCTTGGTACAATTGCTAAGAAAGACGATACAGTAACATATTATGGCTTCAAGATTAAGGACGGAGCTAAGGACGGTACATATCCAATCACATGGATTAAGGATGAAACAAAGGCAACAATCCACCCAGGCGGCGGTGAAGACAATACACCTCCAACATTGGCTGATGTAGACCTCGTTGACGGTTCAATCACACTTGGAAAGGGTAGCTCAGTAGTAACAACAACTGCTCCAACTCCTACAACAGCACCAACACCTACAACAACAAAGACTGTTGTAACTACAACAACAAAGCCTGACACACCTCCAACAACAGATAAGCTCCAGTGGTCTATTAATAAGGTTACAGAAGAATCATACAAGGCTGGCGATGTTGTTTACGTTGACGTATTCGTAACAAATGCATGGGGTTCAGATCCTGATAAGGAAGGTATCCGTGGATTACAGGCATTTATCGATTATGATAAGGACGCATTTGAGCTTGTTGAAATCGGTGAATCATGCTACGGTGCAGTTGAAAGCAGCTTAGAAAGTGCCGGTATCACAGTAACACTTTCAAACAGCACAGGTCTTGGTACAATTGCTAAGAAAGACGATACAGTAACATATTATGGCTTCAAGATTAAGGACGGAGCTAAGGACGGTACATATCCAATCACATGGATTAAGGATGAAACAAAGGCAACAATCCACCCAGGCGGCGGTGAAGACAATACACCTCCAACATTGGCTGATGTAGACCTCGTTGACGGTTCAATCACACTTGGAAAGGGCAGCCCAGTAGTAACAACAACTGCTCCTTCAACAACAACACCAACACCTACAACAACAAAGGCACCTACAACAACAGCAACAACAACAAAGGTTGATCCAACAACTCCATCAACAGGCACTGTTCTTTACGGTGATACAAACTGCGATGGCAAGGTAAATATTGCTGACGTTGTTATCCTTAACAAGTACCTCACAAACCCAGAAAAGTATCCGCTTACAGCTCAGGGTGCTATCAATGCTGAGGTAGATCTTGATGATAAGCTCACAACAAATGACTCATACTGCATTATCAGATCAGTTGTTAAACTCATCACACTTCCTTACAAGGGCTAATCTGTCACACACTAATACAATTTAATATTTAAGACTAGATAAAACGGGCATTGCCCAGAAAGGAAAATGCACTGATGAAGAGAATACTATCAGCAGTAACTTCCTTGACAATGGGAATTTCAATTCTCACAAGTGCGTTTGCCGTTCCGTTTAGTACATATGCTGTCAGCGAGGCTTCTAGCTTCGCTGAACAGTCTGTTATTACGGCAAATGATAAAGTTGCTGCAAAAAATGCTTCTTCTGCCGATGCACTCCAGTGGTCAATTGATAATGTAAAACAGGCATCTTACAAAGCAGGCGATGTTATTTACGTTGACGTATTTGTAACAAATGCATGGGGTACAGATCCTGACAAGGAAGGTATCCGTGGATTACAGGCATTTATTGATTATGATAAAAGCGCATTTGAACTTGTTGAAATCGGTGATTCATGTTATGGTGCAGTTGAAAGCAGTACAGGCAGTGCCGGAATTACAGTAACGCTTTCAAACAGCACAGGACTCGGTACAATCGCTAAGAAAGGCGATACAGTAACATACTTCGGCTTCAAGGTTAAGGACGGAGCTAAGGACGGAACATATCCGATTACATGGGTTAAGGACGATACTGTAGTAACAATCCACCCTGGCGGCGGTGATGACAATGTTCCTCCGACATTAGCTGACGTAGACCTCGTTGACGGTTCAATTACACTTGGCAGCGGTGGTTCAGTAGTAACAACTACAGCCAAGACAACTACAAAGGCAACAACAACAAAGCCTAATACACCTGTAGGTGATAAGCTTCAGTGGTCAATCGGAAACGAAAAGTACACTGACGATATGGGCTCTGATATTGTTTACGTTCCTGTAAACGTAACAAGAGCATGGGGTACAGATCCTGATACACAGGGTATCCGTGGTCTCCAGGGTTCAATAAGCTATGATGAAACAGCTCTTGAGCTTGTTGAAATTAGTGCAAGTTCTTGCTATGGCAATGCAATGGTTAATCTGGATGAAAAAATGTTTATTACAACATTTTCAAATGCTTCCGGATTAGGTACAATTGCAAAGCAAGGCGATGAAGTAACTTATTTTGGTTTCAAGATAAAGAGCGGAGCTAAGCCTGGTGTATATCCGATTAAATGGGATACATCTTATACAAGTGCAACAATTCATCCAGGCGGAGGCGATGATAATGTTCCTCCAACGCTGGCAGAAATTGATCTTGTTGACGGTTCTATTGAAATTGTTAGCAGTGTAACACCTGGTGTCACTACAACAGCTGTAACACAGAGCGGCGAAATCGGTTGGGTAATTCCAACAGTAACAGCTAAGCCTGGTGATACAGTAACAATGGACGTAACTGTTGACGGAACAGATGTAGCAGTGGCAGGCTACGAGGGCGGAATAGCTCACGCAGCAGGAGTAGACTATGCAGGAGTTGCAAGCGGTTCAGCATATGACGCTGAAACAATTGACAACGGTGAGTCACTTATCGCATTTGCTACACCAAGCGGACTTAACAAAAAGGCTGCTGACGGCTCAACAGTATTTACACTCAAGTATACTGTACCGGAAAACTGCAAGGCAGGCAAATACCCGATTACATGGGAGAATGCACTTATTGTAGATGAAAACGGTAATGATATAACATCACTTATCAACCTCGTTGACGGTGCAATTGTAGTTGAAGGTGCAACTACAACAGCTGTAACACAGAGCGGCGAAATCGGTTGGATCATTCCGACAGTAACAGCTAAGCCTGGTGATACAGTAACAATGGACGTAACTGTTGACGGAACAGATGTAGCAGTGGCAGGCTACGAGGGCGGAATAGCTCACGCAGCAGGAGTAGACTACGCAGGAGTTGCAAGCGGTTCAGCATATGACGCTGAAATGGTTGACAATGGCGAATCACTTCTTGCATTTGCTACACCAAGCGGACTTAACAAGAAGGCTGCTGACGGATCAACAGTATTCACACTCAAGTATACTGTGCCGGAAAACTGCAAGGCAGGCAAATACCCAATCACATGGGCAAATGCATGGATTGTAGACGAAAATGGTAATGATATAACATCACTTATCAATCTCGTTGACGGTGCAATTATAATTGAAGATGCAACTACAACAGCTGCAACAACAGCTGTAACACAGAGCGGCGAAATCGGTTGGGTAATTC
>OGDY01000860.1_pt1 | contig 38059 bp, 31 predicted proteins | sample 1570341 | NCBI WGS metagenome assembly OGDY01 (sample SAMEA2581972, study PRJEB24529) | metagenome | biome: Human gut stool | place: China | collected 2011 | reverse complement strand
AACACTTGACACATTAACCGCAAGGATTATGAAGTTAAGCAGCGATAGTCAAAGCTGAAAAGAACCTACGCCGTTTTACAGCTGGTGGGATACCACCGATCGCCGAGCAGATTCTGCGGTTGCTCCAGTAGCTCATGAAATATCGCCAGACGATCGTTTTTAATGCTTCAATCGCATAAATTTCGGATCTTCTGCCTCTGTTATAAAACAACTCCTCCTTCATTCTTGCCCATATACTTTCACATCTTGCATTATCATGGCATCTTCCTCCAGCACTGTTCATGCTCTGGACAATGCCATATTTTTGGATAGCAGCTCTGTACGCAGAACTTGTATACTGGCTGCCCCGATCGGAATGTATAATTGCTCCGCAAATATCAGGATACCGCAAGCTTGCATTTTTCAGTGTTTCGCAGCATAGTTCAGCTCGCATATGGTCTGCCATGGCAAGACCATTTGGCATCAGGTCATAGCAATCAAAAATCGCCGAAACATACAGCTTTCCGTCTTTTGCCTTGATTTCAGTAATGTCTGTAACGCATTTTTTCAAAGGCGTAGCTGCTGTAAAATCACGTTTCAGAAGATCGTCTGATTTATGGGCTTCACGGTCAGCTTTGGTGATTCCGTTGGGCTTTCGCTTTGGTTTATGAATCAGGTTTATCCGTTCCATCACGCTGCGAACGGTTGCTTCGCATGGGATTTTGATGCCGTTAAGGCAATACCGCACGAAGCTTGTGCGGCAGAAACGCAGATATATTTTTCTCAGAATGGGTTTTAGAGGTATCCTAATAATATGACGGAAAATTTGTAAGTTTATGACGTGCAAAGTCTTTTGACGTGCTTTGTGCGGTGTTGCCTTAAGCTTGCCGACTTCTTTTCCGTACTTAAGTGCCTGATACATACGTACTCTGCCGTAATCAGCATTTTCCTCGTCCTCATCATGAATTTTCCGCATAGCGTCAGCAAGCGGCTGATACTTCCATGGCTTGCCCTTACGCCCAAGATAATCGTAAAATGCCTGTCTGCTGATTTGCAGCGTATTGCAGTAAAAACTGATTTTTCCGGTGTTTCTGCCGTCATCTGTCCGGATTGCAATATACATCAATCTTTGTTCTTTCCTGATTTCTGACGGCTGGCAGCGAAAAAAGCCGCTGCATCCTCCAAAAATTCATTCGTCTCGCTTAGACGCTTGTTTTCTTTTTCTAATGCTTTTATCCGCTTTCTCAGCTTCCTCCATTTTTTCTGTTTCCATTTTACTTCTTTGAGGTTGGAGTGTCATGTTTTATTATACTACATCATGACGAGTTTCAAAGGCTGATGAAGGACTGCAGACGTGGTAAGATCGACAGAATCTACACCAAGTCCATAAGCCGATTCGCCAGAAACACAAAGGACTGTCTCAAGAATCTCAGATAGCTGAAAGCCCTTGGGATTACGGTACTATTTGAGAAAGAGAATATAAACACGCTGACCATGACATCGGAATTCATGATTGCCCTGTACGGTTCATTCGCACAGGCAGAATCGGAATCCATCAGCAAAAACGTCTCCCTTGGAGTACAGATGGCAATGAGGGAGGGCAAAGTGCGATACAGCTACAAACGCTGGCTTAGTTACTGCAAAGGTGAGGATGGAAAGCCTGTAATCATTCCCGAAGAAGCAGAGATGATCAGAAAGGTATATTGATGTAGTATAATAAAACTTGACACACCAACCTCAAAGAAGAAAAATGGAAACAGAAAAGAATGGAGGAAAAGGAATGTCAGAAAATAAACAATATGAAAATGAGTACAAAGTGCAGGCAGTAAAGCTTGCAAAAAAATAGGGGCGGTAAATGCAGCGAATGAACTTCAAATACCCGTAAATACGCTGTACGGCTGGATCAGAAAAGCAAAAAGCGGAAGTCTTGATATTGGCTGCGGAGAACGCAGCCCGGAAGAAGCTCTGAATATCGCAGAAGAAAAACAGCAGCTGAGAAAGCAGATAAAAGCATTAGAAAAAGAAAACAAGCGTCTAAGCGAAATGAATGAATTTTTGGAGGATGCAGCGGCTTTTTTCGCTGCCAGCCGTCAGAAATCAGGAAAGAACAAAGATTGATGTATATTGCAATCCGGACAGATGACGGCAGAAACACCGGAAAAATCAGTTTTTACTGCAATACGCTGCAAATCAGCAGACAGGCATTTTACGATTATCTTGGGCGTAAGGGCAAGCCATGGAAGTATCAGCCGCTTGCTGACGCTATGCGGAAAATTCATGATGAGGACGAAGAAAATGAAGTCGGCAAGCTTAAGGCAACACCGCACAAAGCACGTCAAAATACTTCGCACGTCATAAACTTGCAAATTTTCCGTCATATTAAAAATAATTTTCTCACCATACGACAGTATGCTTTCAAAAATTCTATGCAATCTGACGAAAAATATATCTGCGTTTCTGCCGCACAAGCTTCGTGCGGTATTGCCTTAACGACATCAAAATCCATGCGAAGCAACCGTTCGCAGCGTGATGGAACGGATAAACCTGATTCATAAACCAAAGCGAAAGCCCAACGGAATCACCAAAGCTGACCGTGAAGCCCATAAATCAGACGATCTTCTGAAACGTGATTTTACAGCAGCTACGCCTTTGAAAAAATGCGTTACAGACATTACTGAAATCAAGGCAAAAGACGGAAAGCTGTATGTTTCGGCGATTTTTGATTGCTATGACCTGATGCCAAATGGTCTTGTCATGGCAGATCATAAGAATCTGCTCGGCGATCGGTGGTATCCCACCAGCTGTAAAACGGCGTAGGTTCTATTCTGCTTTGACTATCGCTGCTTAACTTCATAATCCTTGCGGTTAATGTGTCAAGTTTTATTGACAATTTCATAGCAAGAAGAACAACATTGAATTTATCATAACGAGTGCAGACTTTTCTAAAACGTTTTAATCTCAGAAAATAGCGTTCAACCTCGTCATATTCCCAGAGAGATTTACGATTTTTCTTAGGAGTTACAACAAGGCTAAATCCATGCTTTGAGACTAAAGCACGAGTTTTTCATATTCTTGAATGATTTCTAATGGAATTTGATAATGTTCGATGATTTTTGGTTGTCATTTATTTTCTTCTTTTGCATCATAATAAAAAATGCAGATGCCCTTTTGAAACATCTGCATTATATTACATATATTTATAAATGTAAACCGCTTATAACAACACCGCACAAAGATTGTGTAACAGAAACACAGATATATTTTTCGTCAAATTGCATATTTTTTAAAGCATAATGTCACATGGTAAGAAAATTATGTGTAATATAACGGGGAATTTGTATGGTACTACAGTTACAATCTGTTTAATCTTAAAGCATTTGTTACTACTGAAACAGAGGAAAGACTCATAGCTGCGGCTGCAATCATGGGATTAAGCAAAGGACCTCCGAATGCATAAAGAAGTCCTGCAGCAACAGGTATACCTAAGCTATTATAGCAAAATGCCCAGAACAAGTTTTGCTTTATATTACGAAGAGTTGCCTTGCTTATTCTGATTGCTTCTGATACATCATTAAGGTCATTTTTTACCAGAACAATATCAGCACAATCAATTGCGATGTCAGTACCTGAACCGACTGCAATTCCAACATCAGCTGCGGTAAGTGCAGGAGCATCGTTTATTCCGTCACCGCACATAGCAGTAAATTCTCCTTTAGCTTTAAACTCTGAAACAATTTTTTCCTTTTCATTTGGAAGAACCTCTGCAATTACTTCCTTTATTCCTGCTTTAGATGCGATATATTCTGCCGCAGCTTTATTATCTCCCGTAAGCATTACTGTTTTTATTCCAAGCTTGTTAAGCTTTTGTACAGCAGTGCTGCTGCTTTCCTTAATTTCATCTGCAACAGCAATAAGTCCCAATACTTTTTCAGAATCAGATATACATATTACGGTTTTTCCTTGTGAAGTCAGTGTATCAAGTTTATCTTTAAATAAGTCGAATTGATTGCTTTCAGCTTTCTGAGACTTTCCTGCATAATATAATTTGCTATTTATTTCTCCGCTGACGCCGAAACCTGTTGTGGAACTGAAATTTTCAACGCTATGCAGCGTTATTTTATTTTTGTTTGCATAATCAACTATTGCATGAGCAATTGGATGTTCTGAAAATTTTTCTATTGAGGCGGCGATTGATATTAATTCATTTTCTTCTGAATGCAATGCAACTATATCTGTAACAACAGGTTTCCCCTCTGTTATCGTACCTGTTTTATCAAATATTACTGTAGTTATTCTGTTGGTATATTCAAGTGCTTCAGCATTTTTAAACAATATCATTTTTTCAGCTGCTCTGCCTGTTGCAGTAATTATTGCTGTTGGGGTAGCAAGTCCCAAAGCACATGGACAGGCAATAACAAGTACACTTATAAAAATTTTCAATGACAATTCAAAATCCTTTGAAGTGATATACCATATTAACGAGGAAATTACGGCAATTATAATAACCGCAGTTACAAAAACGCCTGCAACCTTATCAGCTATTTTTGCGATAGGAGCTTTGCTTCCCGAAGCCTCTTCAACCATTTTAATAATATGTGAAAGGGAAGTGTCGAAGCCTACCTTTTCAGCAGTATATGACGCAGTTCCGTTTAAATTAACAGTGCCTGCAAATATGCTGTCACCTTTTGTTTTTTCTACTGGCAGACTTTCACCTGTAAGCATAGATTCATCAGCTGTTGTGTGTCCTTCCAAAATTTTACCGTCACAGCAAAATCTTTCACCAGGTTTAATCAGAATTGTATCTCCGATTTTAATATCCTCAACAGAAACAGTTTTCTCACCGTCAGGTGTAATTAAAACGGCTGTTTTAGGAGAAAGCTTGTTCAGCTTTTTTACAGCTTCTCCCGTTTTATTTCTGGAGTTTGCCTCAAGATACTTTCCAAGCATCACAAGTGCAATTATTATTGCCATACTTTCAAAATAGAGATGATGTACAGCATGCAAGTCTCCTCGGATTATCTTAATAAATGAATATACACTGTATAAAAAAGCAGATGTTGTTCCTACAGCAACGAGGCTGTCCATATTTGGATGAAGCTTAAAAAGATTTGGAAATCCTTTTAAATAGAACTTTATACCTGCAATCATTACAGGAATTGCGAGGATAAGCTGAATTGCAGCATATAAAACCGGCTTTCTGTCATTTATCGGTGACGGTAAACCTATCATAGGTCCCATGGCTATATAAAAAAGAGGTATGGAGAAAGCAAGTGCAGTTATCATTCTTATTTTTGCACTTTTTCTTTCTTTTTCTTTTTTCTGAAATCGGATTTTTTTATATTCTTCTTCATCAAGCATTTTAAATCCGACTTTGCTTACAGCATTTGAAAGCTGTTCTTCTGAGACTTTTGTTTCATCAAACTCAATATAAGCCTTTTCAGTTGCAAGATTGACATTGGCGGACACACCATCAAGTTTGTTTAAGGCTTTTTCAGCAGCGGCTGAACATGCAGCACAGTTCATTCCGCTGATTATTACTGTTATCTTTTTCATAATTATCTACAGCTGAAACCTGAATCTGCAACAGCTTTTTTTACAGAATCGGTAACTGATAAGTCATCAGCTTTAAGGACCAGTGTACCTTTTTTAGCGTCAGCTTTAGCTTTTGACACTCCATTTACACTCATTGCTGCATCTTCAACTGTTTTTTCACAATGAGAACATGACATTCCGCTTACTTCAATTATTATTTTCTTTTGCATATTTTTTCACTCCTGTTTAAAATGAAGAATTTGATTATAGCAATGCAATAAAATAATGTGACATAAGATGGCAAAAGTAAACCGCATAGTACAAGGCGGACGACAAAAGCATACTGTCGTATGGCGATAAGGACAACGCAGTAATATGCGGTTTGAATTGTCAGATTAGTTGCAGCATTTTGTTGTATTGTTATAGAATCAAGGCAATACTGTAAAAAGCATATGACATACAAAGTCTTTGACGTGCTTTGTTTGGTTTTGCCTCAAGTATTTACAATATTATTATATCATTAAAAAACAGAATAATCAATTTTGTTGCATTGAATAAACAAAAAACCTGCGTCAAGGTAAATTCCTGTTGACGCAGGTTTCTAGCTGTACCTGGTGCATTATTTTATACGGGAAGTTCTTTAATCATACCTAGTATCTTCTTTTGAATACAAACTGCATCCTGTGCATTCAAGCCGTTTTTATTTCCATGAACATCACCAGCAGTTTTGCCTTTTTCACTGATTTTATATTTTTCTGAATTAATAAGAAAACATTTGAGCAAAACAGCGTCTGAAATATCAACACTCTTATCACAGTTTACATCACCGTAAATTATATCCGCATCAGTTTCAGAAGCAGCAGTTGTTTCAGTTACAGCAGTTGAAGCAGAAGTTTGAGTGGTTGGAGGTGTAGGAGTTACACTGCCTGAATAATATTCTGATACTGTAATACCGTTTTTGCCAAGAGGGATAGTATGGTCAAGACTTATAAATTTACCATTATCATCCTGCCAGAGAGCAGGTTTAACAAGTGCATATTTATCCTCGTCCCACTTGCCAAAGTTATCATAAACAAGACCGCCTGTATCTCCTGAATTTTCATTGAAGCACCAGAAAGTGTGGTGAATACGATGTTCAATCATGTAATCTCTCAGTAAAGTCAGCCATTTTGTATTTTTGTCGTCAGCATCATGTTCTTCATCGATAAATCCGCCCCATTCACCCATAAGCAGAGGTGAAATGTTTTCTTCACAAAGGTAAGCCCATGTATCGTACCAGTAATCATCAAGAAGAGTTTGAGTAGTAAAATCCTTGTCAAACCATGTTTGATTATAAACAAGAGGACCGTAGTCATGAGGAGAGTAGACAAGCTGGCTTTGATGTTCGCCAAGGTCAACAGGGTGTTCTCTTACTCCACGCAGGTTTCCGCCCCACCATGCACCATAGTAAAACTCAGTCATGGTTGTATATTCAATTGCAGGAGCAGTCCAGTCATAACCCTCCTTAGGATAAACCTCAACACCTTCTACCATTATAAGCAGATTAGGATTTGCTGAAAGTACGCTTGCTGCACCTCGTTCAGCAGCATATTTCCAGTTCTGAGGATCTTTAGTATCGTCCCACCTTGCCATATTATCAGGAACGTCAGCTTTGCCATGAGGTTCATTTTTCAAGTCTATGGCAATAATTGTATCATCGTCCTTGTAATAATCAGCAAACCAGTTTAATGCCTCGAGCCAGTCATCTGTGCTGAATTTATCAGTATACCAAAGGTTGACCTGATGTCCTGCGGAAGCAGTTTCGGCACAGTGAATATCAATCATGATTTTAATACCGTTTTCACGACACCATTTAACAGCATAGTTCCATATATCAAAGCTGTACATAATAGTACCGCCCTCAATGCCTTCAAGAGTCAGTTCAGGATTGCAGTATTGATTTACCTTTGGAGTAGCAGGGTCAGGATCACCATTTTTCCACTGCAGCAGTAATTCGGTTGAAACAGGAACTCGGAGAAGATTAAAACCATGGTCTGCTATCTGGTTAAGCATTTCGTGCATATTCTGAGACCATACGCCGTCAAAAACCTGACTTCCAACATTATAGCCGAACCAATTGCAGCCTGTCAGCCATACAGGATTTCCGTACATATCAACTATTTCAGCGTTATCGTTGACATGAAGCCAGTCATCGTGATACTCGTCCGGAGCAGCATTTGTCGGAGTAAAACTGCCAAATCCCATACATGTGATAACAGGAGCTGCTGCACAAGCAATAATTTTTTTCAGTTTAAGCATAATTAACTCCTTTTATATACATTATTATATATATATTGTAAACCAATTTTTTGAAAAAGTCAACAAGAATATAAAAAAACAAAGCGAGTTTTATTGAAAAGGGTCAGCACCGGATTCTCTTGCGTATTCATAGAAATTTGCTTTGCCATTCGAGTCGCATATTCCAAGGTAGACCTCATTCAGCTTTAATTTACATGCTTTAAGCTGCTTATCAAGCCATTCTTTGTCAAAGCCGAGAGCAGAAAGATTTGACTCTGCAATATAACCGTCCACAATAACATTATACTGCACAAGCGATTGAGAGGAATTTATATTCATATCCCTTAATGTAACAGGACGTGCATTTTCGTTTGGAAGTACTGAAATTTTTCCGTTTGATTCAATTATTGCAGTATTGATATCACTTATGTTATAGTATCCAAGAACCCTGCATTGAGTAAGAAATTCGTTTATATCTAAATTAGCTTTTTTAAAGTTTTCTTTGTAAAGTTTATTATTGCTCATCAAAATAATTGATTTGCCCTCAAGAAAACGTCTTAACTTTAACGACTTTGATGAACAAACATTTATCAGATAGGTTACAATTGTATAGACTATAAGAGCAATAAGCGGCTGATAAAAGTCAGCTTCAGGAGTTATAGCAAGCTCTGCAGCAATTGAGCCTATAGTTATGCCATTGATATAGTCAAAGAGATTTAGCTGACTTACCTGTTTGTTTCCGATTATTTTTGTCATTATGAACAGAGCAATTACAGAACCTACTGATGTCAGAAGAACCTTTAGAATATTCATAAATCAACATCCTTTCTGGCTTATAGCAATAAAATATATGTTAAGGCAGACATACAGTCTGCCTTATTTTTATATTAACATAAGTTAAACAGTTTTATTATTTTGAATAAACTGAAGAAAAAAGGTCAGCTTCAATTCTTAGCAGTCTGTTATATTTTGCAGTACGGTCACTTCTGCAAGGTGCTCCGGTTTTTATTTGACCTGCATTTGTTCCGACAGCAATATCTGCAATAGCTGTTTCCTCTGTTTCACCCGATCTATGTGATATAATTGTATTATATCCGTTTTCTTTAGCAAGCTGAATTGCTTTCAGAGCTTCGCTTAAAGTTCCGATTTGATTGTATTTTATAAGAATGGCATTTGCGGATTTCGTTTCAAACCCTTTTTCCAAATATCTTACGTTTGTTACAAATAAATCATCTCCGACAAGCTGTATTTTATCAGAAAGCTCAGATGTTATCTTAGTCCAGCCATTCCAGTCCTGTTCACCTAACGGATCTTCAAGTGAAATAATCGGATAATCAGATGTAAGCTTTTTCCAATAGTCAATAAGCTCATCTGAGGAATATATCTTATTTCTTTTTGGCAGATGATAACTTCCGTCTTCATACCATTCACTTGACGCTGCATCAAGTGCAATTTTAATATGCTTATCCATGGAGTAACCTGCTTTTTCAACTGCTTCAATTATTATTTCAATTGCTTCATCATCTGATGCAAGGTCAGGTGCAAATCCACCTTCATCACCTACTGTTGTGTTTAATCCTTTGGATTTCAGTACCTTCCCAAGACTATGATATATCTCTGCTCCCATTCTCAAAGCCTCTTTGAAACAGCATGCACCAACAGGCATAATCATAAACTCCTGAATGTCAATATTATTTGATGCATGAGCTCCGCCGTTCAAAATGTTCATCATTGGAACAGGAAGTCTGTTTGCAAAAGCACCGCCTATGAATTTATAAAACGGCAGCTTATAATGCTTTGCGGCTGCTTTTGCAGAAGCGAGTGAAACAGCAAGAAGTGCATTTGCTCCAAGAGCAGATTTATTTTTTGTTCCGTCAAGGTCTGTCATTGTTTTATCAATTCTGAAAATATCGGAAGGATTAAATCCTTTTAAAGCAGGAGCAATTGTTTTGTTTATATTTTCAACTGCTTTTAAAGTTCCGCTGCCATTATATCTTTCATCTCCGTCACGAAGTTCAACAGCCTCATATATTCCTGTTGATGCTCCTGATGGTACACTTGCTGCACCTATTGTTCCGTCAGAAAGCATTACCTCTGCTCTGACAGTAGGCTTTCCTCTTGAGTCTAAAATTTCAAATCCGCAGATTTTATCAATATTTAATCCTGACATATTATTCTCCTAAACTTATTATATTTGACGCAGTGAACGGAGCTTCATCAGCTCTTATGAAATATCCCTGATTTTTACCGCATACGGGACAGGATAGTGGAGCTTCGCTTCCTTCATGAATATGTCCGCAGTTCAGACAAAACCATTTTTCACTTTTATCCGATTTGAATAAGCGGTCGCTTTTCATAAGACTTTCATAATAACTAAAACGTTCTCCATGCTTCTTTTCAATTTCTGCAATAAGATTAAATTTTGAAGCAGCTTTTGTGAAGCCTTCTTCCACAGCTGTTTTGGCAAATGACGGGTATATTATTTCATGCTCCTCAGACTCATTGTGAACAGAACTGGAAAGAAGTTTTTGAATATCATCATAAACATCTGCCGGATAACCGCCGTTGATTTCAACTGTATTTCCTGCTGATTCTTTTAATAAATCAAAGAAAATTTCAGCATGAGCTTTTTCTTCATCAGCAGTAAATTTAAAAATCTCGCTTATAGCATATAAATTTTTTTGCAGAGCTGTTTGCTGTGCAAATGTATATCTGTTTCTTGCCTGACTTTCTCCTGCAAACGCTCTCATAAGATTAATTCTGGTTTGACTTGATAAAAAGTTTACCTGCATACTATATTCCTCCTCATAAACAGTGTAAGGATATTATATGTTATAAAAAAACACTTATACAATCTGATGCCGTAAATTTTACAATAATGTATAGATAATGCCGTAAACAAGTTAAGGACATCAATCGTTTGACTGATGTCCTGTAAAACGTGAATATTATTTTTGTGATAGCACTAAACAAAGTTTTTTGACGTGCTTTAGTATAAACATGATAAATCATTTTATTCTGCTGATTATACACATGCAAATCATTCAGCAAAAAGAGATAAAACAGCAGGAAATATGATTAATGAAAGAAGAAAAAGTCCTAAAATTGATAAAACTAAACCGCATATGGTAATTTTAATACTGTGCTTATCAAAAATACACTTAATATTTTTAAAACTGAACAAGTAAACATTGCATACTGCATTGGAATTATATATTTTACTCTGCATAACCTTTTCAGCAGGAAATAAGTTTTTGATATTATCATTTTCAATTAAATAGCAAGCATTTTTATAGTTGTTTTTTTCTTCGAATCCGTTAAAAACTGCCGGTACTTTTTTAGAAAAAATAAGCATAATCATAGAAATAATAAAAAATAATGAAATTCCAATCAGGAGCAGTTCAATTGCTCCAAGCAGCAATAAAATAATAAATAAATAATTAACTCCCAATACTAACAGCAATACAACTATAATTGCTGCAAAAACCAAAAGCTCCATGCTGAATTGCTCCTTTACAGTAAAATTTCCTTTTCCATTTCAACAGAATAGAGGTAAACCTCTTTAACAGGCATTGAAGTAATAATTTCAAGAGCCTGTTTATACAGGTTCATTTGCAGACTGTACTTTTCCTTTAGTTTTTGAGCATTATTTCCTCTGTCGGACTTATAATCGACGAGTACAAGCATATCATCTTCCTGAAAAACCAAGTCCATAATGCCCTTAATCATGCCATGAGAATTTTTAAATTTTTGATTGATTTCATTGTTAAAATCAAGTTCATCAAGTGCGATCATAAATTTCATTTCACGATTAACCTTATCTGCTGATTTAATTCTTTTGTAAAGACTGCTTTGAAAGAAAGCAATTATTTTCTTTCGTGGTATAACTGCTCCCTCACTCTCTGAAATGTAGCCTTTTTCTATCATATTCCAGATTTCATTTTCAATATCAGAAATTGCATTTTCAAAATCACAATATTGCAGAAAAGTGTGTATTGCAGTTCCTCGTTCTGTACCGGTTAAAGAAGTGTTTTCTGTTTTGAAGTCCGGACGTTTTAATGTGCAGTTCAGAAAGTCACCTATATTGCTTACCTTTTTTGCAATCTGAGTTACACTCAGCTTTGCAGGAGTAGTGGAAAGCTCCGTATCATAATTCATATCCCATATTGACTTTATTTCCTTAATGATTTCAGTATCAGGATAGTATTTTTGTTTTTCCTGATTATGCTGCTGTAAAATTAACTGCGGACAATAAAAATCTATACCGAACAGCTCCTGTTCGGACTGAAAATCAGGACAGGACGTAAATTCATAATCAAGCTGTTCACATATCTTTTTAAATTTTCTATGAGATATAAGGCAAAGCCAGAGCCAATCACTTATTGAGCTTGCTTTTTCAGCAGTTTTTCTGATATTATTTTTATCTGCAATCAGCTGACAGCATAGTGCATCAACACGTTTAAGCTGTTTTTCATCTGCTTTAAGAAGTAAAAAAAGTTTTTGCTTTGCTCTTGTAAGTGCAACATAAAACAAACGCATTTCTTCACTGCAAATATCAGCCTTATTTTTTTCAAGTATTTGGGTGTAGGGGATAGTTCTGTAACGTCTTACGGTTTCAGGATTATTGACAACAAATCCGACTCTGTTATCTGTACTCATAAGAACCTGCGGATAGTCGTTTCTGAATGCAGTTTCTGTTTCTACTAAGAAAATAAACGGATATTCAAGTCCTTTTGATTTATGCATTGTTTTTACTGAAACATAGTTATCTGATGGTGCACTGATTTTTCCCTGTGAAAAATCATCTCCCATAGCAATAATTCGGTCTATGTAGCGGATAAAGCCTGATACACCGCCTGAATTATTATATCCTGTTTCGTAATTATGAGCGTAATTTATAAGAAATCTAAGATTTGCACGTTTTTTCTCACCGTCAGTATAAAGCTGCATAACGGTTATAAAATCAGTCATGTCATAGATGTTTTTAATAAGTTCTTCTGCCGAAAGCGTTACTGCCTGTAATCTGAAATGATAAAGTGAGTTTAAAAAGTAAGTACACTTCTCTCTAAGAGCATTGTTGACCTCATATTCACCGCTTACGATTTTTTCTATAATAAGATATATGTATGAGTCCTTATCCGCAATTCGTATCTCAGCAAGGTCTTGGGCTGTAAACATATACATAGGTGACATCATTACAGCAGTAATTGAAATATCAAGCAGGGGATTATCAATAATTCTTAAAAGGTCGAGAAGAACCATTACTTCTCTGGATTTCAGATAGCCTTTTTCTTCCTCACCTTTTGCATTGATTCCAAGCTTTTGCAGTTCTTTGATATAGTCGCTTGTGTATTTATTCTTTCTCACCAATATACAAAAGTCTTTTGCCTCGCATGGACGTGTTTTATGTTCATCAACTCTGACAAGCACCTTGTTTTCTATCATTTCAAATATTTTTTTTGCAGTAATACAGGCTTCCGAATTATCAGGCTTTTCAGCACCAGCTTCTTCATCAGTTTCATTTATCAGCATGATTTCAGTTTTGTTATCTTCATTATCAGTGTCGTTCTTGTAGTTTAGTGAACCAAAATAAAGCATTTCACTTTCATCATATACAATATCTCCGCAATTCTTTGACATTATATTGCAGAAAATATAATTAACAAAGTCAATAACGTGCTTTGAACTTCTGAAATTCTTGTTAAGCTTGATAAATGTATTCGTATTATGAGTTCCATATGAAAACTCGGAAGATGAATTAAGCGTGTATATAAAGTTCTGCGGATTTGCAAGTCTGAACTTATAAATTGACTGTTTCACGTCACCAACAAGAAAAGCATTGTCACCATAACACGGAACACCGTTTTTATCGGTCTTGTAGTTTTTAGAAATGAGTTTAAAAATCAAGTCCTGTTTGTCGTTCGAGTCCTGATACTCGTCAATCATTATTATATCATAGTAATCAGAAATACTCTCAGCAGTCTGAGATTGAACAATATGTCCGTTTTGGTCTGTATCGGCAAGCAGTTCAAGAGCAAGACGTTCACCGTCATTAAAGTTGATTGCATTTTTTTCATTTTTTTTATTCCAGAGTATCTTGTGATAATCTTCAATCATTTCTTTAAAAAGGAAAAAAATGTCCCTGACCTCATTAACATCTGTTTCAATAGCCTGAACCTGTGAAAAGCACTTTTTTACAAGTGCAGTTAATTCACTTCTGTTGGATTTGTAAATGTTACGGAGATTTTCGTCATGCTGTATATCCTTTTTGACGGTTACAATTCTCTCAAAGGAAATACATTCAGCAATTTTGTTTTTAATACTTTCAGGACTGCCGCCATTCAGAACGTCTGATGCATGCTTGGTTAAAATGAGGTCATTTTCAGCCTGTTCCTCTGATTTCTGAAATGCCTTTGCACTCTGCGGAGTGTCATCGTAAAAAATTTCAGGTATTAATTCAATATTTTCTTCTGCAAGCTTAATAGCAGTTTTCAAGCGTTCACTATTTTCATCTTTAAGCCTTTTATAGTAAATTGTATCTTCCAAAGGCTTGTTAAGCTCGTCAAGAGTCTTTTCAAGCCATAAATCAGGCATTGCAAGAGAAGATAGGAACTTGTCTGCTTCACAAATAAGAGTAATCAGGTTGCTGTCATTTTTTATACAGAACTTATCGTAAAGGAACTCAATATCACTTTTTCTGTTTCTGCACCATAAGTCAAGGGTTTCTTCCAGTGCTTCATTTGTAATGAGCTTGTCTATCGACTCGTCAAGAACGGAGAAGTCAGAGGTTATACCCTGATTGGATATGTTATCTCTCAGTAAATCAAAGCAGAAAGAATTTATAGTAGATATTTTTGCGTTCTGCAAAAGTGTATATTGTTTAAGCAGATATAAATTTTCGGGTTCTTCGTTTATTTTTCCGAGAAGTTTCAAATTAAGTCTTTGACGCAGCTCTGATGCAGCGTCATTTGTAAATGTGACAATAATCATTCTGTCAGCTCTTACAGGATTTTCCTTATCTGTAAGCATACTTACAAGACGTTCTACCAGTACAGCAGTTTTGCCGCTTCCTGCCGCCGCAGAAACAATTACAGAGCAGTTTCTGGCGTTTATAGCCATTTCCTGCTGTGAAGTCCAAGCCATTATTCTTTCTCCTTTTCTTCCTCTAATATCTGATGTATTTCGTTCATGTCGTTTTCAGTACCGTTTCTTGATGTGTTTTTATTGTTTATACCGCAGATACCGCTGTAATCACAAAAAGCACAAGCATCAAATGATGAAGTAACAAGCGGATTTGCTTCAAAGTTTCCGCTGTAAATCAATTCGGCTGTTTCTGTGAGCTTTTTGTATGAAAAGTCACGAAGTCTGCTGAATGAATCTTCTGAAATACAGGCAGAATTTTTGTCGGTTTTTTTACTTTTGCTTACTTTAACAGGAATATATTTTCCGCTTGTTCCATTTTCCATAGCGTTCAGAACACTATCATCATTTATTAGAAGTCCGCTTGTTTTAAGACTGGAATTAATATGTGTACTGTTTTCCGTTTCATTTCTTGTATCATCAGCAACAGGAGCATTGATTGTAACAGGGGAGTACATAACACCTGCTGGGCTGTACCCTGAAAAGATATTGTTATTTTCTGTAAGTGTGAAAAGGTAAAGAAGCATCTGCATATTTATTCCGTTATTAAGACTTATCGGGTCAAGATACTTCTTACTGCTTTTGTAGTCTACAATCCGTATGTATTTTTTATCATTTATGGTACATGTATCTATACGGTCAACAATTCCGCCAAATTCAAGTGACTTTCCGTTTGCAAAATTCAAAGCAAGCGGTTTTGAAGTCCTTAGATTATATTCAAACTGAACAGGTGTGAAATCAGAAATCATTAACTCTTGCTGCAAGTGAGCTGCAACTTTAGTTATCTGATTTGTAAATTTTTCAAAATTCATTTCAAATCTTGGAGTTGCATCAAAGTCACCGCCCATATTCTTTTTTCTATAATTGCAGGCACATTCTGAAACCCTATGTCTTATTTCTTCAATGCTCATAGAAACAAATTTATTTTTATTGTTCTCTGCAAGCAGATGATTAAAGCAGCTGTGAATGATATTTCCTGTATAAACAGGGTTAAGCTCCACTCGTTCTCTTTGTACAATTTTAAGACATTCAGAACAGAAATATTTAAAATGACAGCCGTTGTAACACTCAAATTTAGTAGGGGAGAGTCTTAATGGAACAAAGCTTTTAAGTCTTTCAAGCATTTCCTTATCGTTGACAAAATGTTCACCGTTGAAATTATACTGAGAATAAACAAACTCGATTTTTGAACGGTATTCTTCATCATTTTCCAATAATGCCTTTACAGACATAACAGAGTTGCTATTATTTTTCTGTGACTGCATAAAATGATAAAATGCAGACTGCTTTGTTACAGCGTAAAAGTGCGGCTGTACTTCATTTTCCGTTATTCTTAGTTTACTGCCGTTTTCAAAAAGTCCTATTAAGGACTTTATTATTTGTGCAGGGTATTTGACCTGACCTGAAAGGTCGGAAAGGGGATAAGTGATGTACAATTTATCAGATGCAACTGAAAGCGACTTATATACAATAAGTCTTTCATCAGCAATCAGGCTTACGGCAGAACGTGAAATGTCAAGGCCTATTTCAGAAAGCTTTAATTTTTCTTCTTCTGAAAGCAGTCCATGCATATTGATAGAGTTAGGAAAATCTCCCTCATTAGCACCTATAACAAATACAACCTTTGGAGAGTTCAGACGTGCGGTTTGTGCAGATGCAACAGTTACGCTGTCCAATGTCTGCGGCGGAACTGAAAATTGTATCTGTGCAAGCAGCGTTTTGAAAAGCAGACTGAACTCACTCATTGAAATGACTTTATCGCCAATGATACTGTTGAGACTGTCAAGAATATCCATAAGAAAACCCCATATCCTTTTTTGCTCGGAAGCAAGGTAATCCTTATTCTCCTGAATGAAGTCACCCATAATTGAAGCGATTTTTTTATCCGTACCCATTTTGATTATGTAATTGTAAATTTCACTGCAAACTGTTTTAACATTGCAGTCATTACATTTATTTTTAAGTTCTTCAAGCGGAGCGATAATTTTTTCTCTTATAATTTCAGCTTCCTTTGCCTCGTCAGTATCAGCAGAAAAAGGTTTATTCCATTTACTGCCGTTTATGCTCCACTTGTAGCAGTAGTTTTCAAGAAGTGATATTTCAGTCAGACTTATATCAAGCAGTTCACATTTAACAAGTCGGAATATCATATCCGAATTGTATGTTTTTGAAACAAGAATATCAATCAAAGATGATATAAATACCATTAGTGATGTATGTGATACGCTTTTTTCAAGACTTAGAAAATATGGTATTTCATAGCGTTTAAATGTGGATTCAAGCAGTCCTGCATATTCCTGAATTTTATTTGAAATAATGCATATATCACTGTATTTGAAATTATTATCATGTATAAGACGTTTTACTGCGGCACATACATATTCACATTCACTGTAGTAATCACTGCATTCAAAAATGCTGATATTGTTTGATGTGCATTTGCAGTCTGCTGTTTTATTTCTGAGTATGTTTTTATTTAAAAAAGACAAGTCCTCTGAATTATATCTGAATGAGCCGTCACATATTTCATTTGAATAGTCGGTGTGAAGCTCCCTGCAAATCGAGGTTAAGTGTTTATATGTTCTGTTGACTGTTTCAAAAAGAGTAAATTCACCTGCGTTTACGTCCTCTGTACGCAAACATATGTATATATCATCAGCATCAGAAATCATAACCTTCAGAAGTTCATACTGGTCACCTGTAAAGCTTTCAAATTCGTCAATAAAAACGGTCTTATTTTTAAAATACTGATTATACGCAGCAATTTTAGCGGCTTCTGAAATATCGTTAAGATTATCCTTTAGTCCGTAAGACTTCAATAGTTTTTCATATTCCATATATATATCAGAAATATCATTTGCCTTTTTGCATAAACGTCCATTTAAAAGCATTGACTTTTCATTGAGCTTTAAAGGTGTTATATTAGCTTTTTTGAGGTCTGAAACAAGTTTAAGAATATCTGATATAAAGCCTTGCTTTTTTGAATGCTTTTTTAATTCTCTGAATCCGTCAGGAGCTTTGGATATATTAATTAACGCTTCCTGCATTATGATGATTTTTGAGAGATTATCTGCATATATACCGTTTCTGTTAATATCACCGTAAAGCTGAAAAAGCTGTCTTGCAAGACTTGTAAACGTCAGCGAAAAAAGCTGATTGAATTTAACAGCTCCGATATGATAATAAAGGTTTTTGTCAAATTCATAAGAGAATTGTTCAGGAACTATTATGCACAACTCTTTCTTCTGCTCTGAAAGTTCGTTTATATATTCCATTAAGCGTGTGGATTTTCCGCTTCCTGATATACCTGTAATAAATTTTATCATTGCTTTCCTTTCAAGATACTATAAAATAGGCGAATGGATTTCCATTCGCCCATGATTTAATTTATTTATGATATGTGTATGATATCATATTTTTATCAAAGTGTCAATAGATTTTTTATATTACGAGATTAGTTTCTAAGGCGATTCTACTTAAAACCATTCATTTTTTTTGATTTGATGATTGCCGGATAATTTTTATATCCATAATTTAAATCAACATCACCGGATATTCCATTGACCTTACCTGTACTTGAATATTGCCACATACCATATTTTCCATTGAAATCAGGTTTTTTATTTGTAGTATAATGAGCTACCCAAATATCATATCTGTTCAGTGTGGATTCATATACCTTAGTATTAAGGAAATTAGCATAGCTGTAAAGGCAAACGTAATATCCCTTGCTTTCGAGTGTTGAACAAAATGCTTCAATAATTCCCGATACAGTTGCAGTACTTAAATCCCTTTGACGATTTTCTTCAATATCAAAAACAACAGGATATTCAAATTTATAATTTTTAATGACCTGATAGCAGGCTTCTGCTTCACGATAAGCGTCTTCAACAGTAGTTGCATAGCTGTACCAATATGTACCGCAGGGTATCCCCTGTGCCTGAGCAGCCTTGATGTTATCTTTAAATTTAGGATCTTCCTGTGAAGTAAGGTTTCCATAGCCTGAACGTATCATTGCAAAATCTATATTTGATTTTTTTACGCTTGTCCATGTAATATTGCCTTGCCATTGAGAAACGTCAATACCTCGTGATATTTTTGTGGTTGTAGTGGTAGTTGTCGTAGTAGTTACTGTTGTAGTGATGGTTGTTGTAGTAGTGTTTATATGCATTTGGTATTCATCATAAACATCAAACACATTAAATACAGGTTCATCTTTTTTAACAGCAGTTGTAGAAGTCTTTACATCAGGAGTTTTTACAGATGTAGTCGTAACGACCTTTGCGGTTGTTTTTTTTGCAGCAGTGGTGACTGCGGAAGCTTTTACAGTTGAAGTAACAGGAGCAGTTGTTACAGCATTTGATGCTTCATTATTATTAAGCAGTGAATTTTCATAAAGTTCATTTAAATTAATCATTATTGTGTCGTTGTATTCATTATTTGAAACGTCAGCAGCGTAGATGTTGTCGAAACATAAAAACGGTGAAGTGAAGCATGAGCTTACAGTTAATGTACATAGTGACATCACCGAAATTATTTTTTTAAATTTATTCATAAGCATTTTCCTTTCATTGAACCTTAGTAAATTATAACATAACAATAATTAAAAGACAACTGATTTTTTAAAATTTGTACATTTATGCCAAATTCTTAAAAATAATTTGTATATATAAAATATGTCAATTTGACTTTTAAAGTATAATGTGATATACTCGGAACAACGTTTTGCGAAAACAGTTTTTTAAGGAGCATAAAAAGTGAAAGAATATATCATTAATAAAAATGACAGCGGACAGAGAGTTGATAAATTTGTTTCCAAAGCTTTGCCAAAATTGCCAAAGAGCATGATGTATAAATTGTTCAGAAAAAAGGATATAAAGCTTAATGGCAGGAGATGCGAAGGCTCTGATATTCTTTCGGGAAATGACAAGCTCACCTTATATATTAAAGACGATTTTTGCAGTTCTGATGAACGTTTAAATATAAAAAATATAGATAACAGTTCGGATATAAATATTGTGTATGAGGACGAAAATATACTTGTTGTTGATAAGCCTGTCGGACTTGTTGTTCATACTGACAACGAAAAAAGTGAAGATACATTAATAAACAGAATTTTAATATATCTGATCAGAACAAAGCAGTTTGATCCTCAGAGTGAAAATTCATTTGTTCCTGCATTATGCAACCGTCTTGATAAAAATACTTCAGGACTCGTAATTGCTGCCAAGAATTCCGCTTCACTTAGAGAAATAAATACCGGAATAAAAGAAAGAAACTGTATTTCAAAAAAATATATATGTGTTACTTCAAAACGTCCGCCGAAAGAAAGTGACATTCTTACAGCATTTCATAAGAAAGACAGCAAAGAAAATAAGGTTTTAATTTCTGATAAATTCATAGAAGGATATAAAAAAATAATAACCGAATACAAAGTTTTAAATGAGAAAAATGAACTTTCATTAACAGAAGTTCACCTTATTACAGGAAGAACACATCAGATAAGAGCTCACCTTGCACATATTAATGCTCCTTTGCTGGGTGATAATAAATATGGAAATCCTCATGTTAATAAAAAGTATAATTGCAGATATCAGGCATTATGTGCATATAAACTGGAGTTTAATTTTAATAAGAACTCGTTTCTGTATTATCTCAACGATATTAAGATTTGTTGTGAAATTCCCGAATATATGAAAAAATATTTTAAATAATATTTGATTTCATGAATTTTTTATATTTTAATGGATAAATTATAATTATGCTAAAATGAATGAATGGAGATTAAAATATGAAAAGTTTCAATTATACAATAAAAGATGCACAAGGTATTCATGCACGTCCTGCCGGTGTATTGGTAAAAGAGGCAGGCAGATTTAAGTCTGATATAACAATAGAAAAAGACGGGAAAAAAGCTGATGCAAAACGTATTTTTGCTGTAATGGGCTTAGGTGTTAAAAGCGGAGAAACAATTACTGTAAACATAGAGGGCGAGGACGAGGATAAAGCAGCTTCAAGTTTGCAGGGATTTTTACAGAATAATCTATAGGATTTCAACATAAAACACTGTTTTTTCTGTACCTTATCATAAAATTATCACATAAAAGCTTATAATATTAAATATAAAAGAAATCAACCAGTTAAACAATATACAATAAAATAAAGCGTATGTTGTTTTCAGTAATATTTAATATTTCCGAAAGGGTGTTTTTATGTCAGTGTTTAGAAATGATAATAATATTGATGAGACCAAAAATGAATCTCAACCTATTGAAAATTCCTATAGCTATACTTATTCTGCGGATGAACATGATACAGACGGAGCTAAGCCGAAAAAGAAAAAAAGAGGATTTCTTAAAGCTGTCGCTTTTATTCTTTGCATGGCAATTGTAGGTACAGGCTCTGTAAAAGGATATCAGTATTTTGAAAAGCATGATTCTAAGCTTTCCATTATGGTCAATGATGATAAAAAATCTGACAAGGAGCAAAGCGAGTCATCTGATAAATCAGATGAAACAAAAGCTTCCGATGAAAGCAGCACAAATTCCGCTTCATCAAAAAAGGATTCTCAGCTTCCAAGTCTTATAGACCTTGCTTCACGTGATGATGCAAAGTCTGTTCCGGATATTGTTGAGGAGGCTATGCCGTCAGTTGTAGGTATTGCATCAACATTTGAGTATAAGTCAAATTCAAATTCAGCATTTTCATGGGGTTGGGGCAGTTCAAGCACACCTGAATCAAATGAAATCAAAGGTACAGGAACAGGTATCGTAATGACTGCTGATGGTTACATTATTACTAATGCTCACGTTATTTATGATGACAGTGAGTATCAGTGCGGTAAGGCTGTTGATGTTTCAGTTGTTTTTTCAGATAAATCTGAATTAGAGGCTAAAATAGTCGGTTATGATACAGAAAGTGATATAGCAGTTTTAAAGGTTGATGCTGATAACCTTACTCCTGCTACATTCGGCAACAGTGATGAGCTTGAAGTCGGTGAGCTTGTTATTGCAATCGGTAATCCTCTTGGATTTGATTTGTTTGGTTCTGTTACAAGCGGCATTGTATCAGCATTAAACAGAGAAATTTCAATTAACGAAAAGCAAATGAAGCTTATTCAGACAGACGCTGCAATCAATTCGGGCAACTCAGGCGGACCTTTGCTTAACAGCTGCGGTCAGGTTATAGGCATAAATTCAGCAAAAATGTCATCTAATTATTCATCATCAGCAAGTATTGAAGGACTCGGATTTGCAATTCCTATTTCAGAAGCAAAAAACATTATTGATGACCTTATAAGCTATGGCTATGTAACAGGAAAGCCTCAGATTGGTATAAGCTGTGTGGACGTTGATGAATTATACTCAAGATACTATAATATTCCGCAGGGAATATGGGTCAGAGAGGTTGAAGAGGGAAGTGCAGCCGAAAAAGCCGGTATTAAAGTCGGCGATGTAATTATTGGAATTGAGGGTGAGGCTGTTTCTTCAATTAAAGAAATGAATGAAATAAAGAATAAGTATAAAGCAGGCGATGAAATAACCCTGACAATCAGCCGTTCAAATGAAGATATTGAAATAAAACTGGTTCTTCAGGAAGTTACAGTTAATACTTGATATTTTTAAGCATAATTTCTCTCCTTAATAAAAGAGCAGGAAAGCTAAGTTTATTTAGTTTTTCTGCTCTTTTTATTATAAAAATTCATATTTGTTTTCTTTCCTTGACTAAAAATCATTATAGATGTATAATAAATAATGCAATACCGTACAAAGCCTTTTGACGTTCTTTGTTCAGTGTTATTTAAAGCGGTATTGCTTTTATGATTTGAACAATAATAAGTTAAGACAGTACTGTACAAAGTTTTTTGATGTTCTTTTTTCGGTGCTGTCTGAAGAATGGAGTCTTTTTATGAGCCTTAATGATACACCGAGTGCAAACAGAATTCATATAGGTTTTTTCGGCAGAAGAAATGCAGGAAAATCAAGTCTTGTAAATGCCATAACAAATCAGAATATTGCTATTGTATCAGATACCAAAGGAACAACGACCGATCCTGTATACAAGTCGCTGGAGCTTCTTCCGCTTGGACCAGTAATGATTATTGATACTCCCGGATATGATGATATAGGTGAACTTGGAGAACTCAGAGTGAAAAAAACAAAACAAGTTCTGAATAAAACTGATATTGCAGTTCTTGTTGCTGATTCATCATGCGGTTTGACAGACTGTGACAAGGAGCTTATTGATTTGTTTAAATCAAAGGAAATTCCATACTGCATTGCATATAATAAGTCTGACTTATCGTCTGAAACTCATGAATTGAAAGAGAATGAGATATATGTCAGTGCGTTGAATAATCAAAACATATACGAACTTAAAGAAATGATTGCTCACCTTTCTGTAACAGATACAATGACTCTTAAATTGGTGGGAGATTTGATTTCACCAAATGATATAGTTGTTCTTGTAGTTCCAATTGACTCTGCAGCACCTAAAGGCCGTCTTATTCTTCCTCAGCAGCAGGCAATAAGGGATATATTGGAGGCAGGTGCAATTGCTGTTGTTACAAGGGATACGGAATACAGTGAAACGCTGAAAATACTTGAAAACAAGCCGAAACTTGTTATAACTGATAGTCAGGCATTTAAGAAAATATCCTCGGAAACACCAAATAATATTCCTCTTACATCATTTTCAATTCTTATGGCAAGATTTAAAGGACTTTTAAATACAGCAGTAAATGGTGCAGTAATGCTTGATAAGCTTAATGATAATGATACTGTACTCATTTCAGAGGGGTGTTCACATCATCGTCAGTGTGATGATATAGGTACGGTAAAACTGCCAAACTGGATTTTAAAATATACCGGGAAAAAGCTTAATTTTGAATTCAGCTCAGGAACAGAGTTTCCTGAAAATTTAAGCAAATATTCTCTCATAATTCATTGCGGAGGCTGTATGCTGAATGAACGTGAGGTAAAATACAGAATGAAATGTGCAACAGCACAAAACATACCAATTACAAATTATGGCGTTGCTATTGCTTACATAAATGGTATTCTTAAAAGAAGTATAGAAGTTATACCTGATGTATCATTATAGCATTACTATAATTAAGACAGTTTTAACTGAAATCGGCATACAAATTTTACAATAAGAACTTGTTCTAAGCAGTAAGGAAATGTAGTAAAATAAAAGAGTAAAAATATATTATAATATTATAAATTTAATGAGGTGTAGCTATGATAGAAATAAAAGAATATCGAGGTCATATCCGCAACTGGAGAAACCTGTGCAGTGAACTGGAGATTCCTTCTGATTTAAGTCGTGAAGAACGTGAAAGAGAGATTATTCGCAGTGCATACATAAAGTGGGGATGTAAAATGTCAGAGCATATTTATGGTATGTTTGCATTTGCATTGTGGGACGAATCAGAGCAAAAGCTTTTCTGTATGAGAGATCAGTTTGGCACAAAGCCATTTTACTATTACATGACTGATAACAATAATCTTCTTTATGGTACAACAATTAGAAAGATTACAGAAAATCCTGATTTTGTTAAGAAACTGAATGTTGATATGCTCCAGATTTATATGAGTCTTACCTATGTTGCGGGTGAGGATACATTTTTCAGCGGATTAAAAAAGCTTATGCCGGGCTGTTATCTTACATGGCAGAACGGAAAACTTGATATTGTCCGCTATTGGAAACCTGAATTTAATCCTGAAAAAACTAATACACTTGAAGAATGGGCAGACGAAATTCATTTAACTCTTAAACATATAATGACTGAGGTAAAAGACGCCGATGAAACAGCAGAATCGTTTTTGTCAGGCGGTGTTGACTCCTCTTATGTGCTTGCAATGTCCGATGCGAAAATGACGGATTCATGCGGATATGATGATGAGCGTTTTGATGAGTCTGTTCTTGCTAAGAAAACTGCTGACCTGCTTGGACGCAAAAATTCAAGATGTTTGATTACTCCCGAAGAATATTTTAATATTGTACCATATGTAATGTATAATATGGAGCAGCCATTGGGTGATGCATCAGCAATAGTATTTGCAATAGCTTGTAAGGAAACAGCAAAGCATACTAAGCTATGTTATTCGGGAGAGGGTGCAGACGAATTTTTTGGCGGATATAATATGTATCGTAATGCAGAACGTTATGGCGATAATCTCAAGGATTTTTATGTCGGCAACACCAATATAATGAAAGAAGACGAAAAAAAGCGTATTCTCAAAAGTTATAATCCAAATGTACTTCCGATTAATCTTGTAAAAAATATATATGATGAAACAGAGGGACTTGATCCTCTTACAAAAATGTCTGATGTGGATATTCAAATATGGCTTGAGGGCGATATATATCTTAATGTTGACAAAATGAGCAGTGCTGCAGAACTTGAAATCAGAATGCCGCTTACTGATCTTAGAATTTTTGATATAGCTTCAAGAATGCCGTCAGAGTATAAGGTTAACAGCGAACAGAATAAGGTTGCATTAAGGACAGCTGCTTCAAAGGTATTGCCAAGTGAGATTGCTTTTCGTAAAAAGCTTGGATTTATTGTGCCTATTCGCATTTGGCTTGCTGATGAAAGGTATAATCAGGACGTAAGAAATAAGTTCAGGAGTGAAATGGCTGCACAGTTTTTTAACCTTGAAGAAATTAATGCAATCTTTAATGATTATATATCGGGCAATTCAGATAATTGGCGTAAAATATGGACTATTTATACTTTCCTTGTATGGTATGAGGAATACTTTATTAAAAGATAATTATTTAAGGCAGCACCGCAAAACTTTTTTGCGGTGCTGATTTTTTGCATATAGGTTCTTAACAAAATCTTAACATCAAACAAGCATTCTTAACGCACTTTAACAGCCTTTTGAGATATAATTTACATGCAGAATATTAAGTCAACACCGCATAAAGCTCACCTGACAGCTTTGCACACCATCTGTCGTACAGTCTTTGTGTGGTATTGCTCTTAATTCTTCTGCAAATCTTATTAACGAAAGGCAAAATTTATGACTTTTACGGAAATCGCATCTCTATTTGGCGGACTTGCCATGTTCCTTCTTGGAATGAAAATGATGAGCGACGGTCTTGAACAAGCGGCAGGAAATAAGATGAAGCTTATTCTTGAAAAGCTTACATCAAACAGATTTCTAGGTGTAGCAGTCGGAGCTGTTATTACTGCCATTATTCAATCGTCATCTGCAACAACTGTTATGGTTGTAGGATTTGTAAATTCGGGATTGATGACATTGCGGCAGGCAATATGGGTCATTATGGGCGCAAATATCGGTACTACTATAACAGGACAGCTTATTGCTCTTGATGTAGGAAAAGCAGCTCCAATCATGGCAATTGTGGGCATAGTATTTATTGTTTTTCTGAAATCAAAAAAACTTTATCATTTTGGCTACATCATAGGCGGACTAGGCATTTTATTTATGGGTATGTCCGAAATGAGTGACAGTATGAGTGGACTTAAAGATTCACAGACATTTACATATATAATCTCAACATTTTCAAATCCTCTTGTCGGAATACTTGCAGGTGCAATATTCACAGCAATTATTCAATCATCATCAGCATCAGTCGGAATTTTGCAGGCATTATCAAAGAGCGGCATAATATCACTTTCAAATTCAGTATACGTTCTGTTTGGTCAGAATATAGGAACATGTATAACAGCTGTACTTGCATCAATTGGCACAAACAGGAATGCAAGAAGAACAACGGTTATTCATTTGATGTTTAATATTATTGGCACTATTGTATTTGTTACCATATGTATGCTTTTACCTTTTACAGATTGGGTCGAATCGTTAACTCCGGATAATTCATCAGCTCAGATTGCCAATGTTCATACAATTTTTAATATAACAACAACGCTTATTCTTTTGCCGTTTGGTTCATATATGGAGAAAATAGCGAAAATTATTCTTCCTGAAACAGCAAATGAAAATGAAGATACGATGAAACTGCACTTTATTTCTCCGGCATCAGTAGTAAGCCATTCTATTGGTTCGGCAAGCATTGCAATTTCACAAATACAAAGTGAAATACAGCGAATGTATGAAATTGCACTTTTCAATGTTGAGGCTTCCTTTGACAGTGTAATAACTCCAAATAAAGATAAAATTGAGCAAATAAACAAGAATGAGGATTGCGTAGACTTTCTGAATGCTGAAATTTCAAAATACATATCCAGTATAAGCTCAATTGAAATGACCGAACAAGATGCGGCAGCATTAAACTCGTTTTTTCAGATAATAGGAAATATTGAACGTATAAGCGATCATGCCGTTAATATTATGGAATATTCGGAATTGCTTGAAAAAAAGAAGTACAAAATTAATCAGACTGAGTATTCTGAAATTGAAGAAATGAAAATGACGCTTATGAACAGTCTTGAACTTCTTAACTTTAATCAACTGCATATTTCAGCTGTTACATTTAATAAGATAAAAATGTCAGAAGAACATATAGATGCTTTAACAGAAAATTATCGTGGAAAACTTCTTGAAAAAATGCATTCAGGTACATGCAACGGTGATATAAATGTTATTTTTTCTGAAATGATAACTGATTTTGAGCGTATCGGTGATCATATTCTTAATCTTGCCGAATTTATGTCATACGATAGCAAACAGGTGAAAAAAAGCTGATATGTTTACAAAACAAGGCTCTCAGAATATTCTGAGAGCCTTGTTTGTTGAAAAAGTCAAGCGTTTGCTTGGCTTTTTGCATAAAGAGGTACAAAAACAATCTAATTACTAATTAATTTACTTTTCTTCATCTTTTTCATCAATAACAATTTCAGCCTCAACAACTTCTTCAGTCTTTTCAGCTTCATCCTGCTCTACAGATTCTTCAGGAGTTACTTCAACAGGTTCCTTTTCTTCTGTTTGAGGCTTTGGGAAGTTAAGCTGAGCACCGCATGAAGCACAAAACTTATCTGTATCGCTTACTGTGCCATTACAGCTTGGACATACAAACTTGTTGCTGAGTTGCTGGAGTTCAGTATTGAGTTCATTAAGCTTCATGTTATTACTTAAAATAGTTGTAATGCTTTCTGCATAAACTTCTTCCGGATTATCTGCATGCAGCTCAAAATATTTTTTACCAATTTCAGCATATGCTCTGTTGATTTCACCTGTAACCTTGCTGATTTCTTTTTTTATTCTCATTTTATCTGCCGTTTTCTTTGATGTATCAGATACATTCTTAGCACCCTTTTCTACTGAATCTACTATAGTATCTGCAACATCTTTAACCTTATCAAAAAATCCCATAATATCTGCTCCTTTCAAATATATGTAGCCCAAACGTTTAGTTTAAGGCAACACTGCACAAAGTACGTCAAAAGACTTTGCACGTCATAAACTTGCAAATTTTCCGTCATATTACAAATAATTTTCTCACCATACGACAGTATGCTTTCAAAAATTCTATGCAACCTGACGAAAAATATATCTGCGTTTCTGCCGCACAAGCTTTGTGCGGTGTTGCCCTAAGACAATTTCTCATGCCTTTATCGATATTATCTATTATATCGACACTAATTATTTTAGCACACAACAAATAATGTGTCAACGGATTTCACATATTATTCACTAAAAAGTTACCCTATTTTTAAAGAATTAACAGCACGTTTTGCTGCTTCTGAAAAGTCATTTACTGTAGACGAATAAAGGGTCATTACAATATCTCCCTTATTTACGCTTTCTCCTATCTCCCTTTCAATAACAATACCTGCTGACATGTCGATTTTTGAACCTTTTTTAGTTCTTTCTGCACCAAGGCAAAGTGATGTCATACCAATTTCTTCACTGTTCATTTCAATAATCGTGCCGCTTTTTTCTGATTTAACCTGATATGAATAAATCGGCTGAGGAAGTCTTTTAACATTTTCTGTAATTTTACAATCGCCGCCATGCAGTTCAATAGTTTTTCTCAGAACTTCAAGTGCTGCTCCGCTTGAAATTGCTTTTTCCGCCTTTATTATGCTTTGTTCAAATGAGCTGATACCGGCCATTTCAAGCATTTTAGCTGACAATTCCATACACAAATCGTACAAACGTCCTTTTCTGCTTCCGTTCAACACTTCTATTGCTTCTGCGACCTCCAAAGCATTCCCTATATTTCTTCCAAGAGGCACGTTCATATCAGTTACCATTGTACAGCACTTTTTGCCTGCCATAGTTCCGATTTTTTTCATAATATCAGCAAGCTTTCCAGCTGATTCAATCGTTTTCATAAAAGCTCCCGAACCATATTTTACGTCAAGTAGGATACAGTCAGCATTCATAGCAAGCTTCTTGCTCATGATACTTGCACATATAAGAGGAATACTGTCAACTGTTGCAGTTGCATTTCTCAGCTCATATATTTTTTTATCAGCAGGACATATTTTTTTACTTTGTGATATAATTGAAAATCCCGTTTTATTGACAATGTCTATAAATTCTGAAAAATCAAGTTCCGTTCTGTATCCTTTTATGCTTTCAAGCTTATCAATCGTTCCGCCTGTATGCCCCAATCCTCTGCCGGACATTTTAGGAACATAAGCACCGCATGCGGCTGCAATAGGCCCTATTATCAGACTGGTTTTATCTCCAACACCGCCTGTACTGTGCTTGTCAACTGTTATACCGTTAATTCTGCTTAAATCAAGAATTTCACCGGAATCACGCATTGACATTGTAAGTGCCATGGTTTCTTCGTCATTTATTGAGTTTAGGCAAACTGACATAAGCCATGCTGACATTTGATAATCAGGAACATTTCCATTTGTATATTCATTTACAATCCATGAAATTTCATCTTTAGTCAGACTTATATGACGTTTTGTTTTATTTATTATATCACAGCAATTCATTTTATATCTCCTGTTCTTTGTGCGGTATTGCCTTAACAAAGTTTTATTGTATGTATTTTACCACATTTGCATTAACAAGTCAACATGAATTTATTATTTTTCTACAACAATTTTATAATTGCAGCCAGAACTACATAAGGTACACCAAGAATTATACTGCCTGCTATATTAAATTTATTTAATGGTGGAACTTCACCTATAAACAATCCGTATTTGTTCAGAAGTACCAATGCAGCAAATCCAAAAATGCCGCTAAGCAAAAATGAAAACAGCTTTTTCCTGCATTTTAGAAAATAAATTCCGTTAACCACTATTATTATTCCGCATATTATTTTAAATATCTCGTCTGTATTCATTTTTTACCTCCTATAGCAAAATATAAGCCAATGCAAGAACAAGCTTCATATCTGCACCTTCACGAATAAGAAGGTACATTACTGCAAGAATTGTAATCCTATCGCTATCCAGACCTTCTTTAAAGAGCTTGCCAATGTTATCGGTAAGAACATCTTTTTTAGGAACATCATTTGTATGATTTATATTTACAGCGGCTTTATGCTCGTCTTTTGATAATGCAGATTTATCAGCAGCAGGTTCTTCGTTCTCTTTTTTTCCCTGTGAATAGTGAGAACTGTTAACAGCGGAACGCATATACATCTCTCTTGAACGTCTTATTGCGTCCTGACGCATTGAATTAATCTGCCATTTATTATATGCTGCCACCTTTTTTCACCTCTTTTGATAAAAACTTGTTCCGATTTTATATACATATTAGACAACGCCACATAAGCTTTGTGCGGTGTTGCCATTACAAAAAATCTTTAAGCATTCCGCTGTCTTTCAATACCTTCCATACAGCAAGCAGTTTCATTATTTTTATTGCTTTGTCTATTTTTTGCTGTCGTTCTTCTTTTAAATGAGGCTTTAGCGCAAGCAATAAGTCTGTATTTTTATCCTTTTGTGAAACTGCTCCCATTATATCCTGCAATTTTGTAAGCATACTGAAATCGAAATTGTCAAATATTCCTCCGCTTTCGCTGCTTTTCTCTGAGCTTTCACCAGCTTCTTCTTTACTATCAGCATTTTCATTGCTTTCATCAGGTACAGAGGACATGAACATCTGAGCTAACTCTGAAATTTGCTTCATGCTTTCTTCGTCAGATAAAAGCTCTCCTATTTTATCCATCAGATTATCCATGCCTCTGCCCTCACTCTTTAAAACTTATTCTCCGGAAAGCTTCTTATAAAGCGCTTTTGCCTGTGGTGTGCTCATAAGCTTTTCTACTATTTTCGGATTGTTTACAGCCTGCTGAAATTTTGCTGCATCATTTTTATTCATTCCGGAAATTGCACTGTCAAACTTGCCTTCTTCAAGCTCTTTTTTCAGCTTTTCGGGAGCAACTCCAAGCTTTTTGCTTACAACATTAAGAAGTCCCTCAATTCCTTTAGGATCAATGTTTTGTCTTTGCATAACAGCCTCCACTATAATGTATTTGCTTGACTTTTAAATATTATATGTTATAATTAAAACATATAGAACTTTAAGGAGATTTTACATGCGTATAATTGTTATTTCTGATACACATGGTGATTATCGTGCATTGGATAAAATAGTTTCTTCACATATTCATACTGCTGATCTTTTCATCCATTTGGGTGACGGAAGACGTGAAATAGACAGCATTTTAATTAAATATCCTGAAATTGAAAACAGATTTTTGTATGTTGCCGGAAATTGTGACTTTGCTTCATCAGGAAGTCCGTATATCTGTATGTGCGTTGACGGTCATAAGCTAATTGCAGTACATGGTCACAAACAAGGCGTAAAGTATTCCCTTGATTCTCTTAAAGCTGCTGCTTTGGAGAATAATTGTGACATTGCACTTTATGGTCATACTCACTGCCGATTTATGTCATATGATGATGGACTTTATATTATGAACCCGGGAAGTGCTTCATGTCCCAGAGATTTTAAAAGCCCTTCTTACGGACTGATAGACGCAAGTGAAAAAGGCATTGTTATGAATATTGCCGAAGTCAATACTCTATAATAATACCATATATAATGCTGCCTATAATAGTATATTCAAATTCAAGGCTTTTGTGCATAAACTCTCACGACTAATGAAAGGAAACACCTATGTTTAATATTGATTATCTTAATTTGGATTCATGCAGAAATGCAATGTCAAAATGCAAAAAAACATACAATATATGTGCTTTTTTATTTTTTATACCTTTTATTGTTATGATTATTCTTGATTTATTTCTTATATTATTTCTGCCTTGTGTTACTCAATATTTTATTGATTTGATTTTTAAATGCATAATCTTTTTTTATGGATATTATAAAGGCTTTTCAGAAAAAAATTGTATGTGCTGTTATATTGCTTTGGCTGTAATTGGTATCTCAACTGTGGTACAACAAGTATTTTCTTTTTACCCAGAAACAGTTACAAATTCAGCTAAAAGTGTTTTAATGACGTTTTCAAATATTTTTGGAATATATGATCTTATAAACAGTATAGCTATGGCTATTACTATTTTTATTGTTTCGCTAGTAAATAACGTATATCATAAATTAGAAGCCTGTGAAGGTTTCCCATACTTTAATGAACGCTTTGAAGAGGAGAAGAAAGAAGCCCAAAAAGACAAATATCAGGAGTATTGGGATGAACTGAAAAATAAAAACAAAGGCTCTGAAATGGACGAAATATAAATATTCATACTAACGGCAATATAACATCAAAAAATCGTAAAGTTGACGAACGAAGCATATCTTTCATTATCTGAAAGCGGAGATTTATCAGTCGTTGGCTCAATGATTACTAAATTTGAGAGAAAAAAAGCCTGAAATCAAATTGATTTCAGGCTTCAGCTTGTCGAAAAACCCCGATTCTGAAACGAGAATCGGGGTTCAAGTTAACAATGTGTAACGCATACTATACTTGTACACTTTTTTATTATATAATATCCAAACTGCTCGAAGGGCTTGTTCAGACAATGAGCAGAGAGGATATTGTGACCGCTCCGTTTCGTTAAAAAAGTCAACGATAGCCCGAAAATTTCCCCCAAAGGCACCCAAAACGATTTTCGATTTTTCGCAAAAATCAACGATAGCTTGGGTAATCGTTGACTTTTGAGGTACATATCCTCATTTTTGCCCTGTTTTGAGCCTACTATACGCCCCTATACTCGACCTACCGTTTCCGATTGCCTTAAAAATCAGCGTATTATCTGCGTTTGAGCATAAGAATGCACCTCAACTTCGATTGTATCAAAATTGGGGTGCGAATATGGCTAAAAACGCTTATTTTGATACAATGCACCCTCTGATTTAACAGTGGGTGCATTTTTAGTTAGGGTAAAAGCTATCGTTTCTGATTGAAAACTGGAGAGGGTGCAATTATCAGTATTCATGACTACCCTGCTCCAATTTTAAGTTATTTTGCGTCAGCGGTTTCATTCAATATATTAACAGCATACTCAAGCACATCGTCCTTGGTATTTGTATTGCTGAAAAGTTCAATAACGTCCTCACGGTCATACTCCAGTTTATAGTCAAGGACAACTCTTGCTTTTCTGTCACTTTTTGCATCAGAGATCGGAACACTTTCTTCACTGAGTGTCAGGTTTACCGGATAAGAAAACTCAAATTCGCAGTCAGTCAGAAGGCAAGTGCCGCCAATACCCTGTGCGCAGCCCCAGGGATATGTGCTGCCAACGATCTTGGTATTATCTCCTCTTGAAAGCCAGTATGTAAGGCAGTCTCCTGCACTACAGGTTCTTGAATTTACAATAACGGTTATAGGCATATCGCTGAATTCCGCTTTTCCTATTTTGGCTGGCTTTGCCAGAGATACCATTTTCCCACTGTTTGTCAGGAATGATTTTTCTGATAAAAAATCAACGTCTACAAAAACTGATGCGATATTCTGTGCGACCATTCCCATTCCGCCACTATTATTACGAATGTCTATAACAAGCCGATCCATGCCCTGTATTTTAAGTTCGTTCATTTTATTGATGATATCCTGGCGCATCGCTTCATATCCATCAAAAAGCTCCGCTTTGATATAGTCCATTCCATCATAGTAATAATACTCTCTTGTTACTCTGAAATAACCGCAGTTATCGTTAAGCATACAAGAATAAAAGTTTTCATTATGCTCTATGACGCTTCCTCTGATAACGGTATCTATAGCATTATGCAAACGACTTGAATAGTTGCCTTTTTTAGGAAGTTCAGCAGTACGCTCTTTTCCGTCATCGCCTATAAAAGTTACTTCAACACTATCTCCGCCCTTACCGGCAAGGAATATTGGCCTGAAAATGTCCTCATTTTCAATATATGAAAAGGTATAAAAGGTATCAATGCATCTGACCTGTGATGCTGCTTCATCTATCGGTTGACCGTCCCACTTTGTGATCACTGTGCCGTTTTTTATGCCATTTTCTGCCGCTGCACTTTTTTCGTCTACAAGAACAGCAAGCACTTCGCCGGCACTGTCACGAAACATTGAAAGACCATAGTCATTTCCGGCAAGTCTCTGTGACACCTCATATGATGTATCATAGTCTTTTATTACAACGTCCACATGACCGTCAAACAGTTCATACTTCAAATCATAAAGTGCTTCACTGAAAGCAACCTTATCACCTGTCTGCTGTGCCTGTCTTACCTTCGGAATAAGTTCACTGCGTATACTGTCAAAGTCTATATCCTTCCAGTAACGGTTAACATATGACTTTTCAAGGCGGTCTATGGTTTTTGAGAACGATGTTTCCCAGTCGTAGGCTGTGAAGTTTCCAAGATCGTATATCATGCTATTAAGTAGAACACTGCCAACTGTCATACCAACGCAGCCGATAGCCGCTGAATATGCAAATACGCTGTAAGCTGCCGGACTGCCTCTGAAATAAATGGCAAGTCCCCATAGAAGGGTGATTATTGAGATTGCGCCAAGTGCAGCATAGCGCTGAAATGACAGTGCCGGCTCTCCATGAACGTAGTTCAAACCATAGAAGATCAGGAAAACGATAAGCGGCAGTACACAAAGCAAAAGCCATAACTTTTTGTGACGTTCCTTCATAAAGTGGTACAGAAACGTCAGCAGAATAAGCGTTCCGAACTGAAAAGCAATCATGAATTTCAGACTGTTATCAAACTGTGTAAAAAGAGCAAATAGTCGTTTCAAAAAAATACACCTCTTATATAATGTTATTATATATTGCCCGTGACTCAGCGTACTATTTCAGGGATCGACCGAACATTCTCTGTACAGCAGTATCTCAGATGTGTTTGCTGATACACTCATTTATTCTGTCACAGTAAGAATGTATGAAAAAGTGACCACCTTCAAAGAACTCATATTCGGGAACATCAGCGCAGTAATTATTATATGAGTGAACGTTCTCCTCCTCAGCAGAATACATCACGCACACATCAACATCTATCTCAGATCTATTTGTATTCTCTATACACTCATCTGCGTGCTGGAGAAGAATGAAGTCGTTGCGGATTATTGGAAGAAAAGCTTTGAAATTCTCCTCATCTTCCTCGTCTTCAAGCTTAGTTCCGCCAAGACTGAGGGTATACTCTTTCAGCTTTTCATTGCTAATGTGTGCATGGTCTTTCTTGTCATTCTGTGATTCCATAGACATAGCACAAAAGAAGATATTCTTCAGACGACGGAACATTGTATGCTCCTTGTACTTGCTTTAAAGCAGGTATACAAGTTTTGAACCCATGCTGTATCCGAGTAGTGCAAAGGGTGATCCATCATCTTTTTTCTGTATCTGTCTGAACATATCATCAACGATATATTCAATTGAATCTGAAAGTTCCTCGCCCATTCTTAAGCCGTGTCCAGGATACTCCATAGGAACTATCCTGTATTTGTCCGATGCTTTTTTTCTCAGTTCGGAATAAATAAACGAAGATCCTCCTGCATAAGGAAAGCAATATATATTCATTTTAACCTCTTTTCGCATTTTTTGCAATAGTTTTTTGTAAATCAGTACAGTTTGATTGTTAATAATATATTCCCCCAGCATATTGTGGAGGAATATATTCTCATTTTTATTCTGAAGATCACTCTCTGTTTTTCAGCACCTCTGACATATGTATCTTATTTATAACAGAATTGAGTATGAACGTTATGATAAAATACATCGCAATTACAACACCAGTAATAATAATATAAAAGAATATCGGATAATGTGTATCATAGCCTGCTTCGATATTCTGATTTGATACAGCAAACCAAACCTTATCAACAAACAGCTTTGATATCGGCATACCAACAAAGAGTGATGCCAGTATGAGGTAGAAATTTCCGTTTATATAGAGTTTTCTGATTTCTTTCCTGTTAAAGCCGAACACCTTCATGAGCGATATATTCATCTTTGCTCTATCTATCATCAGCTTTATCATAAGGAACGTTATTATAAAGAATACTATAGCCGCAACAGCAATGAATATATATACTGATATCATCATTCCTGAAACATCATCTTCAGCGGCCTTGATTATCGAATTTTTTGTATAGTCGGCAAAAAGGCGTTCTTTTTCAATACTGATCTTCTCTGTTGAAACGAGTGCATTGTAATAGTCATCACTTCTGCCGAACACACAACGCATATTCTCTATATCCATGAATACATATAATCCTACAGCATAATCAACTGTACCAGCAACCTCAAAAGTGTAGTATCTGTGTCTGTCTGATGAGTAGAGGGTAAAAATATCACCCTTCTTCATATTGTATTTTCTTGCTGTTCCTGTACCGATAGAAACGGTATTCCTCCTGTTGCCGGCAACGCTGAATCCGAAGCACTCCGAATCAGGCTGTATACCCATTACGGAGACACTACAGTTTCCTATTTTCCCTTTCATATCAAGAGACTCAATGTATACGTCCTCACAATTTTCAGGAATATCAGATGGTGCATACTTCATTATACAAAGTTCTTCAAACTGAATATCATTCTTTGCACCTTCAATGAAAGGGTCAATTGATACTGCATAGTTCAGTGCAAGCATAAGGAACATAAGCGGAAGAAACATTCCAAAAAATACTATAACGCTCGTTCCTGCTTCATTAAAAAACTGCTTTATTCTGAATGAAGTAATAAACGGCAGAGAATCAAGATTTCTTGCCTTGATCTTACGTATTTTTTTCGTGTCTAAGTATACTCAGTGGACTGTTGGACAACTTTTTGTTTGCGATTATTACTGTCACAACTGCCGATATGAGTACAGGTGCAAGCACACCCATTGCAACGATCCGGTAATCAATATGGCTTACAAATTCAGGCAGAGAGTAGAAACTTTCTGTTGATTCACTCAGCAAACCTACACCAAGAGGAGACAGACCAATGACAGTTCCTATAGTTCCACCAGTAAGAGATATGATAACAGGTATAATAAGGTAGTGCCTGATTAGACTCCATTTCTTTACGCCCATTGAGTACATAGCACCAATTACCGAAGATTCATTGTCTATTTCATGGCTTATAAATACTGTGAATTTAAATGCGATTATCATAAATACGATTATACCGCAAGTCTCGGCGGTACTCATATTTCTGTCCGCAGTATTCTGTACACCGGTATGGAATGAAAGCGGTTCAAATGTCTCAATAATATCAATATCAATATCAAAGAATTCGTCAAGTTCGTCGATATTATCATTGAAATCCCCTATCGCATCGCTGAATTCATTTACACCATCTTTCAGTTCGGCTGTATGTTCAGCAAATTCCAACGCAGCATCACGAAGCTCAGAGGCATTATCTATAAGGTCAGGCATGGAGTCATGAAGTTCATCTATACCGTCATTAAGTTCACTGACACCAGCGGTATAATCCACAACGCCGTTGTAGAATGTCCTGTGATATGTTACAATGAAACTTGACACAATCCAAACAACCAAAGTATAATAAAAAAAAGGAGAGTGTCAGGAATGGGAACAGGAAGACAGTATGATGAAAAATTCAAGTTGGAGGCAGTAAAGCTGGCAAGAGAAGTAGGAACAAAGAAAGCAGCAGAAGATCTTGATATACCCAAGAACACACTGGGAGGCTGGATGAGCAAAGCAAGAAAAGGAGAAATGGAAGCCGGAAATGGAAGCAGAAAACCAGAAGAATCCCTGAATCTTGTACAACAATTGCAGGAGGAAAGGAAGAGAGTAAAAGCACTTGAAAAAAGAATAAAAGAGCTTGAAGAACTGA
>OGDY01000851.1_pt1 | contig 38323 bp, 37 predicted proteins | sample 1570341 | NCBI WGS metagenome assembly OGDY01 (sample SAMEA2581972, study PRJEB24529) | metagenome | biome: Human gut stool | place: China | collected 2011 | reverse complement strand
TTCTGTATCCGCTTGGGAATGCCCTTGAAAGCGGAGGAAAACGTTTATCCCTGCCCGATATACTGTAAACTCTGCCTTGTAAAACCGCACAAGCCTCACAAGTCGGGTAATGTTCCGTCATCATCATGAGGTCGTAGCCGTTTTCAGTAAGCTGATTTTCCCTTGCAAGATTGCCTGCCTCACGAGTAGTTGAACGTGCGACCATTGCGGCGTAAGAGTCAAGCCCAACCTGATACGCACGTTTACCTGTGCCGTACTGAACCGTCAAAAATCCGTCATTCGCAAGACGCTGCATAAGGTCCTTCTGCATATCGGCTACAGTCTGACCTGCTGCCGCTTTAAGTGCGGCGGAACGAAGTCCTGCCTGCCTGAGTGCATTGTCCTTTGCAGTATCGAGATATCGCATTACACGTCTGCCTGCAATGGAAATTCCCTGATTTATGTGATACCGCATTTCGTTTGCAAGCTCTGAAACTGCGTCACTGTGTATGTGTGAGAACATATCCGGACGCTTCATTTGCAGATTATTGCGTTTGAAATAAGCGTATGTATCGTCAAGAGCCTTTTTATACTGTCTGGGAATTTCGGTGCTTATATACTGTCCTGTTTCTGCTTCAAGCTCTTTCATGAGCCTTTCAAGCTGTTTCAGCACACTGTTGTAATACGTCTTTGTGCCTGCACCGTAATTCCCCGTTACGATTTCCGCAAGCCTTGCCTGAGCCTCACGGTAAATCCCGATAAGCACATCAAGCTGCGACTTATTCGCCATTGTCTATCACTCCGAGCTGTAACGGCTGAACGGCGGCATTTTCTTCGTTTATCTGTTCAAGCTCTGCCTCTGCCTCCGCATCCGAAAGGCCCCGCTGTTTGAGTGCCGCATACTGCGACATCACCGCCTTGCCGCCTGTTGCGAGGTTTAAGGTCTGTATCTGCTCTGTTTCGTCAACAGGAAGTCCGTCATTCCAGTGCAGAGTAAGTCCGCTGTAGTCAACGGAAATCCCGTTAAGACTGCATAATGTGCATATTATGTTCTTTACTCTTGCGTTGTTCAGCTTTAGGATAGATATAAGAAAACCACCCTATGTTAAGAGTGGTTTGTATTCAACTTATCTAATAATTGACTTTATTTCCTCTAAAGTTAAAAGTTGAGTGTTCTTTTTTGCGTTGATAGTGTTAAACCTGTACAACATTTCACGATAATAGTCTAATCTGTTGTAATGACTATTAAGTTCACAATTTGCAAACTCTTTATAAAGATTTCTTCCTTCAATTAACCATTTTGCATAATTATAATGGCTAGGTTCTTCATTGCCATCAAATCCAGAAAATAATACATCATCTTTTTCTATGTCAGTAACATTAGAAAGCTTATTATAGGAATTGTTCAATATTCTAAACATATCAAGAATGAATGAAGTTACCAGCTGACACTTGTCGGCAATAATATCAACCTCGGGATCGTCAAGCAGACGGAAGTCAAAGTCAAACATATTGATATAGTTTGTTGAGCCGTTGGAGAAACGGACAACCTCTCCGCCGAATGCTTCTGCCAGCTTCCAGTATTCTCTTTCTGGGTCAATAACAAGAACATCTGCATTTTCATCGCCTGTTATGATATTTGTAATTTCCGTCTTGACCTTGAAAGACTTACCGCCGCCGGAAGCCGCAAGATAGAAGCCCGAAGGGTTTATAAGTCCCAAAACTCGGTCAAAAAGGATAAGATTGTGTGACAGCACATTCATACCATAGTATGTTGCGTGCGGCATCTGTACCTCACGAACATTGAAAGGCATAAAGATAGCAACAGACTCGGAAGGCATTGTGCGGAGATAATCAAATTTTCTCTGATAGCCCAAGGGCAGACAGTCTGCCATTCCGTGTTCCTGCTCCCAAGCCATTTCACCCTTGATGCAGCCGGAACGCTTGAGAGTGCTTTCGATAACCTCAACACATTCATTCAGCTGTTCAAAGCTGTCTGCCTTTATGAGAATCTGCGTATTCACCATAAAGAGCTTTTGGTCTTTTACAGTAATTTTGTCAAATACGCTTACCATTGCATCACGCTGATTTTTTATTCTCTGCGGCATCTGTGAGGAGAAGTTTCCGTGCTGTGCTGCCTTGACCTCTCGCTTTGCCATATCCGTATCAACAGCGGTAATCTGACGCTGAACTAACTTTCTTGCTTCGGCGCTGTCATAGGTTTCGATGTTGGAAGTTACCATAATTTCAATGCCCGTACCCAGAAGCCCTGTGAGAATATCCGATGTAGCCGTTGAGGGATATTCACGGATATACAAAACTTTTGCGTACTTATCATTGAACATAAAGTAGTCTTTCTTGAAATCGAAATAGTCGGGACTGCAATAGAGCTTTTCCTTGCCCTTCGCAAAATCTTCCGCCGTAAGTTTGGGGACTGTCATATTTTCCGCACCCACAAAGAAATCACGGAGCATTTCGATACGCTCCTGTGATGTAAGCACACGAAGTCCGGTATTCCCGATACGATTAAAGGTATTCATAGCAGTTATATCCAGCGTTCTGAAACGTCTGACAGCCGATTCCTCATCGGGGGCCTTAATGGTAAGAGTGATGTACATATGCTTCTGAATAGCGTTCTGTCCCTTTCGGATATTTTCCTCCAGCACTCTCGAATTAAATTCATAACGATATTCAAAAAGGTCATCAGCCTTCTGCGGCATAAGAGTTGCTTTCTTGAACTCCTCCATATTCAGCCTGCTGTTCCAACAGCATATCTGACAGTCAACGGTATCGTCCAGAATACCAAGAAATTCAATATATCTTTCAAGATACATATACTGCTGTTCCTCATCGGCAAGGTTGAAGTTTATATCATCAAAGGTATAAGCCTTTGAATACATCTTTTTTCCAAGATAGAAAATATCATCGGAAAGGACTTTCTGATAAGGAATTGTGGAAAGCACCTTTTTGGATAAATTCTTCTTTTCCTTTTCAGTCCTGCCCTTTTTGGACTTTTTGCCCTTTTTCTTTTCGGGCTTGCCTGCCGAAAGTCTTATGGCATCTCTGTCCCTTGCGGACATTGGAGCATCTTCATCGGTAACAGCTGTCTTTTTTGACCGCTTTTTCACAAAAGCCATAGCAGCAGCCAGAACTGCGATAACGGCAGGAACGGCAATAAATCTCGGATCAATATTTATCTGATTTGTACTGCTCTGAACCGCTGTTTCCGTGACTGCTTCGGTAACTGCCGTACTCTCCAAAATCTCCGTAACCTCCTGCACAACGGCTTCGGTTACGGCAGGCTGTTCCGAAACGGTTTCCTCGGCTTCGGTTACGGGTATGTATTCAGTTACCGTAACAACAGCTTCTTCCGTCTGCACCGCTTCTTCCGTTACTCCTGCTTCTTCAAGGGACTGTGATACCGCTTCCGCAACAATGCTTGAAATAATGTCATCGTTGTTCATTTCAGCATCGGCAGGGACTTGTGTTTCTGCTGAATGTTCCAGTGGAACATTTTCAGAAACAGCGGTTTCCGAAGCAATATTTTCTGTGCTTTCCGAAACATTCCCCGTATTATCGGTTACGGCAGATGTTTGTGACTGTTCACCCGTAACCTCTGAGGGTTTAGTCATTTCTGTAACCTCTGTTGTAACTGAGGTCATAACGCTTTCCTCGCCCATATCCGTATATCCTCCTTTCGCATTACTTTACTCTGAGCTGCAAACCGCTGAATGAAAAATACGCTTCATCAGCCATATTTGCCACTCGCTGATTTACTGTGCAGAGGGCTTCACGATAAATGTTGTCGATTACGTCAAAGGGTGCAGGCTGAAAGCCCGTTTCTGCGGATATGACAACAATGGTGCCGCCGCTTCTCGTGACCTCGTTCATAAGTATCGTTATAGCCTGCATAAGCTCCTTGACAAAGCTCTGCATATCCTGTTCAGTAAATTCCACCCTTGCGGCATACTCCGAAATCGTCTTTTTGTATATCCAGTCTGCAAGGTTATCCAGCACAAAGCACTTGTACTCCTTGTATTTGACAGGGTGCTTGTCAACGCTGAAATTGCGGATAATATCCCAGCGGAAATGTTTGCTCCGCTCGTTGAAGAAAATGCGGTTCAGAGTCTTATCGTCCATATCCTCATTGGTGCAGAGATACTGTACTCTGTCCATTTCCTTGAACTGCGACACTCCGAATCTTGACTTTCCGCTCATAGCACTGCCTGTTACAAAAATCATCTTTCCGTTATTCATTGGTTATTTTCTCCTCTTTTTCTTTGCTTTTTTCTCGGCTGCACGTTCTCTTTCAAGCCCCTGTAGCCAAATTTTTCTCACCTCATCGTGGAGCTGAACTTCCTCCGGGAGATATGTCATTCCCCTACGCTGTTTTCCAACATAAAACTCAAACACCGTTGAAGCGATTTTCTCAAAGGGCATACCGTTGTATCTCATAAAGCCCACCGCAGCCAGCGGCGCAACCTCGATAATGACGATATACATTAAAATATCCGTAGAAATAAAATTCTTACCGATAAGGAATGTGAGAATTGCAAGTGCGATCATTGCTATTCCGCATACAAACTGACGTATGGTAAGTCCGAAGAAAAACTGTTCCTTGTACTCCGTAACGTCCTGCGGAATATCTGCCTTTATCATCAAATCACCCCTTTCAGCCCGTTAAGAATATGGGCGATAACGTCAACGGTCCAGCCGTTTCCGATACACTTATATCGCTGTGTTTTGGAGATTCCCTCGGTATAGTTGTCCGGGAGAGTCTGCAAACGCTCTGCTTCGACAGGGGTTAATTTGCGGATTATGTAGTCACCATCGGGCAGGTCAATTTTATACAAGCCTGTTTTTGCTCCCTGACCTCCGCCATTTGCTGACAGGGTAACGGATTTTCCACGAACGGAATATATCCGCTGTCCCTGACCTCCGCCGCCGTACTGTCCTATGCGGATAGGCTCTGCAACCATTGAATCCTTCTGAACGGTAGTAAGGCAGTTGCTTTTCCCGTCCTTTCTTGCTTCAATAAACTGCTCGGTGCCGCCGACAACCTTTTTCGTTCGGTTTCCGCTTTGGACATATCGCCCTCTCTGTGCTACTCCGACAGGCTCGGCTATCATACTCCGCTGACTTCTCTGCATTGTGTTCCAGAATACAGCTCCGTCATAGCTTGCGGTCATACAGTAGCTTTTGTCCTGCCAAGAGATACCGCTTTCAAGAATGTCTTTCAGCAAAATGCCCTTGTCCTCCGGCTGACATACACCGGGAATATTGGTCCAGTAGCAGCGTTTTCTCTGCTGTGCGGAAACAAGTGCAGAATTTATCATTATGGGCTGTACTCCCAACATTTCGGAAATGAAATCCTTGATGTTCTGATGAATACTGTTGTTGTTTTCATAAAGAAAATATCTGCACTCGCTTTCCCGTAAGGCTCGGACATATTCCATAAACAGCTTTCCACCCATACCGTCCGGGTTTGTTTCTCTGCCCGTTTTTGCAATGCTCCAGTAGGTGCAGGGCGATCCGCCAAGAAGAAGGTCGTACCCTTTGAAATCGGCAAAGTTTCCGCCGAAAACATCACCGTGATGTACTATCTGAGGATAATTTTTCTCGCTGACCTTTATTGCATACTTGTCAATTTCAAAAGCATCGTATCTTTCCACGTTTATCCCTGCACGTTCAAGAGCAGCCATTCCGCAAGATATTCCGTCAAATAAGCTCAATACTCGCATATTAACCTCCCAAAGCTCGCTTTGTAATATCGCTTGACTTTGCAACGGTTATTGCAAGCATTACAACACTGAGTACCGGTGTTGCGTACTTGAAAATGTGCATCAGAAGTCCTGCACCGTTAAGCCCTGCCGAGAAGTCAAGTGCCAGATTTGCGGAAATAATCGTGTATGCCTTGAAACATATTGCAAGCACTCCCCACTGCATACTTACGGCAGCAAAATTCTTGATAAATGAAATTCCTGCCGAACGTGCCTGTGTATTCACAAGTGTTGCAAGTGCCACGGGAGAAATTGCCGTAAGTATCGCCGTTTCAAACACGACACCAAGCACCGTTACCACGATAAGTGAAAACATAACAAACATAAGAATTATGATTATGACATAGAGCAGCGTTAAAACGATATAGTTTATATCAAGCAGTCCGCCCTCAAGCGGAGTACCCTGATTCATTGCATCACCAAACGCCGCTCCTATTCCATCGAAGGCAGATGCAAAATCCACCTCACTACGGAATAGTCCGGATATTATCCCGACAATGTTATCCACATTCTGTACTATCAAGGCACTCACTACCAGTTTCATAGCAACTCTTATAGCTCCCTCGATACCGCCGTTAAAATCTATGGAAGCACAATATGTAAAGGCTTCCATACAGAAAAACAGGGTTAAAAGAGCTGTGCCTGCTCCCTCGAAAATGCTTATTGCATCTCCTGCCTGACTGACAATATCAAAGCCTGCCAAACTCTGCAAAACGGCAGCGAAACCGTCTGCTTCTGTCTGCAAAAGGTTTTGTGCTTCTTCAAAAGCAATTTCAAAAAAGCTCTGATCTGCCATTATGCTCCTCCTTTCCTATTCAGCAAAGGACGGCTATTTTTATACGAAACACCATTAGAATTATGGAGAAGAAATCGCCACTAAATCTTGCATATATGGATTTTGTGGCGAGAGATTCCCATAATTCAATGAGTGTTTAGTATTAACCGTCCTCGCTTTATTCATTACGGTTCTTTTTATGTGCATTAAGAACCGCCAAGAGAAAGGGAAGCAGGAATAATAGCTCCGACAGCGGCAATTATCGCACCGCCGATAAGAGTCTGAAATCCTCTTGTCTTACCGTCTGCGTTATCGTCCTTGAAGCCTACGCCTGTCTGAATACCGCCGACAACAGCAACCAGCGATCCAAGTGCAATTACACCGGGACCAAGCACTCCCATAATCGCATCGATCATTCCCTGTGCATCTGCTCCCTCTGCCGAAGCAGTTATTGTGCAGGCGCTCACCGCCATAGGCACAACAAGAGCAGCTCTGCCCAGTCTTGTGTTCATAGCCTTGCCTGTGGCATTGACAGCTGCAAGCATAGCCTTTGCTCCGACTTCGTTTACTTTGTTCTGAACATTGTCCATTACGTGCTGTCCTTTAGATAGTGGAACGGATTGTAGTTTGAGCTGTGCTTCATATCGTTAAGATTGAACACTCTTATCTCATATCCGTGATTTTGGAGCATCTTTCCGCAAGATTCCACCAACTCGCCGGACGGATCGGTGACTACAAAAGATGTGTTGCATTGCAGGAGATTTGGCTTTACAAAGAATCGGGATTTACCGGTACCGGAGCCGCCCAGAATTATCATATTCAGATTAAGCATCGGCTTTATCTTTTCCGCTTCCCTGCTTGCACTTGTAACGTCCTTTATGGATATTTCCGTACCCGTAAGATTGCTTGGCTTGCTGTTTTTCGGCTTTGAATTTTTCTTTTTATTCTTGCTTTTGGCTTCTTCCGCCGCTTCGTTCTGCTCTCTGACCTTTCGGTCAAGCACAAGGAATACGTCACTTGCACATATTACATAGCCGAAATTGTAGTAAAGGTCATCTCGGTTTGTTCCCAGCTCGGTACATATTTCCTCGGCGGTCATATCGTTATTGGCAGCCCAGACCTCAAGGAGCTTGTCGGGGTTTAATCTTATAAGGTAAACTGCCGATCCGTCAATCTCCTTATTTATATTGATGCTTTCCGAATAGTACACCTCCCACATATCCGGGGAAAGCAGCTCGTCCTTTTCAAGCCCGATCGTTCTTGCATAATATTGATAGTCCGTCAGATCGGTAAATTCTTCATCATCGAACATATTGTTCTCAAACCAGCCTATGACAGCGTTATGCTCCTTTTCTTCCTCGGAAAGCTCCACGGCATCATTTTTCTGTATGCAGCCTGTCAGTATCAGAGCTGCACTTATACATAGCGCAAAAATCTTTTTCAGCTTCATTTCTCTATCCCTTTCAGTCGATTTTTTCGTTATCTCTATTATATCAGATTGCATTTTTATTCAATTATGAACAAAGGCTCCCGATTTTTGATACCCACTGAGAGAGATTGATACAGACTGATAGTAACTGATAGTGGTCGTTAATAGTTTGGAAATAAAATGTTTGAAATGTGGTGTGCTTAAACATTTTGTAAATGTTGTATGTGTATTTTGTGAATTAGAGGAGCATAAAAAATGCCACCTCTAACGGCGGCACAAGTATATTGTAACATTAAGGAATTGGCTGTATAACTATTTTATTAATCGTCAACCTTTTCAAGATATATCCTTTTTTCAAATGCACCTCTTTTTTCTGCTTTCTCTGCACGGATATGTTCTAATTCTGATACAGAATATCCTCTTGCAACAGTGATCGCATACATCACTTCAAGCATATCTGCAAGTTCTTCAATACTCTTATCAGCCTGATATTCGGCACACTCCTCATTCAGCTTGCGATCAAGCTCCGCAAGATACTCCGTTTCATCAAGAATATGACAAACAGCTGTCTTACCGGATTTTTCAATAATCTCCGGTATTTTGTCACGAACAAGTTTGTTATGTATCGGCATAATGATACCCTCCTCGGCTATTACGGTTTTACCTCATTATATCATAAATCATCTCAAATAACAAGTGTACTATATTCTTTCAATGATTGACTTTTCTCTAATATTGTTGTACAATATTATTATAGCATTTATAACGACAAGGAGAAAAAAGTACGCAAGATTCGGAAATCTTAGATCTCATTGAAGCAGAACACAGACGAATTGATAGAAAGTACGCAAACGATCCGTCATATATTCTTAGGAAACGTGTTGTTAATACTGCCGGAGATGTCATAAGGAAGATACAAAATATCGAATTTGAAGATTTAACTATGGACTTATACTTCATCTGCAACGAAGTAGGATATAAATTCTTTTCCGAAAAATACAGAAACGTTATTGAATTTGCAAAACTATGCCCTGAAAAGCTCTCGGATAAACTATATCATTACTACCGTGATATAGCCAAAATCATAAAGAAAGAAAACAGGCTCTCCGACTTCTTTATGTTTATGTCAATATTTGAAGAAGCTTCAAACATTTCAGAAAAACACCGGGATATTTTCCTTGCATATATGGATATTCTTGTTGAACAGACAGAATTCCTTCGTCCAAATCTTTACAACCATAATCAACTTATTGCCGGCGTAACAACAGAGGGAGAAGTTCTTGTTATCCCCGATCCTTTTCCGAATATTGATTTGCCGGCTTATGAGCTTACCAGAAGCAAGAAAAAGGGTAAGGAAGCGATAGAATTTCTTGCTAAATCATTTAAAAAATACGGATACAGCATTGATAAGTATGATGAGGTTCATTCTTCTTCAAACAGCTTCATAAACAATATAAACCTGATTGTTCCGTATATCAATGAATTTACATACGATATGTTACCAGAAAAGCCTTATCCTCCTCGAATAAACATACAATATGTTACTGCAAAAGAATTGGATTTTACAGAAATGCTCCGTTCCCGAAGAAAAACACTTCCGACAAATGGTCTGGTTGTCAATTTCAAAAACAGCATATTCTTTGATAAAATACTGCTCAAAGAGGTGTTTCATAATGACAGCATACATATGTTGTGCAAGTTTTTCACGATATATGGGGATATAACAGTTCGCTACAATACGAAATCAGGCTCTTTTTTCTCCCCTTTCGATCATCAGTTCGGTTACTTCCAAGATTTTCACCTTAATCTGAAACGTATAGCCTTATGGATATATGCTTCCTACGTTTGTCCCACTGAAAAAATCATACCTACCGAAGAAGCATATCACGGCTTTACAGATGATAAGCACGCCGAGGTATCATTTTCCTCTATTGGCGGCAAATTAAGAGCTACTCTTTCGTCTAAAACAAATTCACACCTTGACCTTGACAAATATATGCAAAAATCCATTTCTATTGCAGGATATATTAGAAAACTTCCCGATGGACAGAAAGCATCAGAAGATAAAATTGCCCTCGCAACTTCGCTCGGTCTATCTCTTGCCGATGATGAAACGTATGTTGAGCCTTTCATTCGTCAAAGTTGGGTTTTGAAAATTAAACAGGACGTGTAAAGAAATCAGCCGTATTTTCAAAATTGCGAAATACGGCTGTTATTATTTTTTGACTTGTATCACTTCATCACAATATCCAAAAGACTCTGATAGCTGTCAACAGCATCATATCTGACATTGCTTGTGGAAATATCATTGAACAGCTTCTTGGCACAAGAAATTTTCGCCTGCTCAATAGGTCGGAGGTTAAGACTTTCCATCGTGCCTTTTGTTTCGGCAATGAAGAAAATGTGCTTGACCTTGCCCTCATAGAACGCTATTGCCCAGTCGGGAGAGTAGTTTCCAACGGGTGTTGGAATAGCAAATCCCTTCGGCAGCTTTGCATATACGCATACTTCATCGGCTTTGTCAAGCTCCTGCACAAACTTTCGCTCTACACTCTGCTCGGCTGTGCCGTCCGTGAAAACATAATCCTGAACAGCTTTTTCGGCTGCAAAAGCCTTGTCAAAGCTCTGTGAATTTTTCTCTGCTGTAAATATAGTGCTGTCATAAGGTTCTTCGGAGCTTTCGGTGTATGTGATATGCTCAACTATCATTGTTGCTTTCTGCTCATTGATAAGCCGTATCACCTTTGAGATAAATTCCTCGGGATTGTTTTTGAACATATACAGCTTCTGCAGTTCAAGTTTTTTCAGAATAGCGGTTACAGTCTTTCGTGTAAGAGTAGTTCCCTCTGCAATTTTACCCACAAGGTCATATTTAATGCCGCTTGTTTCGGCGTGTCTGAGTGTCTGTGTCCTTGTCTTTTCACCGCCGAAGGACGCTCCCCTGTCGACCTCATACTCATTCATATCCTTTTTCTGCTGTCCGACGGTCGTTGTGTATTGCAGTTCGGAAACATTCAGCTTTTCGTTGATATGTGCAGACGCCTTTTGTATCAGCTCATTACTGTCAAAGTCAACGGCGTAAGCGTACTTATGATTGATATATCCCCACAAGGTCTGAAATTCCTTTTTGTAGAAATTATCATTGAGAGGATTGTCCTTAACCTTTGTTTCACGTCCGTCTGCTATCATATCCTTGAGAACGCTTTCATCAAATACAGCCTGAACAAGCTTGTGAACACCCTCGGAAATATCCTTTATCTCCTCGGGAACGGGTGCAAGCGTTTTGTTTGCAAGAGCAGTTCTGTATTCATCGGTAACATTATCATCGTTGTCAATATAGTCATTCTTCGCAAGATATTTGTAGATTATCTTTGCCTGCGTCTTATCAATAACAACAGGCTCATTGTCAACCATAACAGTCTTGCCCTCAAAGTATTCGATAGTCGCTTTGGACGGTCTGTCATAAAGCTCTTTCTTAATATCCGACTGCAAATCGCTGACAAAATCCTTGTAGCTTTCGCTTGCAATTACTGTAAGCATATTTACGCTGTGGACTGTATCACCAAGAGATTCTCTGTCCATACGGTTTCCGCTCTGATTTACGCAAAGGCGAAGTCCACGTCCGACCTCCTGACGTTTTGCCGTCTGATTGTCGGAGTGCTTCAATGTGCATATCTGAAATACATTGGGATTGTCCCAGCCCTCACGAAGTGCGGAGTGAGAGAAAATGAAACGTGTAGGCTCGTCAAAGCTGAGCAGACGCTCCTTGTTTTTAAGGATAAGGTCATACGCCGAAATATCATCGGAAAATTCGCTTCCACGTTTCAGCTGACTGTCAACGCTGTGTCCCGTTTTCTTGTCAATGCTGAAATATCCCTTGTGAACAGCCTTTTCATCGCTGCACATTTCACGGAGATACTTTTGATAGGGCGTATCTTCCATAGTGAGCTTTTCATTCAGAATGCTTATATACTCCTGCTCGAATATCTCACCATATTCGCCTAATACTTCATCACCGTTTTCATCATACTGACGATATTTTGCAACCTCATCAATGAAGAAAAGCGACAGGCATTTTATTCCCATTTCAAACAGCTTTTCTTCCTTTTCAAAATGTGAAAGAATAGTTTCTCTTATCTGAATACGGCGCATATCCTTTTCGGAAACGTCACCCTTTACCTCGCTTACGCCTATGGTTTCACCGTTTACAAATGTGACTGTCCTGCCTATCGGATCAATGCTTGAAACGGTATATCCCTTATACTGCTCCATTTCCTGTGAGATATAGTATAAATCATCACCAACGCCCACAATTCGGGTTTCACGGTTGATAGACTTGTTATAGCCTATTTCAAGTTCAATCCTTGCCATAGGCGGCTTTTTAGGGCTGATAACAATTTCTTCAAGGAACATATAGCTGTCCGTTCCTCTGAAATTCTTCACTTCAAAGCCCTTGACCTCTATCTTCTTTACAAGCCGCTGATTATACGCTTCAAGTGCGTCAAGGACATATATCATATTATGCTCGTTCTTGTGTGTTGCGGAATAATTGAGTGTAAACAGCGGATTGAAGTTCGCAAGTGCTTTCTGCGTTACAGCACCGCCCATTTTCTGCGGTTCATCAAGTATAATGATAGGTCTGTTTGCCTTAATAACGTCAATAGGTCTGCGTGAGCCAAACTCGTCACGCTTTGAATAGATAATTCTCGCTTCCTTGCTCTTTCCGTCCTCTTTCAGCGACGATGCAAACGCCTGAGTGTTGATTATCATAACATTTATTCCACCGTCTGAGGAAAAGCTGTCAAGCTGAGTAAGGTTTGAGCTGTTATACACAAAAAATCTCGCACGTTTTCCGTAATGCTCCATAAAATGATCGGAGGTTATCTCAAAGGTCTTTTTCACGCCCTCTCGGATAGCAATGCTCGGAACAACAACGATAAATTTCGTCCAGCCGTAACGCTTGTTCAGCTCGAACATTGTCTTTATGTAAACATAGGTCTTGCCCGTACCCGTTTCCATTTCAATATCAAGGCTGCATCTGCCTAAATCTTTTACAAGTTTGGGAGAAATTTTGATATTGTTGTCCTTCTGCAGCTTTTGGATATTTTCAAGCAGCTTATTATCCGTAAGCTCAATATCGTCATTTTTAAAGCCTGTATCATCGTAAATGTCGGCATCGTCATCGCCTAAAAAGCTTGTCTGAACCACTGCCGGACGTTCAAGTGTACCCAAATCACGGATATATCCGCTGTTTTTATGATAGCCTTGTCCGCTGAATACTTTTATTACAGATTCAACTGCATCGGTTTGGTATTTTTGAATTTTAAAATTGAATTTCATAGGTAAGCCCTCTTATTTTATGTAATAATCATGTACCACCATATAATGCAAAATATATAGCAATGCCGTAACGGATATAAGATAGTAATTCATATAAGTGTAGTTACAGTGTGCAAGATTATTCCTAAGATTTAGATGCTCAACATTAAAAAGATAACACACTATTCTATAAAAAGGTTCAACACATATGCTTTTAAAATACTTATTATTCAACATTTCATTGAGTGTCATTTTATTCAAGAATAATCTTTTTGAATTATCAATTAAGCCCATACAATTATTCTTTTCAAACAAATCAACCATTAAGTTTGTTGTCGCAACAATGTTGTCATACTTACTCGTGACAACATTATCGAAATTAATATAATAGTTACTATTTAGATAGTTAAGCAACTCTATATCCGATTTCGTCATATCAGCAACTTCACCTTGCGACATCTTTAATTGTATTTTCTTTAAGCACTCTCTCGCACTGATATTTTTAAATTTTAATTTTATCTCCGATTCAAATAAAGTTGCAAGTATCAAAGTTGCTCCGTATGCAGGCTGTTGACTATTCTTTTGCTTAATGCTATGCAATTCATAATACGCTGCCTTAAGCATTTCTCCAGTATTTATTGCCGCTTTGCCTCCACCTTCAACAAGAGATAATCGATTGTCACCAACATCAAAGACATTATAACATATCGTACCCAAAACATATACAATGTCGTAGTACAGTACCATTTGTTTTTTTCTTTCTCTATCTGAAAAGCCAACGATATTATTCACTTCAGAGAAATCAAAAATAGCAGTTTCTAAATCAAATTCTATTATTTCAAGTATTTCCTGGAACAGGTCGATCCATTCCTTTTTGCTTGAAAAATTTTTGTACTCGCTAAAATGCTTAATTTTTTCATCAATGTAAGCAAAGCATTCGCCACAATTTTTCAAATACAAACCTTTGTCCCTGCCAAATCCAAAAGTCTTTATATAATCCATATCACAGCACCTTCCTTACCGTTTCCGGCGAATAAGTCGCAAAAATCTGCTCAAAATTAGTAGCAACGCTGTCACTTGCCATAGAGCTGTCACGCATAACGAAATAGTACGGCTTCTGCTTTGCAATAGCGGTGATTGTTTCATCTGTCACATTCTCGTCAAAGCAGGCGATAAGATAGTTGTCCTCAACGTTAAACACCTTTTTGCCGCCGATCTCGCTTTCCTCTATCTTGCTTGAAAGAAGAATACCAAGGTCAAGCATAACCTGAAACAGCAGATCTTCGGGAGTTCTGTCCTCCTTGATATTGTCGGCAAGGCTGTCAAGCAGAGTGGGCTGAAATTCGGCGGGATTGTAGTAAACGTCCTTCATATTTGTGCTGTCAAGTTTGAGGACACGGAAACCGCCGTCAAATTTTGCTTCGGGGTTTTCTTCGGCTATTTTCTTTGCAGCACGTCTTATGCGTTCTTTGCCGATTTCACAGATATTTTTATAGCCTGCCTTGTATGCTTCGCTCTTTTCGTCTGTTTCTTCGGGGAGCTGAACCATAATGAATTTACGGTGTCCTCCGTCCTCGGCGTTAAGCTGCATTACTGCGTGGGCGGTGGTGGCGGAGCCGCTGAAAAAGTCGAGTATCAAATCCGTATTTGAGAATTCTGTTAATTTGATTAATTCCATTATCAACGTTTTGCTCTTAGGATTATCAAATGGCATATCTATTTCTTTTCCTATTTGTGATACTTCAATATCAGTCCAATTTGATGTTCGCAATGAGGTATCGCTCGGAGCAACCCAATGCTGTACTCCACCATTTTTTCCTGTTGCATTTGGGATTCGCCTAATAAATTCTTTTATGCCTGTTTTTTTATAATACTCTTCCAGAGTCATCTTGGATTCAAATTCTTCTTTGTATTTTATATAATTATCAATAGCAATTTGTGCTTTTTCTTTTGAATTTCTCCACTGTCCTGATGTAGGAGTAAAGCCCAAAATATCATATCTCATTGTAGGTCTATCAGCATTGCTCCAAAACACATCCCAACGTCCTTTTTCAACAGCATTTTGCTTTTTCATATGCAAAGGCTTCATTAGGAATCCGGGTTTTGCATACACTAATACATATTCAAAACCGACATTCAGGCTATATAAACCATTATCAGCGAATTGAGAATTTAGACTTTTAATTCTCCTTCTTGTTAAAACAGTATTTCTAAAACTATCTGCCCCAAAGATCTCATTACAAAGTCGTTTCATATTATCAACTTCATTATCGTCAATTGAAATGAAAATGGCTCCATCTTCTGAAAGCAAATCTTTTGCAATTTTCAACCTCGGATAGATCATATTAAGCCAGTCGGTATGAAAACGACCGTTGCTTTCGGTGTTCTGCACAAGGCGGTTGCCCTCCTCGTCAAACTGACCGCTTCTGTCAAGATACTCGTCGGCATTTTCCGCAAAATCATCGTTGTAAACAAAATCATTTCCTGTGTTGTAGGGCGGATCTATGTATATCATCTTTATCTTGCCCAGATAGGTTTCCTGCAGCAGTTTGAGAACATCAAGGTTATCGCCCTCAATATAGAGATTTTCAGTGCTGTCAAAATCCACGCTCTCCTCACAGAAGGGACGAAGTGTCTTTGATATAGGCGAATTTGCCAGCAGAATAGACTTCTTCTTATCGGGCCAAGTAAACTGATAGCGTTCCTCCTTGCCGTCCACAACGGTTGTGTTTATCTCCTGCATAAGCACGTCTTTATCTATCGCACGGACTACCTCACCTGTTACGGGGTCTATGGTTTCGGTTACAGCATTGGGGAATAAGGCAGCGAGCTTTTCATAATTCTCGTCTGCTTTGTTGGGGGTGTGCATTTTAAGTTTGTCCATTTTAGGGTTCCTCCTGATTTTCAATAGTCAATATAATTTGAGTTTCAACTTGTATAAGAGAATCATAAGATTTTATAATGTTAATATCTTGGCTGTATTTGTCACCAAATTGATTGGAAAAGCACAGCTTAAATCTCATCTTGTCTTGTAGCTCGCTATACGGGAAATCTATTTTTATTAATCCACCGTTATGCGGAAGTATATATTTTTTATTATTTATATCGTCTTTACTGTGCAATACGTTTGTTTTACAATCATTTATATTGGAAGGTTTCTCTATTTTTAGATTTGTAGCAACATAATCACTTAGATTTGTAATAGGTAAAGAAAAATTTATTCTATCCTTACTTCTTTGCCTTGTGTAGGTTCTTATTGCAAAATCACCATTGAAGCCTTCATCTCTAATTTGAGCTTTTGTTTTATCATCCAAGTCCTCACCCATATCATAAAGCCAACAAGACACTTCATCAAAATCAAAAATAATTGATTTTTCTATTGCTCTGCTTTGTTTTTCCTTTTTTTCAGCGTCGTATGACATTTTTTGATTTTGCCACATAGCTAATAACCCAAGTGCCACGGTGCTAACATACGAAAGAATATCTCCAGCTTCCCATTTCGCATCTAAAAAATTGCACGGAGCAGGATTTGAAAAAAGTAATTGTATTACTATTGCAAAAATAACACTCGCTATTGCCCAAATTACAATCCATTTCCACTTTTCAAACCATTTTTTTAACCTTTTTTTATTTTCCATAGTCAGAAATCTCCTTATTCAGCTCCTTAATCCTACTTACAAGTTCAAACTTCTTCTTAGGCTGCTTCTCCGCCCGTGCCAGCTTTTCCAGCTTTGCAATTTCCTTTTCAAGCTTTTCACGGCGTTCCTTATCAGCAATCTGTTCACCGAGGGAGTTATCGGAATTATTTTCAATACCGCCTATCTGACGAACAAGATTTTCATAAACCTTATCCGTATCAAAGCCCTCAATTTTCACCTTTGCCGACTTTTCATCAAGCCAGTCTGTATGATAATACTTGTTCACCTTGAAAGCATTATCACCCGTTGACTGCTCCTTGTAGCCTATCCATATCTGATACTTTTCGTTATATTCAAGCACAAACAGAATGTGATACGGTATCTGCTTATCCATCTGCCTGAGTGCGGATTCATCAAGGCTGTCGGAATTAAGCACAATTCTGAAAACCTCAATTTCCGTCACTTCTTTTCCTGCGGAAATGTTTATTGTTGCAGGAGCGATTTTGTTCGCCCATATAACGCTTTGTATCTGTTCCACAAAAATTCGTTTGAGTGCAGGCGTGACCGACAGATTTTCATAGAATTTCTGTTTTGGGATACGCTTGTTATATTCTGTTGTGGACGGTAAACCAAGCATATTTTCACCTCACGTTATATCCTTAAAATATTTCTGTAAACGAATATTGCAAAGCCGTCCTATTTCGTCGATCTCGTCAAGAGTAAGTCCGTCATAAATATCATTTGAGAAAGAGAACACCTGATTTTCAGTATCAAACTCGAAAAATCCGCTGTGACATAGTGCATCAACAGGATTATGTATCAGATTGTATTTTATTCCCTTGATATTATCTGGATCATCGGCATAAATGCAGTTTCCAACTTCGGGTTTCAGACCGGACAGCTTACGATTGTGATAAAACTTGACAAAGAAATGTGCTGCCTGTTCAACAGTTATTGAACCTCCTGCCTGAATTGTCGCAAGAATAAGCACCGGCTTATATGAACGTGTCATTTTCATTTTGCGGAAATAGTCCATAAACGAATTACATTCTTCAAGCTGTTCTGCTTTGATGATTTTCCGTTTGCGTTTTTCCTCGACTTGCTCTTTAAGATTATTGTAAATACTTTGAATAGTACCTCCATCAAAAGAAAACCGGAAATCACGTTCATCAAGCCACAACGTTCTGAGATAATTTTCGACTTTTATCTTACCGCTGAAATCTCTTTTATTTGCTATCCAAGCCTGATACCTATCCTCATAATTCAGAACGTGAAAAATGTAGTAAGGTATCCCCTTGTCTATCTGACGAAGCAGCCGTTTATCGACAGATCGTGTTTTCATTGCAATATCAAATATTTCAAGCTCGGAAAAGCCGTTTTCAACCTTAACATTAAAGGTTTCTGCTGACAGCTTATTCCTCCAGATAATAGTTTCTATCTGTTCATCGTAAATCTCTCTGAGCAGCGGCGATGAAATTGTATGCACAAATATCTTATTTTTAGGTATCACCTTATTGAACGCTGTTGATTCGGGAAGCTGTAAATCATACATTAGCTATAACCTCATTTTACTGTAAGGAAGCATATCAGCTCAAAATCGTCAAGTCCCTTTATCTCTGACATAAGCACCGAAGTTCCTCCGGGCTTGAACAGACTGTCAATGTCACTTTCTTCCTTGACTTCGATAATGGACGATATTGCATCGCTGAGAAGATTGGAAACAGCGGTCATATTTCGTCCGTCACGGGTTTCCTTGTTAAATTCACGGCATAATTCCTTGAACGGCTCTGTTTTTCCCTTGCAAAGAAAACGCATTTTATCAAGCATTGCTTTCGGAGAAAGATGGTCGCATATTACCTCGCCATTGTTTGAAATATACACCATATAGAACGGGTGCAGACGGTTCTGCTTGTCAATATTAACGCTGTCCGAACGGTTTTTCAGAACGAAAATCACACCCGGCGGCGTTTCTGTCGATGCCCTTGCAACGGCGTGCATACCAAAGGGAGCTTTCTCAATATCGGGGTGAATTTTTATGTATTCAAGCAGATCAAGACGGAACTCGTTAAGTCCCAGATCCATAATCGAAATTCCGCTTGACATTTCCTCAATATCAACTACTTCTTCCTGCAAGCGTTTCAGCTGAGATTTTCTGTATTCAAGGTCTGTTTTTTCTTCGTCACTAAGAATGTTGTCATCGCCTGTTGCGGTCATATCAACTATCTTCATTCTCGTTTCAACTTTAGCCTTTAAGTCGATGTACTCATCAAGGGTAACATCGGGCCAAAAGTTCACAAGCTGAATATACTTGTTTCTGCTTCCGATACGGTCAATACGTCCGAAACGCTGAATGATACGAACAGGATTCCAGTGAATATCAAAGTTTATGAGATAATCACAGTCCTGCAAATTCTGTCCCTCGGAGATACAGTCTGTTGCAATGAGAATATCTATGTTATTTGCATCTTCGGGCATAAGGAGCTGCTTGTCCTTTGAAACAGGGGAAAAACAAGTCAGAACAGTATTAAGGTCTGTTCTTTTCAGCTTAGCGGTAGTTCTTCCGTCAACAGTACCGGTGATTATTGCCGTATCAAGCCCGAAATTGTCTTTTACATACTTACTAACATTATCATATAGATAATCTGCTGTATCTGCAAACGCCGTAAAAATAATGATTTTCTTGTTGCCTTCGTTTATGGGATTTTCTATTTTGTCTGCTATTACCTTGAAAAGCTCCTGCAGCTTGCAGTCGTGAGCTGGGGTAATATCCCCAACCATAAGGGTGAGCAGCTCAAGCACATCGCTGTCTTTGGCAAGCTGCTCTCGCCAAGATTTGTAATCCATATCCGAAAGCTCTATCTTAACCTTTCTTCCGAAAGAGAAAAAATCCTCGCCGTTCTGATCCTCACCGTCAAATTCGTCATACTGCGAAATGTCTGTAAGCTCTACCGCTTCGGAAGATAATTTATCAAAAGAATCAATGGTTTTGATAGTCGAATTTATCAGGTCTTTTATTCGAATCAGCGTAAGATTAAAGGAATATACGGAGCTTTCCATACGCTTCATAAGGTTTATCGCCATAAGACGGCGGATACCCTGTTCACGACCGACCTGTGTAAGGCTTCCCTCATCGCCAAAAAGCTCTGCATACTTCTTTATCTTGCTCGGCAGGATATAATGTGACGGTCTGTAAATATCCAGATTAAGCAATAAAAGCTGCTCAAATATCTGATTATAGCTGATAGCATCTCTCAAGTCTGTAAGCCGAGGATTTTTTGAAATAGGCTTCTTTCTTGTCGGGAATGTGCCTATATCGCTCGTATCATAGTATTTCTGAATATGCTTTCTTGAACGTGCGATAGTAACGCTGTCAAGCACCTCAAAGAAATCAAAATCCAGCATTTTCAGAAGATTATCCGTTGTTCTGTCGCATACGTCCCACTTGCTCCAAGTGTTGAATGCCTTTTGTGCATTTCTGAAAATATCGTCAATGGAGTGCTTTGTATTCAGCTTATCGTCAATTATATCGGTATGCCCCTCATAAGCAAGGGCAAGCTGATTTTTCAAGTCATTGAAGCGGTTATTAACAGGCGTTGCCGACAGCATAAGCACCTTTGTCTTAACTCCTGCCCTGATAACCTTTTTCATCAGCGTAACATATCTGTTTTCCTTGTCATCTTCATCGGGATTTTCGACAATCTTTCCGCCGTTTCTGAAATTATGGGATTCATCAATTACTACAAGGTCATAATTACTCCAGTTAAGTCTGTCAAGGTCAAGACCGTTAGATGTTCCGCTTTTTCTGTTCAAATCGGTGTGAAACAGAACGTCATATCTGAGCCTGTCCGACGCAATGGGATTGTTCTTATAATTATCACGATATGTATTCCAGTTATTCGCAAGTTTTTTAGGACACAGCACAAGAACGGACTTGTTGCGGTTTTCATAATACTTGATAACAGCAAGTGCCGTAAATGTTTTACCAAGACCTACGCTGTCCGCAAGAATACAGCCGTTGTATTTTTCCAGCTTGTTTATGATAGCAAGGGCAGCGTCCCTTTGAAAATTATACAGCAGATTCCAAATTCTGCTGTCCTTGAATCCCGTTGCTTCATTGGGAAGAACGTCCTCGGAAATATCTTCAAGAAATTCGTTGAAGATATTATAAAGCGTTACGAAATAGATAAAATCGGGAGAATTTTCATTGTAAGCGGCGGTTATGTTGTCAAGCACTTCATCGGTAACGTCCTGCAAACGCTGTTTGTCATTCCAGAGATCCTCAAAGATTTTCATATACGATTCCGAAATTGGAGTGCCGGTTTTCTGTATCATACTGTAAGCATTATTACCGCGCTCACAACCGAGATCGACTGTTGTAAAGCCGTTAATGGGCATATAGTTCTTATCATCAACATTGATAAAACCCATCATATTTTCATTTGTGATGTTTGATTTGAATGTGACCTTCTGACGTATCCATTCTGCACATTCTTTGGCAATAGCCTTCTGAGTAAGCTCATTTCTTAGTTTAACTTCAAACTCCGTTCCGTAAAGGCTTCGCTCTCTGTTTAGACGGGGAATATAAAACTCACGTTTTTCCTTTTTGGCTTTTTCTGTAGTAAAAGTCGGAGAAGTGAATATGAACCGAAGTTCATCTATATTCATTAGCTGCTCTTTTAACTCCTGAAAAGCATACATTGAAAAACAGGCTGCTGCAATAGCCACTTTACTCCCTTGCTTAATTTCTAATGCCATATCATCTTTCAGAGTTTTATTCTTGTTATCAATTATATCTATGTTCAAACCGATTCCGCCCTTCATAATTGCTTTCAACCAAAATGTTAAAAGATTACAATACGCATATTCAACATATTTATGTTTATTGTACCATAAAACGCCAGTTTTTTCAAGTATAAAATTGTCAACTCCTGTTGATTATTCACAAAAATCAAATGTGCCGTACTACTTAATAACCTCCCTAATATTATAACATATTCATTGTGTAAAAATCCGGACAGTTAATTTTGAAAATGTAGAAAATCACACGCATTTATTGTTCAAAACAAACAAAGCCGCTCGATTTTCTCGAACGGCTCTATTTTAATAAATAAATTATGTTTATGGATGGCATCTGCCACAAGGAGAATATCCCATATCAATTACTTCCTCACGGGAGCAAGAAACTTCTTTCTTATTCTTCTCCTTCATATCATCAACACTTGAACAAGAGGGCAGATGAAACTTCTTTGTGTTCGTATTCAGAACATAAGTACACTTTCCCGACGATGAATTGCTATTTGTAACGGCTGTGTCCGTTTTGCCCTTAACCGTTACCTTGCACGTTGCTTTCAGCCCGTTTGAGGTCTTGGCGGTAATGGTTACTGTTCCTGCCTTTTTTGCAGTTACTTTTCCCGTGCTGCTGACAGTCGCAACTTTGTTGTTGCTTGAATACCATTTTACGGTTTCTTTCGATGAAGCAGGAGTAACCGTTGCTACAAGCGTTTTAGACTGTCCGACTTTAAGGCTGTATTTTGTGTAATTCAGAGTAACCGATGTAATTGTTCCATCCGAAATCTTACTGCTTCCGTCCGTATAATTGATGGAAATATCGGGCTGAACATTATAGCAATACACATTGAAACAAACACCCTTGCCCTTATCTTCTACGGAGTAGGCTTCCATCTGCACTCCACTTGCAAGCAGATTATCACCCTTGAATATTGGCGTTACACGGTAAAGAACGTGATTATTGGTATCCTCCACATAATCTGCAACCATATTCTCAAATGGCAGCATACCCTCAACGTTCATATAACGTGTGCCTGTGATTAGATTCTGCTCGTTTGCGTTCTCGCCTGTGAGCTGATAGCCGATAAGGTGACAACGGTTATATAGGTACTTTCCGTCAACATTATCATATTTGACGGTGTGCCAGCCGGACGGTTTTATCATACCGATCGCACCACGTTCCTCTGTGGGCATTGTTTCTTTGCAGACGTTAGCATAAGCAGCACCGCATCTGCCCAGTTCGTCCAGATCGCTGTACTTTTCAAATGCTTTCTTCGTCAGTTCAGATTTTTTAAAGCCCGGCAGATTGTTGTTCAGCTCAATATAGGCTTCACCTGAGTAAGCAGGCAAATTACTTAACGTTATCTTTTCTTTCTGTGTTGCCGCCGATGCAGGCATAACCGCCAGATTACAGATAAGGCTCAAAGCCATAAGCAAGCATAAAAACACATTTTTTCTTTTCTTCATAGATATACCTCCTCAATTTTCGTTTTATGCTTCTGATTATAATTATATCATATCAAGTGTGTAAAAATACGGACAATTAACCTCTAATAACCATTTCCGAACATAATTGTCCGAAAGTTGGGATAATTATATTTTTGTATATTAAATCTATTCTTTCAAATAATACACATTGTTATATTAGATTGTAATACTGTTGTATAGTATATTGTGCGGATAGTCAAGGCGGAGCATTATCCGTCAAGACGAAAAAGGACGACACTTCTGGATAGATGTGCCGCCCTTGAGGTCGTTTGGAGCATAAGGCTTAAAGGTCGATAAATGCACCCTCTGCCTTGCCGTTAATTACATAATATGCACGAAGCAAACCGTTTTCAGCCTTGAGGTAAACATCGCAAGATGTGATGTGCTTGCGTGTACCGTTTCTGTAAGCTGTCTTGCAGGCTTCGACAACATCCGACATAGTATATTCGCCATTGTTGCCCTGAATGATAAACTTATCATCGGCAGGCTTCTTCTCTGCGGCCTTTGCAGGAGCTTTTTTCTCGGCAGTTTTCCTTGCCCTTGGAGCTTTCTCAACGGGAGCCGCCTTTACTTCCTCAACATCAGGAGCCGCAGCGGTTATTTCTGCCTTTGCTTCCTCTGCCACAACAGGAGTAACTGCTGCCTTTGCGACTTCCTTCTTTGCCGATTTCTTAGCAGTACGCTTGTTTGCCATATCATAAACCTCCGAAAATAACATATTTGGTTAAATTTAGTATATCACATATTTCTGCCTTAGTCAAGTAAAACAGCGATTTTTCGGCTTATTCTTCCTTATGTATATTCAGATGCTCCGAAATAATCTCCATAATCAGATTAAGCCGTGTTTCACCGATTCCCTTTATCGCCCCGATCTGAGAACGCAGCTTATCCATATCTATGTCAACAGCTTCGATACCCTTCATAGCATCTTCCTTGCCCATTTCATAGATATTGTTGAGTGTTCGGCTGAGTTCGTTTTTGTCCATTGACTTTATCTGACGATATAAGTTGCGGTTGAGCAGTTCCTTTTCCATTGCTATCCCCTGTTCCGTTGATTGAAATATACAAGATGTATGCGTATATTATACCATATTCCGACAATCAAGTCAAACAAAAGGTGAAGCCGGGCAAGATGTTCCACCGGAACATTTTACTCGGCTCTTTTCATAATATCAGTAGTTAAGAGTCTTAGCCACGATCCTGTCGGCAGGATTGCCGTCCTCGTCCTTGTCAGTGTGATAGCCCAGAACAGCGATTTTTGTACCGGGAAGCAGCCTTTTGTCAAGCTCACTCGCTTCGCACTCAACCGTTACTTCCGTTCCGTCCTCGGCTTTCCTTATCTTTACGCCGAAGATGTCAAGCATTCTGCCTGTTTCCTTGAGCATAGCAACTTCCATAACCTCGCCCTGAATGATTACCTTGTTCTCCATAATAAATGTACCTCCGTTATTCTTCGTTTTCGGTCTGTTCAAAGTAAAGGGCTAATGCCTTTTCAATGATTTCGTTTGCTTCTTTCTTGGAATATGTGCTTAAATACCGCTTGTATGTAGCTGTCGGAAGCGTTATCTTCTCACCCTTGTCTTTCGGCTCGGCATCATCTTTTCCATATTCCCCTGTCAAAACCTCTGTGATAATATCCTCGGAAACAACCGCATAGGAAGCCGATACCTCTCTGAGCTGCTTTGCCATTTTCATATCAATGACTGTCACACCCATTCTGACCATAAGGGAATATGTGAGCTTCTGCTGTTCCTCGGTCATAAACGATATATCAACGGCTGAACGGAGCTTGATGTTGCCCTTGTCCACAAGTGCCTTAAATTCATCTATGAGCTTGTTCACCCTCAAAAGCCTTGCAACCTTTGAGGAGCTTATTCCGTATTCCTCGGCTGTTGCATCTCTTGTTGTTAAATGTTCCACCGGAACATTTTGCTCCGCTTCGGGCTTATGCTTTCCGTTTTCGATGAAATAAAGCTCGTCACTGATAGCTTTCAGCTTGCGTTCGTCAAACAGCTTGCTGTACCGAATACCAACCGCAAATGCCTGTTCGCTTATCTTCAAATCTTGAAACGACCTTTGAAGCAGATTAGTTTCAATGACATAAACCTCTGCTTCTTCATCGGATAAATCCGTCTTGACAACGGCAGGAACACTTGTTATCCCTGCCTGTCCTGCGGCATACACCCTGTTGTGTCCCGAAAGTATCTCATACTTTCCGCTGTCCATAGTCCTTACGATAATGGGTGTCATAATTCCGTTCTTGGATATGGACTGTACCATATCTTGCAGACGTTCGCCCTGATAGAGCGTAAATCTGTGATTGTGATACGGCACCAGCTTGTCAATAGCTATGTTAGTTATTCCCGTTTCGGAGGAAAAGTCCAGACCATCTGCCACTCCGAATTTGCTTGTAACATTCCTTGCCACAACAAAAACTCCTTTCAATCGGTTATTCGTGATATATCTGCCCAACGTGTCCGTCCGGCTCATCGGGAGCTTCATAATCGTATATACGGAAATCTCTCGGTGAATACTCCGCCTTTTCACGCTTGATTTTGGAAATGTAGCCTTTCATAGTTTTAAGGCTGTTTCCGCAATATCCGCCGTGCAAGTGCTTGTCATATTCCCCTGTCAGATGATTGTATGTACCGCTGCAGGGTTCAATTTCATCACTCACATACTCTAAAAAATATCGTTTCATATCCTTATCCTATCAGTTCATCGGCAAGCCTGTTGTAGTCCTCGGCGGCCGTACATTTGGGTGCGTATGAGATAAGTGTCTGCTTCTGTGCCTGTGCTTCCTTGACCTTGATGCACTCTCGGACAGAGGTATCAAATATCTTGGTGTTCATACTCTCCGCAACCTTTTCAAGAGAAGCCTTGACCTCTCTTGAAAGGTTTGCCCTGCCGTTGTACTTTGTGAGCAGAAGCCCTGCAACGGTAAGCTTGGGATTCTGACGCTTCTTTATCGCCCTTATGGTTTCATTGAGCTGTGAAAGCCCCTGCAAAGCGTATCTGTCCGCTGTAACCGGGATAATGACTTCATCGGCTGCTATCAGACAGTTATGCAGAATAGAGTTCATCGCCGGGGCCGTGTCAATGAATATGTAGTCATAATCACCGCAATTTTCCAAAGCATCAGCCATACGGTAAAGTCCGTCAACGCAGCCTTTCAGCTTTTCATCAGCCTGCCTTAACAGGCTGTCCCCTGCAAGTATCTCTCCGCACTCGGTATGCTGAATCGCTTCCGATATGCTGATACGGCTTTCATCAAGGAGAACGTCATATATGGTAGCTACGCCCTCGGTTTCCGCACGATAGGTGTCGGTAGTGTTGCACTGCTGATCGCAATCTATAATTAGTGTTCTGTAACCTCTCTGTGCGAATATTGAAGCCAGAGCAGTAGCAGTCGAAGTTTTCCCCACTCCGCCTTTTTGGGAAGCACAAATTATTACCTTGCCCATAAAAACCGTCCTTTCATCAGTTATTCTCTTTGCCTATCCTGCCGACCTTCTCAATCCACTTGTCAACCGCATTGATAATGCCCTCATAGGCTTCATACCTCTCCATTTTCTCATTATAGAGGTCAATATCGTCCTCGTCAGCATCTTCGGGAAGCTCATCGGGCTTGTCATAATAGCCGTTAAATTCAAGGTAGTCACGGCGTTCTGTGAGATAGCCCTGAAAGGCTGAGTGAATCCCCTTTGCATAGTTGGTATCGCCCTCTGCATAGAGGTCAACTATCTTCTCGACAACGGCAGCACAAGTCATATCATAGCAGTCGGCATCCAGATCGTCCATAATGCAGAACGATGACCGTGCAACGTCCTCCCAGTCCTCATAGTAGTCGGAGGTTTCACAAGCATAGCCTATGTCCTCAAGGATCTCGGTTACTCTCTCATAGCTTTCATCGGAAATTCTAAACATAATAAGTACCTCTCTTTTCATTTATTCAGATTTTTAAGGCTGTTCATAACTGCCCTGCGTTCTTCGGCGGTCATCGGCTTACGCTGTTCCTTTGGCTTTTTCCGTTCAGCGTATGCCCTGAGCGCCTTTTCACGGATATGCCGTTCCCTGCTCTCTCTGCGAAGGACAACCTCCACCTTTGCGGAAAGCATTGTCCTCGCTACGGTCAGCTCGCATTTGGTATCAATCATCTTCGTCCTCCTTTATAAGTCCCTGCCTGTCGTACTCACGATACTTCCTGCTGAGAACATCGCTGAGAAGCTCCTCGGCATAGTCATTGAAGGTGATGTCGGAACGTTTGTCTGCCCTTTTGAGAAGGCGGAGCTTGTAATAGTCCCTGTCCGAAAGTCTGAACTCGATAGTAACTGCCATAAAATCAATCCTTTCATTGTAGATGTTCCACCGGAACATTTTGTTTTTTGAGGTTTCGTGTTTTCCTTACATTTACTATTTTACTACTTACGCAAGTAGTTTTCAATAGTAATTCCAGCCAAACTTTACAGAAATTTTTTGGCCTTTGCGCACATTGACATTTCATACTTGCCTGTGGTATAATGAGATAATACATACTTACGCAAGTAGAAAGAGTGATAATATGCCTGTATCTGAGAAACAAAAGGGTTATGCCCGTAAATGGGATAAGGAGAATATGCACACCGTTTCCACCCGTGTCCGAATGGAAGAATTCAAGGACTACAAGGCTTGGTGTGAGATGCGTGGGGTTTCCGTAACCTCCGAAATCAAGCGGTTTGTTATGGAGGAATTGGATAAGTATTATGCAGAGCTTGACCGCCTGCACGAAGAAGAACAGAAGAAATAAGCTCACCTGCCTTTCATACCGAATTAAAGTTTGACTTTTCTGTGCGAATATGGTATAATTGTTTTGGAATTAGTTGGGATAATCTGCCCGACAAATCGGAAATGGTTTTACACCCACCCCGAAATTATAAAAATCGAAGGGAGGATTTTTTCCGTCAGGAAAAAGGATACACTATGCGTGAAACAAAAGTATTCAGTAAAAACAGCACATATCAGAAATTTGAAGTGCTTAAGACTAACAGAAACAAAAGGTACAGATATAACGAGTTCTTAGTTGAGGGTGTCAGAAGCCTTAATGAAGCTGTAAAGAACAAATGGAATATAAAATCTTTTATTTATGACAGAAATAATTTATCCGGCTGGGCAAAGGAAATGATTGCAAATGTTAAAACCGAAGAAAATTTCTGTCTTACAGCTGAGCTTATGAATGACCTCAGCAATAAAGAAGATACATCTGAGTTAATGGCTATCATTGAAATGCGTGAGGACAAACTTGAGAACGTGCCACTTTCCGAAAATCCTTTCATAGTATTATTTGACAGACCGTCAAACAAAGGCAATCTCGGAACAATGATACGCTCTTGTGATGCGCTCGGAGCAGATATGCTTATCATTACAGGACATTCCATAGACCTTTATGATCCTGATGTAGTTGTTTCTGCTATGGGTTCTTTTTTCAATATGCCCGTTATACGAATCGCTGACAATAACGATCTCTTTATGTATCTAAACAAATTGAAAGAACAGTATCCGAATTTTCTTACTGTCGGAACTACCGCACACAAGCAAAATCCGATTTATTCAGCTGACCTTACAGTTCCTCTAATGCTAATGATGGGCAATGAAACTATGGGACTGAACAAAGCATATAAAGAATATTGCGACCTGCTTTGTACTATTCCAATGTCAGAAAAATCATACGCATCTTCGTTCAATGTAAGCTGTGCTGCTTCAATTCTGATGTACGAAATCACAAGGCAAAGGGGTATAAAGTAAATTCTATCAGTTTATTTTTGCAATGGAATATTCCCATTTATCGAGCAGACCACTCATCGCAGCACTCAAACGGGTGCTGCGATTTTTTTCTATTTTACCGCATAATCAATCACCTCGCATAACACACGAACATATTCTTCATAATGAAAATCCTGTTTTCTTCCTGCTCTGCGGTTTTCTCTCCTCCTGCACCTCACTCCTTTCACGTTCAGCCCTCTGCCGTTCTTCCTCTCTCCGAAGATTTTCAAGTTCAGCCTTAGCCTGTTCAAGCAAAATCTGATAATCGGACTTCATCTGATTTTCATAGGCAGTATAAAAATCGGAAGCTGCCTTTTTCTCTGTGATTGCCGTTTTCAGCTGTTCTTCCAGAGATACAAGGGACTTTTTAATCTCCTCGATTTTCTCTTTCAGCCTTTCTGCATCGTCAAGAGAAATCACACCAACGTCTTGCAGATGTGTAAACTTTGACAGCTCCTTAATATCATTGGGCATCAGGGGCCTGCGATTCAGAATTTCAAGATACTGCGGAATTTCCTCTATCATCTTCTCCGTGTCCGATATTTTTTGAACAAGCTCTGCCTTTTGATTTTTCAAATCCTCGGCTCGTTCATCGGCAGCGGCAACGGCTTTTTGAAAATCCTCTGCGGAATGTATCTGCTTGTCCTGCAAATAGAACAGAAGCCTGCTTGACCTCTCAACCTCTCTGTATGTAGCAATATGCAGACGGTCGGGTTCGGGGCAGCGGTAAAGCTGTATCTGAATTTGTCTGATACACAAAGCGTACTCCCTCTGAATGCCCGAATATTTTATAGCTTCGGAAAGTGGCATTTCAAAATTTTTATGATTGATGCGGTACTCCAGATGTTCAAGAGCATATCCGTCACCCAGACGAAAACTGCGTATCGGCTTTCTGTTCTGCTTGACCTTTATGGAAATATATTTCCCTCGCTTAATTCCATACCCTTGCTTCATCAGCTCTTTCAAAAGGTCATCAACGCTCCTGACGTTATCTTTCATAATCGCATTGTCAATATCGTCACACAATTTCTGCTTCCACGATCTGCCCTCTTTCCTCGCTTTGTACTCGCCGTATTTGTGGCAGTAGCTTTTCTTCGGGTGTTCGATGATTTCAAGTCCGTGTGCAAGAGCAATTTCATCGGAGATAGCCCTGCACATTCGCATTGATTTTTTGTTAGCGTGCCAGTGCTTCCCGTACATATCGTAAGGGCATACCGCAAAATGGTTGTGGATATGTCCTCGGTCGGTATGAGTAGCACAAAGCACCATATGCTTTTTTCCGAAAACCTTCTCCGCCCATTCCACTCCGATTTGGTGAGCTTCTTCGGGTGTGACCTCTCCGGGCTTAAAGGACTGAATGTAATGATGCAGACGAATTTTCTGTCTTTCACGTTTGGCGGTGTCTGACTTTATTGACCTTTTGAAAAATCTCTCACCGCTGTACATTTCAAAATTGAATTTCATATCCTCGTAAGCATCGTTGTATTTCGTGGAGCAGTTAAGCCCTGTCACAAGAGTATCCTCTGTTTTCTCCTCATTGGTTACATAGGCAAGCATTCTTTTCGGAGCCGCATAAATCGGAATGTGTTTGATAATTGGCAAGCTCTCACCTCACGAAATGTACGTCGGAGAGATCGGGAACAGATAGCTCTGCATAGCAGTCCGAAAATATTTGAATTCCTCCTGCAAGTCCTCGATGTCTTTTTGATAAACCGAACCTGACTCATTTGCAACCTTTGCGATCTGATTGAGATTGTTGCCGATGGAGAGGAAAGCTCTTTTCAAAGTTACAAGCTCTTTGAGTTCGTAATATTTGATTTCTCCCTTGACAGACATTCTGCGAATGTAAGTGCCTGTCCGCAGCCTTGCGGACTTCGCTTTCTTGCAAACGATCTCCCACTCTTCTTTTGAAAATCCTACCTCTTTTCTTATAGTTCCTTTACGAAATGCCAAAATTCTATCCTCCATATCAAGTTATTTTATTAAGGGTTTAAGGGGTTTTCCCTTTAGTAGAATCTGCTTTGTCGGCAGATTATTCGAAAAGATACGTATCTTTTCAACGCTTGCGGGTATCTGCCCCCCTACCCCTCCGCACCACCGATTTCGCCCCCCGGCAGCTCGGAAAATTCACCCTTTTCACTCAAAAACTGCCGGGAAACGATGCTCGTTGAAAAAAGCGATCAATCGGTTTCGGAATCTGTGCAGAAGTCCTGACCTCTGATTATCCTGAAATAGATGTTGGCGTACCTCTCACGTTCCGCACCCTCGGAATTCATCATAGCGTTCAGAAAAAAATTTCTTGCTTCGCTTCTATCGTCCCACTCCTGCACTTTTCCATAACAGACGGTTGTCACTCCGTCACTATCTGCGTAATTCAAATATTACTTGTCCTCCGTTTTTGTAAACTCTCCATACCGAAGAAAATCAAGAAACGCTTCTTTCGGTATCTGCAATCTGCTTCCTACCCTTGTGGTCGGGAATTTCATCTTCTTATAGTTTCTGTAAAATGTAGAAATTGAAATTCCCATTGCCTGTGCCGCTTCGGACGGGGTAAGAAAATTCCGATCCAGCTTTTCAATTTCCTCTATAAGCATACCGTTCATATTATCGCCTTTCTGTCTGTTAGGCTGAACGTTTTTCTGTATGTACTGCCGTTTGTTGTTCTCTCATTTCTCTTGTCACACACAATTTTCTTCCTCCGCTTCTTCTGTTTTGCTATTCATATAGATTTTGAAATCATCGCACCCTGCAAGATATTCGTATATGCGGACTTCATCACAAGGCATATACTCTCTGCCCAGAGCCTTGAAAACCGCTGCGGCGATCTTCTCGTTCCTCTGAATGAAAAGAGAATTTTCCGTCTGTCTGATTTTCTCGGAAATCTCCCTCTGCTTTGCAGCTAATATCTGCTGTTCCTCTTTCAGCTTTTCAATGTCGGAGCTTGATACCGAAGTTTTCTTTGTGGTTTTCGGTTTGAGAAGCTCCGCCGCATATTCGTCAAGCAGATAGATTCTTCCCTTACGGGAAACGTGCTTTGCAAATTTCTTGTCTTTTGCGATCAGCTTTTTCAGCCTAACGCCTGCCGCCGAATAACAGCACTCATAGCGTTCGGCAAATTCCTTCAATGTCATTTTCTTCTTTGGCATAATTACACCTCGTCTTGTTTTCTAATTTCTGTTCTAAGTGATACGATAACTTTTTTCAGCCTTTGATTTTCACATTTGAGCCTGCCGACCTCCTTTCTGAGTTCTTCAATCTGAACAGCAAGAGTATTTATCTCGTTGGCAGCATCGGCAGCAGAACGTTTCCGTCTGTCCTCGATTTTCTCTTTACGAAGAATTGCCCTTGCTGTCATCATTGCTTCCTCGTCAAGCACACGTTCCCCTGCGGAATTGGCTTTCATTTTTCTTGCCAGCTCCGGGTGTCTGCTCAACATTTTGTAAAACTCAAGCGTTCGGAAATTGTTGTTCCTGCAAAATTCGGGAATCGAACAGGATTTCTTGTTCTTTCTCATTGGTTTGTTGTCCTTTCTTTTGATTTTCTATTTGATTTTTCTGTGCGGATATGGTATAATGGTTTTGGAAATTGGTCGGGATAAACTGCTCGACAAATCGGAATTTGCGGAGATGATAAGATGGTCAATATAACAGATGTAAAACAGATTCTTCAATTTGCAATAGATGCGGAGATTAAAGTCTTTCTTGATGGCGGCTGGGGTGTAGATGCTCTTCTTGGATATCAGTCAAGAGCCCATAACGATATTGATATTTTTGTAGAAAAGAAAGATTATCAGAACTTTATAGAGATGATGAAAGCTAATGACTTTTATGAGATTAAGATGGAATATACAACATTGAACCATACTGTATGGGAAGATGCGAAAAACAGAATTGTTGATTTGCATTGTTTTGAATATACGGGCGAAGGTGAAATTCTTTATGAGGGGGATTGTTTTCCGATAGAAACTTTTTCGGGCAAAGGAAAAATTGAGGAGATAGAGGTTTCCTGTATTGAACCATATAGTCAAGTAATGTTCCATCTGGGATACGAGTTTGATGAAAATGATGCACATGATGTGAAGTTATTGTGTGAGACATTTCATATCGAAATTCCAAATGAGTATAGATAACTACAAATTCCAATTTATCGAGCAGATCACTTATCGCAGCACTCATAACGGGTGCTGTGATTTTTTCTGCCGTTAAGCCTGTGTTTAGTCATTCTTCGGCATATCTCAAATACAGCTGCCACAAGCAAAAGTTCAGCCACTTTCCTCATTCCTTTCAAAATCCCATATCATAATAGCAGCTTCATTCCCATATCGTGTTCGAAGCCTGCAAATGTGGAGTTCATCAGCGTATATACGGAGTTGAACAACGATGTTGTAAGGAAGCGGTCTATCCTGCTTATCTTGTCGGGGTAATTCACAAGGCTGTGCAGAACATACTGAACGTGTTCAAAGGTTATCTTTCTGTAAGCAGCTTTCGCCGTTTCCTCGGACACACGTTTTCCCTCGGATATTACAGTCCGTTCTCCGCATAGGACGTCCACCATCAAGTCCTTAATTTCCTCGACCATTTTCACAACCGATTCGTCCTTGACAGACACAAGGCAGTCATAGTCGATCTGTGCCTTTACTTCTTCCTCTACTGCGTTTCTGTCTATTCCATCAATCAATCCATCGTTTTCAACAGTTTCAACATTGCCGGGTGAAAAATTTTGCAAACCGCCGCCTGATTGAATGATTGATTGAGAATCAGTATAACTCATTTCAGTATTATTCTTTTCAGTATTATTAGAGTCGGTATTATCGACTTCTTGAAGTCGTTTTTTCCGATTTGCAGAAGTCGGTATTTCCGACTTCTTGAAGTCTGTTTTACCGACTTCTTGAAATCTGTTTTCCCGACTTCTTGATGTCGGAGCAGGATTATCGGGTATTTCCTGCGGTTCGGAATGATTTTCCGGGGTTTCGGGTGCGGAATGTTCACCGTCATTTATAATAAAATTCTTTACATATAGTATGGAAGGCAAGCCCAGACCTCGGCGTTTTTTCTTTACAAGCCCGATCCCGTTCTGTTCATCAAGCTCTTTTAGGATATTGAGAGCCTTTTCGTGACAAACGCCCATAATATCCGCTATTTCATCAATAGGGAATATGATATACACCCTGTTGTGAGCATCTATCCAGTTATTTTTCCTGCTAAGGCTCATTCTTTCAAGCAGATAGCCGTATAATATCCTTGCATCATTCGACAGGCAGCCGAAATGTTCCTTATCGGAAAACAGCACCTTCGGCACTTTCACAAAGGAAAATTGTTCGGATTCTGCACCGTAGTAATAGTCAAATTCGGTTTTGGGCATATATATCACACCTCATAATAATTTTAGGAAAACAACAAGAGCTATCTTGTAATATCTGACGATTTTTATGTTCAAAGTCTGTATAGCTGCACAAAAATCACTGTTTTACAGCGTTTTTTCACGGGCTGTTGTTGTATTTTCTGCCTATCTGCCCCAAATCGTCATTTGGGCAACAAAAAAAACTCCCGTAACTTACAAACTTTTTATAGTTCATAAGCTACGGGAGTTAAAAACACCCTATATTTACTATTTGGGGCAAAAAATTAAAGCGACCACTGAATGTTGATTTGGCTGACAAAAATCAGCTCAAACAACGTAGAATAGAGCTTTGCAAACGTTGCTCTCATTCCTTTTCAATATGGTCACTTTAACGGAAGTTTGGCTCCCCAAGCTGGACTCGAACCAGCGACATCGTGATTAACAGTCACGCGCTCTACCGACTGAGCTATTGAGGAATATAAATGCCGGCACCGTTCTATTTTCCCAGGTCGTCACCAACCAAGTATCATCAACGTTACTGAGCTTAACTACCGTGTTCGGAATGGGAACGGGTGGAACCTCAGCACTATAAGCACCGACTTTGAAATTTGGTGACCCGTACCAGACTCGAACTGGTGATGCCGCCGTGAGAGGGCGGAGTCTTAACCGCTTGACCAACGGGCCGCTTATTGGTGCACCATCGGGGACTCGAACCCAGGACCCACTGATTAAGAGTCAGTTGCTCTACCAACTGAGCTAATGGTGCAAAACAACATTGCTTAATTATTATATCATAAAAGCAGATGTTTGTCAAGCGATTTTCCAAATTTCTGAAAATTTTATTAAGAAAACAAAAGAATAAAAGCAAAAGGAGTAGAGGCAAGAGATCAGAAGAAACAAAAGGAAAAGCCCTCGACCGATTAGTACCTGCAAGCTGAACGTGTCACCACGCTTACACATCAGGCCTATCAAACTCATAGTCTATGAGAGGTCTTACTCTTACGAAGGGATATCTTATCTTAAGGACGGCTTCACGCTTAGATGCCTTCAGCGTTTATCCGATCCGCACTTAGCTGCCCAGCTGTGCCACTGGCGTGACAACTGGTGCACCAGAGGTGCGTCCATCCCGGTCCTCTCGTACTAGGGACAGCTCCTTTCAAATATCCTACGCCCACGACAGATAGGGACCGAACTGTCTCACGACGTTCTGAACCCAGCTCGCGTACCGCTTTAATTGGCGAACAGCCAAACCCTTGGGACCGAATTCAGCCCCAGGATGCGATGAGCCGACATCGAGGTGCCAAACCTCCCCGTCGATGTGGACTCTTGGGGGAGATCAGCCTGTTATCCCCAGGGTAGCTTTTATCCGTTGAGCGACGGCATTTCCACTCACATACCGCCGGATCACTAACTCCAACTTTCGTTACTGCTCGACCCGTCAGTCTCGCAGTTAGGCTCGCTTTTGCGTTTACACTCAAAAGCATGGTTTCCATCCATGCTGAGCGAACCTTTGAGCGCCTCCGTTACCTTTTAGGAGGCGACCGCCCCAGTCAAACTGCCCACCTAACAATGTCCCCCAGCCAGTTTCATGGCTGCAGGTTAGAATTCCAGCACTCCAAGAGTGGTATCCCAAGGTTGACTCCACATAAGCTGACGCCTATGCTTCCCAGTCTCCCACCTATCCTGTACATGAAATACCGAAATTCAATATTAAGCTACAGTGAAGCTCCATGGGGTCTTTCCGTCTAGTCGCGGGTAACCGGCATCTTCACCGGTACTACAATTTCGCCGGGCGGGCTGTTGAGACAGTGCCCAGATCATTACGCCATTCGTGCGGGTCAGAACTTACCTGACAAGGAATTTCGCTACCTTAGGACCGTTATAGTTACGGCCGCCGTTTACCGGGGCTTCAATTCAAAGCTCTCACTTCTCCTCTTAACCTTCCGGCACCGGGCAGGTGTCACCCCATATACGTCATCTTTCGATTTAGCATAGAGCTGTGTTTTTGCTAAACAGTCGCTTGGGCCTATTCTCTGCGGCTCTTTTCAGAGCACCCCTTCTCCCTAAGTTACGGGGTCAACTTGCCGAGTTCCTTAACAACCCTTCTCCCGTTGGCCTTAGAATCTTCTTCCTGTCTACCTGTGTCGGTTTGCGGTACGGGCTCTATCTTCTATCCACACAGCTTTTCTCGCCTTCGTCCAAATCTGCTTCCCGCTCATTTGCAGTCCCTTACGACCGGGTCAACCATCGCCCGGCCAGATCCTTTCAAAGTGTCCCTGTGCTTAAATTGATAGAGGCTACGGAATTTCTACCGTATGTGCATCGGCTACGCGTTTCCGCCTCACCTTAGCTCCCGGCTTACTAGGAGCGGACGAACCTTCCTCCTAAATCCTTAGACTTTCGGCCATTATGATTCTCACATAATTCTCGCTACTCATTCCGGCATTCTCACTTGTATGAAGTCCACCACCGCTTCCGCTATGACTTCTCTCCTCATACAACGCTCCCCTACCCCTGACATTACTGTCAAGCCCAAGCTTCGGTATAGATTTTAGCCCCGTTGAATTTTCGGCGCAGAATCACTCGACCAGTGAGCTATTACGCACTCTTTTAATGGGTGGCTGCTTCTAAGCCAACATCCTGGTTGTCTGTGCAATTCCACATCCTTCTCCACTTAAATCTATTTCGGGACCTTAGCTGTGGGTCTGGGCTGTTTCCCTTTTGACCACGAGACTTATCTCACGTAGTCTGACTGCTGTACATCAATTAGCCGGCATTCTTAGTTTGATATGGTTCAGTAACCTCTCGGCCCCTAGCCAATTCAGTGCTTTACCTCCGGTAATCTAATACAACGCTAGCCCTAAAGCTATTTCGGGGAGAACCAGCTATATCCGGGTTCGATTGGAATTTCTCCGCTAGCCACACCTCATCCGCCACCTTTTCAACGGGGGTCGGTTCGGCCCTCCATGGAGCTTTACCTCCACTTCAGCCTGGACATGGCTAGGTCACCCGGTTTCGGGTCTATCGCATACAACTTCTCGCCCTATTAAGACTTGCTCTCGCTTCGGCTCCAAACCTTAAGTTTTTAACCTTGCTGCATACGATAACTCGCCGGACCATTCTACAAAAGGTACCCTATCACACTTTGACGTGCTCTAGGTGCTTGTAAGCACAGGGTTTCAGGTTCTTTTTCACTCCCCTCCCGGGGTTCTTTTCACCTTTCCTTCACAGTACTTTTTCGCTATCGGTCATTGGGTAGTATTTAGGCTTGGAGGGTGGTCCCCCCAGCTTCCCACGGGGTTTCTCGTGTCCCGCGGTACTCTGGATCCTGCTCGCTGACTCCTCTTTTCATTTACACGACTTTCACGTTCTCCGGTGTGACTTCCCATTCACTTCAATTAAGATTTGTCAATGCTAAATGCAGTCCGCAACCCCGAAAAAATTACTTCCTTCGGTTTGGCCTCTTTCCATTTCGCTCGCCACTACTTTGGAAATCTCGGTTGATTTCTTTTCCTCTCCCTACTTAGATGTTTCAGTTCGGGAGGTTACCCTCATATACCTATGTATTCAGTATATGATATACAAGTTCTTCTTGTATGGATTGCTCCATTCGGAAATCCACGTATCACAGCGTACTTACCGCTCCTCGTGGCTTATCGCAGTTAATCACGTCCTTCTTCGGCTCCCAATGCCAAGGCATTCGCCCTGCGCTCTTTTTAGCTTTACCATTTGTTTCATGTTTCTGAGTTCTCTTGATTGTTAATCAATATACTTCTTGTAGTTTTACCCAACAATATTTTCTATTGTCGTTTTATACTCGTAGTATCCTCATTTGCATTACTTTTGCTTTATTCTGTTTTCAAGTTGCTTTCTGTTCCTGAGAACAGATTTCAATAAATAACTTCTTATTTATTGAAATTTACTCTCAGGTTCTTTGGTGGGCACAAATGGACTCGAACCATCGACCTCACGCTTATCAGGCGTGCGC
>OGDY01000826.1_pt1 | contig 38767 bp, 23 predicted proteins | sample 1570341 | NCBI WGS metagenome assembly OGDY01 (sample SAMEA2581972, study PRJEB24529) | metagenome | biome: Human gut stool | place: China | collected 2011 | reverse complement strand
TGGCCGGGAGAGAAAAGCTGAAAATCACAGAGATGCGTATTCCATCCAAAGGGGAAATTGTTCGGACAGACACCGCTTATCAGGGTGAAATTGTTATCCTTCCCAGCGACAGCGTGAGGTTAAACGATGTATTAGGGGACCAAACCCGGCTCCCTCGTAAAAGGTGGCGCGAGGACCCCCTCCCCATGCTGCGGACGACGATTGCGCCGAAAACGGCAGCGCAAAGAGAACGGCTGCTGGACGCTCTTACGCAACTTGCGGATACTGACCCGCTTTTGCGTTGCGAAGTGGATTCCATCACCCATGAGATCATTCTTTCTTTTTTGGGCCGGGTGCAGTTGGAGGTTGTTTCCGCTTTGCTGTCGGAAAAATACAAGCTTGAAACAGTGGTAAAGGAACCCTCCGTCATTTATATGGAGCGGCCGCTCAAAGCAGCCAGCCACACCATCCATATCGAGGTGCCGCCCAACCCGTTTTGGGCATCCATAGGACTGTCTGTTACACCACTCTCGCTTGGCTCCGGTGTACAATACGAGAGCCGGGTTTCGCTGGGATACTTGAACCAGAGTTTTCAAAACGCTGTCAGGGATGGTATCCGTTACGGGCTGGAGCAGGGCTTGTTCGGCTGGAACGTAACGGACTGTAAGATTTGCTTTGAATACGGGCTTTATTACAGTCCGGTCAGCACGCCGGCGGACTTCCGCTCATTGGCCCCGATTGTATTGGAACAGGCATTGAAGGAATCAGGGACGCAACTGCTGGAACCTTATCTCTCCTTCACCCTCTATGCGCCCCGGGAATATCTTTCCAGGGCTTATCATGATGCACCGAAATACTGTGCCACCATCGAAACGGTCCAGGTAAAAAAGGATGAAGTTGTCTTTACTGGCGAGATTCCCGCCCGCTGTATACAGGCATACCGTACTGATCTGGCCTTTTACACCAACGGGCAGAGCGTATGCCTTACAGAACTGAAAGGGTATCAGGCCGCTGTCGGCAAGCCAGTCATCCAGCCCCGCCGTCCAAACAGCCGCCTGGACAAGGTGCGCTATATGTTTCAGAAGATAATGTAACGTCTTGCGCAATGCAAGCGTTCATTGCCACGGCGAACGCAGCCTGTTTCAAAATGTAACAGCCCGGTAAATCCGGGCTGTTCTATTTTGAGGGGTCAGTCAACGTTGGCCCACTCTCCGCCAAGCCCCTCACAGTTCTTTACACCGATCGCCAATGTCGGTGCGAATTCCTTCAAACAGCGTTCCACCGATCGGGCGCGTTTCAGATTTTTCGATGCCTGTTCGTGCTCCTGAAAAGCCTTCACCAGATTGAGTGCGACCTTGATGACGGTGGTCGCGGCGAACAGATAGTACGGGTCCTGACACTGGAAAGCGTCCTGCTTGAAGTTCAGATCAAGATGCCAGTGCGTGCTTTCGACGTACCAGTGAGACGTAACGCACTGAGCCATAAGTTCCACCGTCGACTGTTCGATCGGACCGCCATTCGCTGAATACGGATAGCTGGTGATGAAGTAGCGTTCTTCCCGAGTAGTCTCACCTGTCTTGGTCTCAGTCAGGAAACTGATGTTTTTCACAAGGCATCCTTCAGCAAGGCTCGGCCACTTCCGAAGGTACTTCTTGTCGAGCATATTTCCCGGCAGAACAAAGGTCTGATGGTAGCCCTTTCGACCGTGCCCATTAATATCACGAGAGCTCATGCGGGATTGGATTTCCATATTTCTCAAGGCATTGCTGAACAATTCCTCGATATCGTCAAACAGGAAACCCTTGTTTCCCTTGGCGGCAAGGAAGTAATGTCCGCCTTGCTTCAGGATCGCTTCGGCCAGCTCGACCACTGTATTGAGAGCATCCGCTGAGACGATCGCGCCGTTCAGATTGAACTGGCTGACGAGCTTCGGACCGGCCTTGATTTCATTGCTCTTCGTATCGATTTGCTCATGAGCCATGATCCGCATGTTCGAGCAGTCGACCATGTTCATGTGGAAAATGATGCGGTCAGTATCGATATGACGGCTTGCTCTGGCTGCCTGCCCGTCAAGTGCAATCTGACGCAGACCCGGACGATCGCCCGTAAGATTGCCCGCTACATTCTTCAGAACCGTTTTCAGTGTTTCATCCGACAGAGAACGCAACATTCTGCGGATCGTGTCAGAGCTGACTTCTTCCAGATGGAAGGCCGGGAACAGGCGCTGAAGCTCACCAAGATTGGCATTCCAGTAATCGGCAGCCTGTCTTGCGTTGAATTCGCCGCGAGTAGCAGAGAAGACGCAAACGAGAAGAAGCACTGAAGCCGGCACTTTGACGATGGTGGGGAAGGATGTTCCGTCATCACGGAATTCGATGGCACTTTCCAACATGCCGAGAATACCCTGCACGCTGTAAACACCTGTACCAGTAGGTTCTTGATGAGTTTTTGCCTCTTTTACCGCAGCCTCTGCTGCCTGTATCTGGGCAAGCTGTTTCCAATTCCTCGGCCTGTTCCGATACACGTTTTGCTCGGGATCGTCGGCGAAGATTTTGCCGAGTGTTTTACTGGCGATGGTGACACTGCGCGAACGTTCGGTTCGATAGCAGGCACGTGAAACGGCGTAGCAGTAGTCGGCACCTCTGACTGTTTGCTTTGCCCGGTCGAAATGCAGTTCTTTGCCCGGAGGCAGCTTGCTGAGCTGTTCGGCGTTCAGTTCGAACGGCAAGCTTATCGTGGAATATGTGCCAATCTTGTCCAGATTGTCTCGCTTGTCAGACATATCGTTATCCTTGAATCCTGTCTACTAATTATAGCGTAAACAGGATTCAAAGTCAACAAAAAAATCACCGCTTTTTCTAAGAATTTCAGAGATCAGCGGTGATTAGTGAATCCTGGGAGAGTGGCCTGCAGAAGATGCCGTGCGTTCGCCGTGCTTTCATTAAGAAATAAATCAGAGTATTCAATTGGCGCTGCTTATCGGTCTTACATAAATGCTTGTAAAAATTCTCCCTTCATTAGTCCATTTGGCATTCTCCTCCCTTCATTGGCAATAAACGAAGTAACAAAAACAACTTTTACCGATCAAATTTTCTCAGAATTTAAGATTGCAAGGTGTTCAAAACCAAGCGCTGCCAATATCGAAGATTTGCCCATTATTAAAGAACACATAGTATGTGGCGTTGCTCACAATAAGCGTCAAGCAAAAAAAATTGACGGTTATTTTGACAAGAAGGGAAATTTAGTAGCCATATATACAGACATTCCAATCGAACCAGGCGAATATGAATGGGAACTAGAAAGTGGATCTGACAAATCCTATATATATAAAAATCACTACGAATTAGGTCGACTGATTAAAATAAATAATAATTCTTGGCTTTTATTGCCAGGCACTGCTGTTATTGAGGCAGTAAGTGACGAGAGCCAACTGGACTCCGCTAGTCAATACATGTTCCATCAAGAAAAGAGGGACGCTTTGTACCTTAAATAGTTGCGATGGGTTTCAGAGCCCGAACGCTTCCTCCATTTCGTCCAGCCGTTCCCTCGTCAGGCGAGGATGCCTCGACAGCATCCTTTCCGTCGGCAGAGCGTAGTCTGGCTCCTTCCACTGACCGTTCTTGTCGATAAACCGCCTTCTATCAATATAAACGATAGTAATTTTTTGTTTATTCTTGTTGCCGTTTTAAAGAAGATTGCGTGTCTCGCTTGACGGTGTGATGTAAGTGGAGCCTTCATATTTATAAACTAGTCTGGATTTGTGGTTGCCGTCAGGATCAGTTTTAGGGGCTAATTCAATATTCATATTTCCGCTCTCCCAGAAATGGAATCCGCCCGATACTGTTTTTTTGGGGCCGTAGATGCCAAGTAAATCCATTCTATAGTAATCCCAATTCTCAAAGTTTCGTCCGGAATAGAATCTTATGTGAATCTCGACAATGGTGCCCATGGCATTGGATACAAATGTGATAATTGGGTCTCCATATAACTTGTAACAATGACCGTCTGTTATATAGATTGTATCGTTATATGAGTTTTTCCCAATTTTTACGTTGCATTTATTTTTCGCTAAGATTGACGTGACTTGCTTGCCAGTAGTCTTTCCCAATTGAACAAAGCCTAATATTTTTTTATCATATTCAGCAATCTTTTCTGCATGTGCGAAGTCTGTTAGTACGGTACTGATAATTGCTCCTAAAACAATTAATATTTTGATCATAAGATTTAATCCTTTATCATGATGACAAATGTATTAGCAGGGTTGTGACAGTACAAGTTGTCGAAGTATGACAATAAATTTTATGAAATCCTGTGACACTACGAGTTAAGAAATATCAACTGGAAGGCAGCCCTTTGACAACAAACTGTGACAGAAGAATTATTACAATTGTGACACTGGATTTATTATGCGCTATGACAATAGAATTATGATGAACTGTGACACTACGAATTATGATGCATCACCTGCCGCACAACGCTTTCTCCTCCTTGATTAGAATGAAGGATTCTTGATTGTGTTTTACGGAGCGGAGATGCCGATCTCAAAATCGACGGAAAGAATATGGAAGCGATTAAACCGCGACCTGACCGGCAAGCCCTCCTATCGAGCCAATAAAACCGGCTCTTCTCGGCGATTTATTCCTAAAGAACGCTGTGCCAACCCCGACACCGTCACGTTTATCACCGAGCTTTTGTCCGCAGAACACCGAATCTCACTGCCCGACATCATTTACACCCTCAGCTGCCTGTTGCTGGATCGTTACTGCTGTGATCGAAAGCTCTCCGAAAAGTTCAAAACCGAATACGGCCGAACGCATACTTTCGAACAGCAATTTGCGAAGCTTGAGCTTCCGGAAGAGTTTGATCTTCTCGGCACGATCTACCAGTCTTTCTTAACAGAAGGCGTCAAGAATTCCACCGGCTCTTACTACACGGAGCAATCCGTGGCTCAAGAGCTGCTGAATTCTTTAGGCACAAAGCCCGGTGCAGCATTTTTGGATCCCTGCTGCGGCAGCGGCACCTTTTTAATGCTTGCGCAAGACATGGGATTAAAAGTCAGCGGCATGGACAGCGATCCGATTGCCGTCATGATTGCGAAAGCGAACCTGATTCTTGCAGGAGCGACAGAATACCCGGATGTCCGCGTCACGGACTTCGTCAGCCGTTGGAAAAGCGAAAGAAGACGTTTTGACTTTGCGGCCACGAATCCGCCGTGGAGCTCAAAAACTAAAAACGTTTATGCCGATGTCTCGAGCTTTTTCTTCATGAAAACGCTCTCGCTCCTTAAATCCGGCGGCAGGCTTGCCTTCCTGATGCCGATTTCCATGCTGAACATTGCCTCGCATCGGCTTTTCCGAGAGCAATTGTTTAGCGACTGCAAGCTTCTTGAAATACGCAAATTCGACACGAAATTCAGCGGAGTTCAAACTGACTTTGTTTCTATCCTCGCAGAGAAAGCAAAACCCGCGGAAACGTTCAGGATGATTGGGACCGGGGAAGTCCGAGAAATTCCGCTTTCGCTTTTCCAGCTCACGGAGCAAAAGACGATTTTCAGCGTGACGGAACCGGAAGTAGAAATTATTTATAAGATCCTTTCCAAAGGAGAGCTTTCTTTAGCCGGCAGCAAATGGGCGCTGGGCATTGTGACGGGGAACAATAAAAAGCATTTAAAAGAGCTGCCTGGACAAGGTCTTGAACCGATCTACACTGGTAAAGAGATTCGCCCGTTTTACATCGACAAGCCGCGGTATTTTGTTCACTTCAATCGCGCGGCGTTCCAGCAGACGGCGCCGGACGAAATTTATAGGACAGCTCCAAAGATCATCTACCGCTTTATCTCCAATCATCTTGTCTTTGCGGCAGAAAGAAGCGGAGCGCTGGTGCTCAACAGTGCAAACATCCTTATTCCGAACATTCCGGAGCTTTCTTTTGAAGCCCTGCTCGCTCTTTTAAACAGCAAGGTCTACTCTTTTATCTACCAAGTCTTGTTTGGTCAAATCAAAGTGCTTCGCAGCAATCTTATGCAGCTGAAGCTCCCCCGCATCTCTGCCGAGCAGGATGAAGAACTTAAAGGCTTGGTGCTCGCGGCAGAGGCGAACCCTACGGAAGAGATCCAAGAAAAAATCAATCAAGTAATATTCAGTATTTACGACTTGACGGATGACGAGATAGAAGTAGTTCTCAAACGTTAAGGAACTTAAGAAGCTCCGGCTGGAGCCGGTGCAGAAAGATTTGCAACCTGCTCTGCGGCGCCTCACACCTCTTCTGAACTGATCCTTAAGTGTGAAGCGCTGCATCAAAGTTTCATTTTTTTGAAAAAGTCATCCACAGAGTCATAAGACTTCAGCTTCCCGCTCTCTGCTTCCTCAATAGCCGCCAATGTCACTGCATTTGGAACTTCGTAGTCAAAAGGAAATTTTTTCTCCGAAGCAAAACAAACCAAGAACATTCTGAGGACGTCACTGATTGTGAGTCCCATTGCTTCTGCAGCTTCAAATGCCTCTTTTTTGAGGTTGGAATCAATCCGCAGCCTGAGAACTTCAGCTTTACTCATTCAGACCTCGCCTTTTGATTAGGCACGTGCACCGCCGCAATATGCCATTTTTCAAAAATATTATCCAATCTGATTCCAAAAAGAAATCCCAACAATATTTCCGTCGAAGCATTGAACATCTAAGTGAACTAAAACCTTTCAAGCTTAGGAAAGCTGCAGCAGTTCCAAAATTTCCTCCTTAGAAAGCTTCTTAGCGACATCGCTTCCTTCGAGCAGTGCGTCGGCAAGATTCTTCTTCGTCTTATGCAATTCGAGGATTTTCTGCTCCACTGTCTTTTCCGAAATCAGCTTATAGATCGTCACAGGACGCTTCTGTCCGATTCGGTAAGCACGGTCAGAAGCCTGATCTTCAACAGCAGGATTCCACCATGGATCCAGGTGGATCACGTAGTCGGCTGCCGTGAGATTAAGTCCCGTGCCGCCTGCCTTCAGACTGATCAGGAACAACGGCATGTCGCCGTTTTGGAAGGTTTCCACAAGTTTCTTGCGCTGAGCGGCTGGAACGGAACCGTCCAAGTAGAGGTATTCGATGCCGGCTTTGTCCAATGCCTGTCGAACCAAAGCAAGGAAGGATGTAAATTGACTGAATACCAGAGCACGATGCTTGTTTTCTTTCAGCTCGCTAACCAGCTCCAGAAACACACGGATCTTGGAGGACGGAATTGTCAGATGTTTGTCGATAAGTTCCGGACTGCAGGCAGCCTGGCGGAGCTTTGTCAGCGCCATTAAGGCTTCAATCGGATTGATCTTTTCAGACTGGAGACCGGAAAGCGTTCTCGTACGAATGTTTTCATAGATCGCCATTTCTTCTTCGGAAAGCTCGACCGGAACGATCAGCTCGGTTTTCTCCGGCAGTTCATCGAGCACCTCTGCCTTCGTACGGCGAAGGATAAACGGGCTGATCAGCTGTTTGAGCAAATGCTGCTTTTCCTTGTCTTTCTTCTTTTCGATCGGAAGAATAAAGCGGTCACCGAACTGCTGGTATGAGCCTAAGTAGCCGGGATTGGCGAATTCAAACAGATTCCAAATTTCCGAGAGATCGTTTTGAATCGGCGTACCGGACAAGAGGATTCGGCCTTGAGCATTGATCTTCATCACAGAATGAGAAGTCTGTGTGGCTTTATTCTTGATTGCATGCGCTTCGTCTAAAACCGCCAGATTCCATTCAACCTTACACAGAGCTTCGATCTCGGTATTGAGCACACCGTACGTGCACAAAATGACATCGTAGTCTTTGAGGTTTTTGAGGATCTCTTCTCGGTTGCCGCTGTTGAAGTCGGCAAACCTCAGGCCCGGCGCAAACCGCACCATCTCTGACTTCCAGTTGTAGAGCACGGCGGTCGGAACCACGAGTAAGGACGGCCCGAGAATTTTCCTTCCAAGCAGAACAGCAATCGCCTGCACTGTTTTGCCTAAGCCCATATCATCGGCCAATATGCCGCCGGCGCCCCAAGTGCAAAGCCGCATAAGCCATTCAAAGCCTTCTCTTTGGTATTGACGAAGCTGCGCCTCCAGACCTGAAGGAATAAAGAACTCGATTTCCTGAGCTTTCAGGATTCGCTCCTGCAGGTTCTCGTAGCTCTTGTCGCCCGTGACTTCTGAACCGTTTTCTTTAAGTGCTTCCAGCGCGGTACCGCTGAACTTGGAAATCAACAGTTCATCCTTCTTCTTAGAAGAAACGTCTTCGAGAATCTCTAACTGTTTCAGCAGTTTGTTCGTGATGAGAACGTATTCCGATCCTTCCAAATGGATAAAGTTGCCGACGCGGTCTTTGAGCTTATCCAGGATTTGATTGATCTTGAGCTGAGTTTTGCCGTCAATGGAAACCGTGCCGTCCAAAGAGAACCAGCGGTCAACACTGTTCACCTTGAGCCTCAGATCCGGGAAGCTGATGGGAGCGCGCCTAACCGTCAGCTTGGCGCCTTCCGGCCACTCGATATCTGCAATTTTGGAGGCTTCGCGAAGAGTTTCCATGAATTCCAGACACCTCATCGTGTCCAGCGTCCAAAGACGATCTCCGCCCTCCCACGCTGAAAACTCTTCTAACTTCTCGCTCATCTGCTCCCAGTTAGCCTTTTCTGCCTGGAGGTTACGCAAAATTCTCATCGGTTTGCGTTTAACCAATGCGGCCAAGGTGTCCAGTCCTTCACCCGGGGCTACGGTCAATTCACAGCCTTCCGCCGGACGCACAAAAGCTCTGACGTTAAATTCGGTTGCGGAGGAATCCGGAATAATCTGGAAGGTAATTTTGCTTGAAGCTTTGAGCGCTTCAAGACCGGAAGAAGATTTCAGCAGTTCTGAGGAAACCGGAATTTCACCGCTGATGTTCTCCAGAATCTCTGCAAGCTTGCTCTTAGCTTCACCCGGGAGTTTTCGGATGTTGTTCAGCAGTTCTAGAACTTTGTGTTCTTTGTCGGTTATCTTATAGATGGTCAGGATACTTCCGTCTAATTTAAAAGCGTAGTGCGGATCCGTGCGTAAATTTTCTGCGAAGTCAATATTCGTCGTTGTTTCATAACTTCCGCCACTGTCCTTTTTGACTTCGATACGAAGGCGATCTCGATGAATTTCAAACGGAACTTCCGGTTCAAGCATCAGAAAAGTCCTGCCTGTATCGGCAAGTTCATAAAGAACCTCGACGCCTCTGAGTCGAGCGACTCGAGAATTGACTCGGACAACCTTGGCGGCAGCGATTTGGTCGGCTTCATCCATTTCCGGAAGCATCTCAGCAAAAGAAGACATGGAGACCGCGGTACCTTTCGACCAGGTAATACCGTCTTTGGACTTCTGTCTGTATGGCTGAATATCGAACGTATCAATATCAACCAAATAAACAATGCGAGCACGACTAATTTTGGACGTCGGTTTTTTAAGGATCTTGCTGTAATTTAAAAGCTTGTCCAATCCGAACTGCCATTCCGAAAGCGTGGCGTAATGCGACAGCAGCGGAGGACATTTGAGTTCTGCCGTCAATTTCGTGACTTCGGGATCGTTTGGGTTGAGCGCATCAAGAGCTTGCTGAAGTATGTACTTCAAAGGCGGATTGTTCTCCTTTTTGCGCTTTGCCAAATGAGACTCGAGAATAGATCTGTAGTCCGCATAAGAGAATATCTTGCATAGCACAGCCAACACAAAAATCGCAAGGCTCGAATCATTCTCTTTTAATCTCGAAGCCATTGCTTCGTGATCGAAGGGTGTTATCTTTTCTGGATTATCGATAAAGGTAAACACAAGCGCGGCCATATCCGAGGCAATATCTTTTGAAAACTCCTCAGTTTTCTTTAAAAGGGAGGATATTTTTCTTGCCGTAGACGCCGAGCCTCTGTCCAAAAATAAAACTGCTGTCAGAAAGACATTTCGAATAGGTCGGAAGAAAATAGGATTCTTATAGTAGACAAAATGGCCTCGGTGATACTTAACATCTTCCTTTAAAGCAGAAAGTACGCCCTTTTGGCCTTCTTTAAAGTTTCCATGAGAAGCCAGAAAAATCCCCTTTAGTAAATCCTTCGTCCAATAGTCATCAGACAATTGATCAAAAGTAAAACCACTAAAACCGGTCCTATATAGATCGTATTCACTTGCAAACCACGTAACCACGTCCTCTCGAATCGTGTCCCCGAGAGAGAGAAAAAGTTCTTTAGAACATCCTAAACTAAAGTCCTCAGACTTGCCGGCTGCTGCATCCATAAAAAGGTTCCAAGCTAACACTTTGTTTTCTTTGGATAGTTTGGCAAACAGCGGATGCCACTCTTTCCTGCAGGCCATGACAAGGATCAAGCCTTTTACAGCATCTCTGGACCGGAAAAACGGGTAGAGCGCAGTGTCTTTACAACGGGAGAGGACACCGTTCAAATCTCCCTTACCACTAAGTTTGAAGGAAGAAAGCTGCAAAAGAAAATCAATATAAAAGTCTTGAACCTCATCTCCTCTTGTAAGCACCCTTCCAAGCGTCCTCTTAGCTTCTTTGATGAAAAAAGGCGTATAGACCTGAGCGTAGTCAAGAATCACTTCGGGTTTGATTGCGTATTTGCCTTTGTAGTGACTAGGAAAAGCAATTGCAACATTTTTATCCTGCAAAAGCTTAAGAAATCCATGAACGGACTGCCTGTTAAGCGATTGTTCAATCACTTCTTCAGCCGCGTATTCATGAAAATATCCCGGAATAATTGAAAAAATCAGAGCGTACTTACCGAGACGAGGATACTTGCTGAGCGGGTCTTGGACGATCATTTTGAATTTCAGAAAGGAAAGATTTTCCAACTATACGGCAGTTGCGGCGACCCTTGGCACCTCAACCGTAAAAAAACTCCTCGAACCGTTAAGCACGAGGAGTTCTAAAAGCCTAAGCGTTTTACGACTTCTTGACGAAAGTCACCGATTGAGGACCGAGCCATTCGTAGTGACGTTTGATACCGTCCGCGCAGGCGGTGCAGCCTCCGCATTTGGTTCCGTCCATATCGACTTTGGCCATCAGCCCTTTGTCAATCCAGCGGCGCGCCATCGGTTCGATCACCGAGGGCTCGACCCGGAAATGCATGGCGATTTCCAGTTCCGAGACAATGCGCCGAGCTTGAACGTATTCCTTTAATTCGGTTAATGTCACTGAGCCGCATCCTTGCCTTTAACACGAAGGCCGATAATGATTGCAAGAATTACCGCCAGGCACACGCCGATGCATACCGAGGAATACACCGGATGTTGATTGAAACGGCCGATCTGATAAACAATCGTTGCTGCTCCATAGCCCATAGCAATAGTCCAGAGGGCTGCAAATGCCGTCCAGCGGGCGCCGACCTCTCGATACATAGCACCGATCGAAGCGCAGCACGGGATGTACAGGAGAACCATCAGCAGATAAGAGAAGGCGCCTAAGTCACCGTCAAAGAGGTGTTTCATCGCACGGAACGTACCGGTGCCCACCTCTTGCTCTGCGGCTTGTTCATCGACGTCGGTCAGGTCTTTTTCAACATTGACGCCGAGCGGATCGACAAAGAAGTCACCGAGTTGGGATAGATTTTCACCGATCGATTTCACAGCGCGAATGGCTTCGCCGGAGAGGCTGAACGGTTCTTCCTCTTCTTCAGGCTTGGCTTCACCGTTCTTTTCCTGGTCGGCCGCACTCATGCGGTCGCCCATGCCGGAATAAAGACTGTCCAACGTACCGACAACGGCTTCTTTCGCCAGGATGCCGGTGAAGACACCCACCGCAGCAGGCCAGTTTTCATTGCTGATACCCATCGGCTGGAAAGCCGGAACAATGGTCTTGCCGATCTGAGAAAGAACGGACTTATCGGTGTCTTCGTTGCCGAAGCTGCCGTCCGTGCCCAAAGAGTTTAAGAAGGCCAATACTGCAACGATGATGACGATCAGTTGACCGGCTTTCACGATAAAGCTCTTTAAGCGGTCCCAGGTGCGAAGGCCCAGATTCTTAAGGGTCGGCATGTGGTACGGAGGAATTTCCATCACGAAAGCTCCCGCCTCGTCTTTCAGCGCGGTTCTCTTCAGAATGAAGCCCGTGAGAATCGCCACCAAAATACCGATCAGATACAGAGAGAAGACCAGGTTCTGTCCTCCGAGCGGCCAGAAAGTCGTCGCAAACAGCACGTATACCGGAAGACGAGCGCCGCAGCTCATGAACGGAGCCATCATCACGGTCGTAATACGGTCGGATTTTTTCTCCATGGTGCGGGCGGCCATAATCGCCGGAACGCCGCAGCCGAAGCCCACGATCAGCGGAACGAAGGATTTGCCGGGAAGTCCCAAGAAACGCATCATGCGGTCCATCACGAAAGCGGCACGGGCCATGTAGCCGGAGTCTTCCAGGAAGGAGAGCGCGAGGAACAGACAGGCGATCACGGGAATAAAGGTCGAGACTGTCTGAATACCACCGCCGATGCCGTCAGCGAGAATCGTCTTGAGCCATTCGGGACTGCCGATGCTCGTCAGAAGATTACCGAAGCCTTGAACGAAGATGGCTCCGAAAAGAATATCGAAGAAATCGATAAAGGCCGATCCGATGTTGATCGAGAAGATGAACATCAGATACATGATGAACAGGAAGATCGGAATACCGAGCCAGCGGTTCAGAACGATCTTGTCAATTTTATCGGTCGTGCTCTGGTCGATCTCGCCTTTGCGGATCATGGATGCGGCTGTTGCCTGAGATACAAAGCTGTAGCGAACGTCAGCCATCGCGATATCGAGGTCGCCGTTGTACTTCTGATTAATTTCCGCAATGATCTTATCGACTTCGGTCAGGTCCACCCCTTTCAGGTAGTCGCCCATACCGGCGTCGCCTTCCAGCAGCTGCTCGGCCGTCCATTCGGCGCGTTCCACTTTCTGAGCAGACAGAAGCTTGGCAATTTCAGCTCTGGCCGCCTCTACGTCATCGGCAAAGACGATCGGGTTCTTCGGGATACGAAGGTCATCGAGCTGGGCGTCGATCGCGGCACACAGTTCTTTTAAGCCCTGCTCTTTCGCAGCGACAATACCGATCACAGGGCAGCCCAAGGCTTCGCTGAGTTTGTGCGGATCGATTTCGATTTGGTGGGCAGCAGCCATATCCAGCATATTGAGCACCACGATCATCGGAACCTGCATTTCGAGAAGCTGCGTGGTCAGATAAAGATTGCGCTCGAGGTTGCTCGCGTCAACGATGTTGACGATCAGTTCGGCTTCATCCTGCAGGATGTAATCACGGGCAACGCGTTCGTCCTCACTGGAAGCAGAACTCGGCTGAAGGGAGTAAATGCCGGGCAGGTCAACGATTGTGATCTCTCTGTCTTTATAAGTGAACTCGCCGACAATGCGTTCGACGGTCACGCCGGGCCAGTTGCCGACCGTTTGATGAGAGCTGGTCAGACCGTTAAATAAAGTGGTTTTGCCGCAGTTCGGGTTGCCCACAACTGCAATGATATTTTTACGCATGGTTTGATTTATTTGATCGGTTCGACATCCAAAATTTCAATCTCGCCCTTACGGACGCTGATTGAAGAACCTCTTAATTTGATTTCGACCGGATCGCCGAGGGGAGCGACTCGCTCAACCACAAAAGGCGTTCCGGGAAGAGCGCCCAATGCCAAAAGTCTTTTGCGGTATTCGATTAAGCCGGGTCTGAAGGATTTGATTACGCCCTTCTCGCCGGGCTTCATATCTCTAAGCAGCATTTATTTTTCTACCTCTTTGTTCCATAGAACTTTGAGTTCCTTCGCTACCGGACGGCCGATGGCGACGTGTACGTTGCTAATGGCTACGACGACAGGGCCGGAAATCGTTACGCTGGACACCGTCAGAGGAAGATCTAAATAGATACCGACATCCGTGAGTTTGCGAATGTCTTCCTGACTGAGGTTTCCCCAGCTCACGAGATCAACCACTGCTCCGACGGGTGCGTCTAGAAGGCTGATCTCAGCGTCGTTTGTTTTTTCCATGAAAGCTCCTGCTTTATATTTCGAATAAATCAAATAATAATAGTAACGATTCTCATTATTCAAAAATTAGATAAATATTTTGAGCAATTTAACTTATAAATGCGATGTTAATAAGTATAAACCCTAAGCAATTTTTACTTTCACTTTTAAGGACCTGAAAGAAAGGATAAAAATGTTCAAAAAGGTCTTTCGGTGTTATCGATATTTGTATTCGTTATCGGCAAGGACGTCGGTTTGCCTCATCAGAAATCAATCGACGAGGTTCTTTTTTAGCCGTACGATCTCTTTGCCTAATTCAATGCGCCAAAAATTAATATCGCAAATTCAAAGGTTCAGAGCAGGTTTTCGAGCGATCGGCAACAAGCCGAGTGAGGCACTGCAACTTGAGGAAAATTTTCCGCCCTTCCACGGCGTACCGTAATGCGGTTATTACCTAAAAATGTGGTTTTTCTTAGCACTTTCAAATTCCAAAAAGCTCAAAGCGCGTAATTCTAATGTTTCTAAATATTACATAAAATGCAAAAAAACATCCGTATTAATACGGTTATTTAGCCAATTTTTTGAGGATTTTTGACATTATTTTGAAAATATCTTCCCATTTAGCACGCTCCGTGAATTTTCTGTGAAAGAACAAATTTTCGTGCCAATAAAGGGCGGATCTCTTTGATTTTGGGGTTTTTACTAAATCTGCATCATGTTTCTTTTGATTCTATCGATTTATTTGATGGGGTTGTTTACCCCATAATTATTGTTATTTTGTAGTCCTGTGTAACTATTCGTAAAATTATCCTTATTTTTCCGTTGTTTGCAAAACTTATCAGCCTGCTCATTAATCTTCAAATCTTATTGACACCTTATGAGTCAGGCGCCTAAAGTGACCGCAATCGGCGCAACCGCCGAATCCACCCCAGGACTTGTGCAAATGTTGCACTTGTATGCTAAAGGACACAATTTATGCGCACATCTCGTCGTATATTTTTAAAATCTGCTGTCGGTTTGACCGGCGCGGCTACCGCATTCCACGCATCTGCGGCCTCCCGCTTCCTTCCCGGTCAAATCGGCAAATGGAAACTGGCAGATACCAAAGAATACTTAAACATCTGCTGCTACTGCTCCGGCGGCTGCGGAACCATTTGTTCCGTCCGCGACGGTCAGCTTATTAATATTGAAGGCGACCCTGACAACCCCGTGAACCTGGGCGGCCTTTGCCCGAAAGGCGCAGGTCTGACCGGTCTGAGAAAGATCGTTGATAAAGACCGCCGCTTAGTGATGCATCCGCACCGCCTCACACAGCCTCTGGTTCGCCGCCCCGGCTCCAGTGAATGGGAACCCATTTCCTGGTCTCAGGCTATCGACGAGATGGCGCGCAAAATTAAGAAAACTCGTGACGAGAGCTACACTAAAGAAGAAGACGGTGTTACCGTCAACCGTTGCGAGGGTATTGCAAGCTACGGCGCTGCTCAGCTGAACTGTGAAGAAGCTTGGCTTGTTCAGAAGTTTGCCCGTTCTCTTGGCGTCGTTCAGATCGACAACCAGACTCGTGTCTGCCACTCTTCTACCGTTTCCGGTTTAGCCCCGACCTTCGGACGCGGGTCCATGACCAGCCACTGGTGCGATTTCCAAAACGCCGATGTCATCATGACCATCGGTTCCAACAACGTTGAAAACCATCCGCTGTCTTCCCGCTGGTGTCACCGCGCCGTTGACCGCGGTGCCAAGTGGATCGTTGTTGACCCGCGCTTTACTCGTACCGCCTCTCAGGCCGATATGTACGCCCCGATTCGTCCGGGTACCGATATCGCTTTCTTCGGCGGCATGATTCACTACATTCTTGAGAAGAAGCTCTATCAGAAAGAGTACGTGATGAACTACACGAACGCTACCTTCCTGATTGATCCTTCCTATAAATTTGATGTTGCAGACGGTCTCTTCTCCGGTTGGGATGAAAAAGAAAAGGCTTACAGCAATAAGACTTGGATGTATCAGACTGAAAAGGTTATTCCTTGGAGCACAGAACCCGGTGCACCCGGCGCTTGGGCTGACAATCCCGGAGTACCTAAGTTCAACCATCCTGCCCTCAAGGTTCCTAAGAAGGATGCCTCACTTCAGGATCCGAACTGTGTTCTGAATCTTCTTGCCAAGCATTATGACCGGTACACACTGCAGAAAGTCAGTGAGGTAACCGGTATTAAACCTGAACTGCTTGAAGAAGTCTATAAGACCTATGCAGCTTCCGGCGCCCCGGAAAAGAGCGGCACAATCCTGTATGCGCTCGGCCAGACTCAGCACTCCTACGGCAGCCAGAACTGCCGCGCCATGTGCATCATCCAGCTGCTCTTAGGCAACGTCGGTGTTGCAGGCGGCGGTATTAACGCCCTCCGCGGCGAACCGAACGTTCAGGGCTCTACCGACGTCGGCGCCACCATGGACTACGCTCCGGGCTACCTCGCTTGGCCGATCCAGCAGAACCATCCGACATTGGATGCCTACCTTTCTAAAGAAACCTATGCCGACGGCTACTACATGAACAAGCCGAAGTTCATGGTTTCCATGCTGAAAGAATGGTATGGCGACAACGCCACAGCAGAAAACAACTACTGCTATGACCTTCTGCCGAAACGCTCCCTGAAGCACAACGACTCCACGATCCCGACTTTCCATTACATGGCAGAAAACCAGATCAAGGGTTACTTGGTTTGGGGTATGAACCCGGCTCATTCCGAACCGAACACCAAGTACTGCCGCGAAGTTCTCGGCAAGCTTGACTGGATGATCGTTGCTGACTGGTTCGCAACTGAAACTGCTACCTTCTGGAAAGCTCCGGGCATGAAGCCTGAAGAAATTCAGACAACCGTCTACATGCTGCCGGCAGCCCTGATTTACGAAAAAGAAGGTTCTATCGCCAACTCCGGCCGCTGGCTGCAGTGGCGTCAGAAAGCCGTTGAACCGGCAGGACAGGCTAAGAGCGACTTCGAAATCATGACTCGCCTCTTCAACCGTATCGCTCAGCTGTATCGTCAGGAAGGCGGCGTCAATCCTGACCAGGTTACCAAAGTCAACTGGGATTACCGCAATCCGCAGGGTCAGCTCGATATCAAGGCAGTTGCTCACGCCATTAACGGCTACAACACCAAGACCGGCAAACTGCTGAAGGGCTACGGCGAACTCACAGCCGACGGCGACACAGCCTGCGGCATGTGGATTTACGGCGGCTACTTCAACAACGAAAACGAGAAATGGGATGCTATGGCTCAGCCCTGCACCCGCCGCTCTCTGGCTGATCCATCCGGATTGGGCCTTTACAGCGAATTCTCCTTCTCTTGGCCTGCCAACCGTCGAATCCTCTACAACCGTGCGTCTGCCGACATGAACGGCAAACCTTGGAACCCCAAGAAGATGCTGGTTGAATGGAACGGCTCCCGCTGGATCAACAATGACGTCGGCGACTTCGTTGAAACCCGTGTTGAAGACGGTAAGGTTGTTCCGGTTCCGCCGAACAACAAGGCCTTCTTCATGACTTGGGAACAGGACGCCCGCTTGTTCAGCTACCCGATGAAAGACGGTCCTCTGCCCGAACACTATGAACCGTACGAGTCTCCAACGAAGAACGTGATGAACGGCCGTCAGGACAGCCCGATGGTTCAGTTCACGAAGTGGAAGGAATCCATCAAGCGCGGCAACAGCGAAGAGTACCCGATCGTTGCAACGTCTTACTCCGTCTGCGAACACTGGCAGTCCGGCACTCAGACCCGCAACATTCCATGGCTCGTCGAGATCATGCCGAGACCTTTCGTTGAAATTTCCGAAGAATTAGCTAAAGAAAAAGGCATTAAGAACGGCGATGAAATCCGTGTTTGGAACAATCGCGGCTCCATTAAGGCCTTCGCGATGGTTACCGTCCGCTACCAGCCACTTGAAATTAACGGCAAGAAGACGCATACCATCGGTCTGATTCACCACTGGAGCTGGGCCTCTGCCTATGCCACCGGCGATACCATGAACGACCTTTCTCCGAACGTGGGAGATCCGAACTCCTACATTCCTGAATACAAGGCCTTCCTGGTCAATGTTGAAAAAGCCAAATAATTCGGAGGATCTGTAATGTCTATCTACACAAGAAAAGAAATGGCGATGCTTTACGATGCCTCCAAATGCACAGGATGCAAAGGATGCCAGGTCGCCTGTAAACAATGGAACGTTCTGTATTCTGACCTCGGAATGAACGCTTTCCCGTTCTCCGGAAGCTATCAGAACCCGCAAGACCTGAACGGCAGCAACCGCCTGGTCATGACTTTCAAAGAAAAGAAGTCGGACAATCAGCTTCGTCCCGTGGAATGGGCTTTCGGACGCCGTTCCTGCTTCCACTGCACCAACGCCGGCTGCGTTACGGTCTGCCCGACGGGTTGTCTGAAGTACGAAAAAAACGGTGTTGTCTCCGTTTCTCCCGAAAAGTGCATCGGCTGCCGCTACTGCGAAATGGCCTGTCCGTTTGACGTTCCCCGTTACTACGGCGATGAACCGAAGATCGACAAGTGCACAATGTGCTGGGATCGTTTGGAAAACGGCATGCTTCCAGCCTGCGTCAAGACTTGCCAGCCGGGGGCTTTGCACTTCGGTCCGCGCGACGAGATGATCAAACTCGGCAAGGAACGCGTCGAATTCCTGAAGTCCCGCGGCTACGATAAAGCCGAGCTTTATGGCGAAAACGAATGCGGCGGCCTGCATATTCTCCAGGTCTGCAAGTTCGGTGCCGAAGCTCAAGGCCTCGTCAAGGGTGCACAGCCTAGCCCGCTCGCCACACTGAGCAAACTGGCTCAGCCGGGTGCCGGTTTGGCTGCCGCCGCTACCGTTGCCGGCCTGGCCGTGTCCTTCGTTGCCGCTTTGGGCTACCGTCGTCGTAAGATGACGATTGAAGAGGCCAAGGAACATTGGACTCCTGCTCAGCGTAAACGCGGTGAAGAATATCTCCGCGAAGCCAAGAAAGAAGCTGCTGAGCAAGAACGCAGAGAAAATGCAGAGTAAAGAGGACCACCATGATTACTAAATACATCCAGCGCCATTCTGTTTTGGCACGAATCACGCACGGTGTTGTAGCGATTTCCTGCATCCTGCTTGCGATCACAGGGCTGTTCGTTATGGTCACCGCCTGGAACAACGGCGTAGGTAGCGAGTTCACTATCGCTATGCGTTGGACGCACAGACTGCTTGCCATTCCGTTCATTCTGATTCCGCTTCTGGCGATCATCATTTCTCCGAAGGGTTTTGTTCACCTCTTTAAGAACAACATCTTCGGTAAATGGGATGCTGACGACCGCACATTTGCCATGCGCTTCATTCCTTATCTTTTCGCTCCTGGCAAGGTTCACATGCCTCCGCAGCGTGAAGTTAAGTCTCTGCAGCGCGTTGCCGACGGCACACTGCTCTTCGCAGGCGTCTTCGCAGCGATCTCCGGCATGATCCTGTGGCTCAATACAGGCCTTCTGCCGGGCGGAGAATGGGCTTACCACTTCTCTCAGTCCACACTTCTTACCGCTAAGATCGTCCATGACATCTCCTTTATCGTGATCATCGTCTTCGGTCTCGGTCACATCTACCTCGGTGCCGGCATCTTCGAACCGTATCACGGCACACTGAACCTGATGTTCGGCAACGGCAAGATCAAAGAAGCCGACGCAGCCTATCACTGGGGCTACTGGGCCAACAATGAACTGGCCATCGGTAAGAATGTCGTAGAAGTTAAAGACGGCGAAAAGAAACGCGGTGATACCGCCTCCGAAGGTTGGGAGAAATAATCAACCATAAATTAGCGCCCGGTTTCGGGCGCTGACTCCAGAGCTTGAATCCTCGGTCAGAAATGGCCGAGGATTTTTTGCATTTGGTCCCTGCTTCTTTGCCTTCAGGCTCATTAGTCTCCCTGCTGCTTAATGGTCTGGTGCTTTTGTTTCTACCAAACGGTTGGCAATTTATTATTCAACCTTATGCCTCTCAAAGAGGCTTCGGCCTTATCTGATCTCAATGACTGAAGTTCTTGTTAACGAGCTTTATAGGAGGATATTTGCGAAACGCTTGTGAAGAATGTAGCCCTGAATAAAAAACGGGCTTCTTTCTCTTGCTTCCCTGCAACCTTATTGACGGCTGAGAGATTGGGCAACAAGCAGGGCTTAAGTTCTTAATCGTTTCCTTGAAATCCCAATCGCTCTGAGCGTGCGTATTCAGGACATCAACTCACTCTGAATCCCTTCCATTATCTGAATTCTCGCACGCGAAGACCTTTCGAATACTTGAGAGAAATCAAATTACAGCCTATGGATTAGTTTCTAACTGACATGTTCAACCGTTTTCTTAATCTGTCGGCTGACTCCTTCAGTTATATAGACAATGTGACAAAACCCAGGCATAGGAAAACCTCCCGAACGGCTGAGGCCATTCGAGAGGTTTAAGAGCTCTTGCTAGGAGATTGTTTGTTGAATTAGGAAGGGCGAATCTCGCTCCTCCTAATTCAGTAAATTAGAACTGATAACGGTAGTTAGCCTGGAGAGTCTGATCAACTCTGCCGCGATTTCCGCCGCCAATTCCGTAGTTCAAACCGAAGGAATGTTTACCCTTGGTTGTTTCAACGCCGACTTTTCCTTTGTACATCGCGTTGTTTGTGATGCGAGCGTCAAAGGAGTCAAGCGTTCCCGTAGTCACTAAACCGACTTTATTGGTGACCTTCTTGTCGCCGAAGTTCGGAGCGATCGTTCAGTCAATAAACGGTTTGACCTTAGCGCCGCACGGAGCTTCGAGGTTGGCGTTGAATGCCACGCCAAAAGGCACTTGAACCAAGTTCGCCTTATCTACCTTGTAAGTCAGGCCGCCGGCACTGAAGCTGTCGAGTTTTGTGTGGACATACTTGACACCGATATGCGGAGTAACGGTAATACGATCATTCAACGCAAGCGGTTTTTCAGCTCTTACGCCGATAGAGAATGTCTTAGCATCAGGCTTACCTTTGAAGCCCATCTGCTTAATCTCATTCTTAGACTGGAGATAACCAATCGTACCGATCAGGTTGACGAAAGGAGTATTGGCAACACCGTAAAGGTTGATACCGTAGTAGTCGATATCGTTCTTAACTCCGGAACCATTTCCCTGACCACGGACAGAGCCCTTACCTAAGCTGACTGCAAGACCGGCTGCAACACCATTGCCTAAAGCATAGTCACCGCCGATCGTAACACCGGTCAGATCACTCTTATAGCCGTACTTAGCGATACCAACAGAATAGTCATTGGCTTTGCTGAAAGAGCCGTTCACATCGATCCAAAGGTCAGGACCGGCTTTTTCGTGATCGTAAGAAGCAAGCTTAGAACCATGAAGGTTCAAGGTGTCCTGAATCATGTCTGCTGTATTCACAGCAATGGTCTGAGCTCCGCCGGCAACACCCATCAAAGCGATGGAGTTCAGTGCCTTCTCGACTTCTGCATGTTCTAATCCGTTGTAAACGCTCAGAAGGTCATTGATACGGTCAACACCGATGCCCTTCTCACCGCTGACTGCTGCAAGAACAGTGTTCGGCATTAAGACGTTAGAAATAACTGACAGATCGGAATTAACACCAACTACTAATTCACCGTTTTCGTCCACAGAGATTTTGTCTAATCCCAGAACACGGTTAGTTGTTTCGTAGGTTGTACCTTCTTTAATTTCCATGTGATGGAAACCGGAAGCAATCGAAACATTCTTTCCTGCTATAGCGTTGTGAACAATAACTTTAGAACCAGATTCCGTTACGAACTTATGAGCGGTCGAACCGTCCGTACCATCTGTACCGATAATTGAGGAACCTTCTGTCGCACCGTTCACGATCAAGGCACCACCTGCCTTAACGAAAACACCTGAGTCCGTCGGAAGGGCAACCTTGTCAGAGCCACCTTCAACTTTTCCGTCCAGAAGAATGGTGTTGGTTCCGTTCAAGTTAACGGGAGAAGCTACATAAACAACGGACTTAGTATCGTTTTCGGCGAGGTCATGGCCGCTCTGCTTCAGAGCTGTCAAGGCTAACTGAGTATCTTTGCTGCCGAGGGTAAGTGCAGAATTTTGTCCGACAACGATATGGGACTTAATTTCCCCAGGATTTTCAATGGCACCCAGGCTCGGTTCTTCATTCCAGGCAGGATCCAAATAAAGCATGCCGCCGTTCAATTCTGCAGAAGAGGCAATGAAGCTTCCGCTGAGAATTTCCAATGTTTGCCCTGTGCTGAGGGAGAATTTTTCAGTTTCAACAGTACCTTTGCCTGTCAGCTTCAGTTTGTCTTTATTGTCACCAGTAGCTTTAAATTGGTCGTTGCCAATTTCCTTGAAGCTCACTCTAGAGCCTTGAGCGGCCTTAACTTCGTCAAAGTTTTTGAAAGTACCGGAAAAATTTGCATTGAAAACAGTACTGCCATCGCCAAAAGCAAGTACAGAAGACTTGGCATTGCTTCCGTCCACGGTTCCTTCGAAGCCGATGTCCGCCAAGAAAGTCACCGTTGCTGTTCCGCCGACATTTGCTGTGCCGTCGTTCTTAGACAATCCTCCAGCATAGATGGTTCCGGAAATTTTTCCTCCTGCGATCGTTACAAAAGAATTGCCTGTCACAAGAGCAGAAGTACCTTTTCCGTCCGCAAGTCCGCCACCGACTACGTCTTTAACGCTTCCACCGGAAATCAAAACATAACTATCTCCCTCAACGTTAGCCTTAGAAGCCATTCCTCCTGTGTTTGTCTCAGCGTAGCCCGCTCCGATTAAATAGGATGAAATTTCTCCTCCTTCAAGAATAGCTCTTGAGCTTCCAATGACATTGCTGGTCGGTGCTCCGTCGCCTGTAAATTCCTTATTGAGATAATATTCCGCGTAACCCCCACCATTTACAACATTTGCTTCACCTCCACGAATTATGGCAGTAGAGGTTCCGAAAACATAAGATTCTCGCTTGGCTTCTGGTTGGTAAGTATCACTGTAATTTGTCCAGCTTCCTCCAATTACGTGGAGAGTCTGTTTATTTCCGCCACCGCTTAGCACAGCTGTAGAGGAGCCTTCGGAATAACGGTGACCATTAATTTCGTGAACTCCGTTTTCATCAAGTTCGCCGATTACGCTCGTCCCGTACCAGTTAGTTTGGTTTCCTCCAACTAAATAGCGAGAGATATTCCCTTCCGCAACTTCAACATAAGTATTCCCACTGGACAACGTACTGCCTTTGGAGGAATTCACGCCACTTATGAGGCCTCCCCCCATAACTTCCATTATTGAAGTCTTAGAACCATCAATATAAACATGCGTCTGGTTTACGTGGGCAAGTGAATTTTCATTGGACCATGTCTGAACTCCACCGATGACCTGAGTTCCTGGATCATGAGTTACAACGTCTATCGAACCCTGTTCAAGATCGAAACCAGACATATTATGAATACGCACGGAGGATGTATTAGCAAAGAAATTAGAGCCAATCGCCTCTTCCATTCTTCCGGCGCCAACAACTTTTCCACTATATCTATTGGTTCCCTCTGTGAAACCACCAAAAGTAGAATCCCTGATCTCTACCGCTGTATTTCCGATGGTAAAACTAAAACCCTTTGTTCCCCAAACAAATCCTGCGCCTACTGCATCGCCATTAACAATAGAGTTATTTAAAAAGAGCTTACTGTCACCCTCCTCCCATTTCTTTTCTTCCAATGAATTGATTCTAGAGCCAGCATAGATCATGGCTTTATTCATTGTCCCTTTACCGTCTTTATCGTGAGCAATAAATCCAAGGGTCATATTTTCTACAGAAACTGAAATATTCTCAGACACAAAAGAGTTGAATCCTCCTCCGTAAAATTCTCCGTATGTTTGGTTTTCTAAATTTGATCCTTGGCTAGATACAAAATTTCCTGAGCTTCCATCTAAGATGAGGGTTGAGTTTAGATGTTTAATCTCCCCGCCGTTAACTGATCCGCTGCCCGCAAAAATCCAATTTCGGGTTTGGGTACCCTTAAAATTTCCTGAGTTGAAGTCGCCGCCTGTTATCTTCAAAACAGATGACTCTACAAAAGCTTGAGTGCCTTTTCCAGTGGCCAGTGCGCCTCCAAATATCTCTAGAACTTTAGAAAAATCGCCGCCGGAAATATTAGTAACTATGCTTTGGTCTGAAACTTCTAATGTTCCCGTATTGTTGCCGTAATTTTCGGCCATGCTTCCGCCAACGAATCTTCCATTGAACTTTCCGGAAAGGATATTGTTCTCGATGGATTGAGTTTTACCTTCGGCTGAGGCTGGCCCACCTCCTCCTTGTCCAGTTGCCTTAAGGAGATTGCCACCTACAAAATCTTTTTCAACAGTGACGTTAGAAAGTGTGGTTTTAATATTATCTGTCGATAGATTAACTTTATCAGAGTTGGAGTTTTTACTGCCCCCGATAATTCTGTCTGCAGTGATGTTCTCCGCTTCTAGGGTAGAGGAGCCAACGTGAAGAAGAGCTTCTTTATCTTTTTCTTTCTGAGTTCTTGCCTGAGAACCGCCAATAATTTCATCTATCGTAGTCTTCTCGGGCAACTTTATTGAAATATTGGTATTTGCAATGTCAGACGAAGTGACTCCAGCAAGGTCAATACCTCCAATCACCTTCGTGTCTTTTTCTAACTTGTCAGTATCGGAAATTTGAATCGAGGAACCTTTGCCAACGATGTTATCTTTATTGACACTTTCCGTAGCTAAAGCTGGATTAATCAACGATAAAGAAAGCAACCCTGCCGCTACGGTTGAGGCGGTAGCGACAGTATTTTTGCTTTTTCCAAAACTTCTTGCACATTCATTAGCGACAACAAAACATCCACGGGCGCGACTAAAAATAACCTTGAAATTCTTATTCATCTTTGCTCAAAATGGGTTTAGAAAAATAACGAGGGGGGGGTGTTTAAGGGGGTGATACTTGTTAATATGGATATTTATCCTAGGTTTCCAATTAATTTTCGTCTTTATCGATTGAAAATGGAATAAATAACCTCAATTGCAGTTTCGCTCTATTTTTTCTGCGCTTAAAAATTTCAAGGGTAAATAGATGAAAAGATTTTTGTAAATTTTTGAATCTTTGCTTTTTTGATTAAATAAAATCTTTTCTTAGCAATATGTTACATAACTAAACCACTCTTGATTTATCTACGCAAGGATCTTGACCTTAAATTAACTTACAAGTGAAAAGAAGAGTTGGTAAGGGGATATTTTTAGTTAAGGATCCTTTTGAGTTTTATTCATCAATCCATCACCAAAATAAATTTCAAAAAATTGCCATTTTTCTTTGTTTGCTAATGAAAAACATTGCCTCACAACTTCGTTAGGATCTGAACGAATCCATTAACTTCTTTTCATGTTGGTAAAAGTCCTCACGATGATTTATTCCATTTGTGCCAAACTTCTGCTTATGCGCAAATGGGTCTTTCTTTGTTTACTATTCCTTCCGTTCCTCAGTTCAGCTGCAGAGCGTGAGATTCGCATTGGTTTAATCGACACATTCGATCAGGACTTTTATCTCGAAACGTTCGTCCCGACAATTGAGCATATGCAAAAAACGCTCAAAGACTACAAAGTCACTGTCGTGGAACTTCAGCAAAACAACCTTCTTGCCAACGTAGTCAAAGAAAGACCTGATTTTCTGGTTTCTTCTGCCGGAAACTTTGTCACCTTGATTTCAAAGCTCGGCGCTCAGCAGATCGCTACAGTGAGCAGAAACCACGCCTATAGTCCCAAAGAAGCGGTTTCTTCGGTGTTTATCGTTAGAAATGACCGTAAGGATCTCCAAAAGATCTCAGATCTAAAGGGAAAAGTTCTTTCAGCCACCGAGCCTCATGACTTTGACGGCATGCTTGTCGGAATGGGAGAATTAGCCGCAAAAGGTTTTGACCCTGATACGTTTTTCTCTAAAACGCTCTTCTCTCATTACCAATATCCGGACGTAGCGACATATGTCAAAGTTGGCGCAGCAGACGTCGGTATTCTCGGAACTTGCCAATACGAAAAACTCCTCACAACCGGACAGATTCAACCGGGAGAATTTCGAGTATTAGAAGCAAGGAGTAATTCGGAAGCCTGTCTTCGCTCCACGGAACGCTACCCGGACACCGTGTTTTACGCATTGGATACCGCTCCGATTGAAGAAGTGAAAGCGGTCTGCCTTTCCTTGCTCTCTATGCCGAAAGGAGAATTCAACTTTGAATGGGTTCCTGCCAGCGGCTTCCTAAAGGTTTATGACTTAATGAAGTCCCTAAAGCTCGGACCATATGAACATCTGCGAGAAACAACGGTCAAAGATTTCATTCTGTCGCACCAGAAAGAGTTCATGTTGGCAGCCCTGCTGCTTTGCGCAATCCTGATTCATATTGTTCGCGTCAACTGGCTCGTCAATCGCCGAACAGAAGAATTAAAGTTCGCTCTAGCCGTTCAAAGAGCAACAGAAAGAAAAGCCAGAGAAAATCGCCAAAAGCTCGACTTTCTTGAGAAGAGCCGCGTGATCTCCCAGATGAGCTCAATCTTCGCGCATGAAGTCAAGCAGCCGATCACGAATCTTATTTACTACGCCAGCGCCCTCTCGCTTTTGCTTCAGCAGCTCGGTGTCAAAGACAGCCGCGTGGAATACGCCTTAAAACAGATGAACAGCCAAGCCAAGAGGACGAGTGATATCGTAGAGCACGTTAGATCGTATGCTAAACATAAAGCGAATCGTTCTGAAGTTTTCAATTTAACGGAAGTCATTCGCCGAGCCATTAACAGTATTAATAAAGAGGAAATAGAAGGAGTTCATACCTCAGAGAATTTGCCGGACGAAGCGATGGCTGTCGGCGACTCCTTCGAAATTGAGCTCGCGGTTCTCAATATTCTCAAAAACGCCCTTAAGGCCGCAAAAAACAGCCTGAATCCTCAAACCTCTGTTTCTGTGACTGCTCAAAAGCACATGTGGAAAATAACGATAACGGATAATGGTCCCAAGATTTCGGAAGAAATTTTTTCCGCATTGGGACGGCCGACTTCAACAAGTAAAAAAGACGGCCTCGGTGTCGGCCTTTCCATCGTACTAAGTATTATCGAAAATAACGGCGGTCATCTGACGTTCCGACGGATCGAACCAAACGGAATCGCTGTGGACTTGTTCGTAAAGAAAAAGGAAGAATAAGAAATGTCTAATCAAATGCTCAGTCCTGTCGTTCGAATTGTCGATGATGACGCCTCCGTGTGTGAATCTCAATCTTTCTTTTTACAGTTGGCAGGATTTAGAACCCGATCTTTCTCAAGTGCCGAAGCTTTTTTAAAAGACGATGACCCTCAGGCGCCCGGATGCATCATTCTGGATGTTCGCATGGGCGGAATGACAGGAATCGAGCTTCAGCAGGAATTGAATCGCCGAGGTTCGGACCTCCCGATTATCTTTTTATCCGCCCACGGCGATATCGAAATGGCGATGAGCTGCGTTGAGGCCGGCGCCTTTAACTTTTTAGTAAAACCGCCGGAACCGGAAAAACTTCAGTCTCTCGTCACCAAGGCAGTTGAAAAGAATCGCATGGAGCGCCGTCAAAAAGCTCATGCCTTAAACCTCAAGAGACTCTTCGATACATTGACCACTGCAGAAAAGAACATCTCTTATCAACTAGCAAAAGGCTTGAGCAATCCTCAGATCGCCAAACTTTTAGGCATTTCGGAACGTACTGTCCAAACTCATAGAGCCAGAGTCTACGGCAAGCTGGACATTGAGAACCCGGTCGAACTCAATGATTTCCTTCACGAGATGGAAGAAGCATGATTAAAAGACGTGAAATCCTCGCCCTTCCCTTACTTGGTTTTGTGCCGATAGCCAAGGCTCAGAACCTGCACTGCGGTATTCTCGTTGTCGGAGCGGGCGGTGCAGGATTAGCCGCAGTCCTAGAGGCTTCCGCTTATTCGGATTCAGTCGTCTTAATCGAAAAAGAATCCTTCATCGGCGGAGATACGCTTTATTCAGGAGGTTTCTTTAATGCTCCCGATACCGAGTTCCAAAACCGCAAAGGAATTAAGGACAGTGAGGAATTCTATCTTCAGCAAATAACTAAATCTGCCAACGGCCGCGGAAATCCGAAGGTCCAGGCGAGATTGGCAAAAGAAGCCGGGAATACTTTAAATTGGCTCAGAAAAAACGGCGTCACCTTTGGCGATGAGATTTACCAAATCTATGGATCTGGATACCGGCGCAGTCATAAACCCGTTACTGCCTTGGGCTCCTCCTATGTTCAGAATTTAGCGGCAGCGTGTCTTAAGAACGGAGTTTCTATCCGAACCTCGACAAAGCTGGAATCTTTTGAAGTCCTTCCAAACCAGAGGGGTTTTCGTGTCTCAGTTTCTTCAAACGGAGTCAACTCGGTCATCACTTCTCGCGCCTTGATTTTATGTGCCGGCGGATTTGCCAACAATCGTGAGTTAATTCGCCGCTATGTTCCGAATTTAAATTTCAAATATTCCGACTCCCGCGGAACCGGAGAAGTCCTGCAAAAGGCAATAGAAGCCGGTGTACAGGTTGAGAACATGGATGCCGTGGAGTGTATTCCGGAAGGCTCTATTCTCAGCAAATATTCCGCACGTCTCTATGCCATGACACCCGGCACGGTCTTTATTAATGAAGACGGCGAGCGCTTCGTAGATGAAGCCGCCACCCGAAAGACGATTACAGAAGCCCTAATCAAACAAGGTGCAAAACGCTGCTGGACGATAGTAGACACAAGGAGCGTTAAAAGACTGGACAAAAGTCAGCAAAAAAATCTCTATCGAGCTTATTTCGCCGGACAGGTTTGGAAAAACGATACGTTGGAAGCTTTATGCAAAGACATCAACGTCCCTTTCGATACGGTCAAAACTTCTTTTGATCAAGTTGACCCGACACACCGCCCGAGCGTCGCACCCTATTGGGCGGTTCGCATGTACCCATGGGTTCATTACACCTTAGGCGGGATATCTATAAATGAGCAAGCCGAATGTCTCAATAGATTCGGCATTCCTATTCCCGGACTTTACGCTGCCGGACAAATTACAGGCAGTGTGCAAGAAAAAAACCGCCTCGGCGGTAATGGTCTGACGGACGCCTTTACTTTCGGACGAATCGCAGGGAAAAACGCAGCTAAATGGATTGAAGAAAATTAGGATAGAGAATTCCAGCTCCCTTAACCGTGCATGAACCTCAGAAAGTCTGACGATTTTTTCTAATTGTCAAGAGACAATTCGCCGACGCTTTCCCTTCTTGGGGTATTTAATCTTTGGACTGAAACGAATCTTCGCTTCATTTCCAAGGAGAAATAATTTTATGCAAACATCTCGTCGTTCTATTCTTAAAGGCGGCATCCTCGCCTCTTTGGCCGGCACCATGGGCGCTACCGCTATGAGCGCTTCTGCTGCTGAAAAACAGGCTGCTCTTCCTAAGAAGGAATATGACCTTGTCATCTGTGGTTTGGGTATCGGCGGTATCGTCACCGCAATCCGCGCCGCCGAGGACGGCTTGAAACCGGTTATTCTCGAAAAGATGAGTTCTGCTTCGGGTAACACCATTTACTCTGCAGGCTTCATGCTTGGCGTCAACACCAAGATGCAGCAGGAAAAGAAGCTTGAAACCGGTGACACCGTAGATAAATTCTACGAAGACATGATGAAGGTTTCTCAAGGCCGCGGGGATCCTAAGCTCACACGCCTGGTCGCTGAAAAAGCAGACGAAACACTGAACTGGCTGCATGACTACGTCGGCGTTAAATATGCTGTCGGCATGAAGCTTGTTTGGCCGATGCTCCAGCGTGCTCACCTCACCATCGGTGAAAAGAAACCCGGCGGCACACAGCTGATGCTCTATTTACTGGCCAAAGCCAAAGAACTGAATGTTCCTATCGTCTACAACGCCAAAGCTGTCGAACTGCTCGACAATCCTCAGAACGGTAAAGTCATCGGCGTTAAAGTTAAGACAAAAGAAGGCTTCGCAGAATACTTCGGTAAATACGGCGTTGTCATGGCTACCGGCGGTTTCTCTGCCAACAAGATGATGCTGACAATGATGGCCGGCGTTCCTGCCGCTAACATGCCTGTTCGCGGTTCTCATACCGTCACCGGCGAAAGCATTCTCTTAACCGGTCCGTACTTCCCGAAAGTTGTTAACGTTGACCAGTACCACTGCGGCCCGATCCACGGACCTACAGGCGCTAACCCGCTGAACATCGTTAACACCGGTATCGCTGTTTCCATGGAAACAAAACGCTATACCGACGAAGGCAAGACTTATGTTCAGATGTCCCGCGACACAGCCGCTCTGACTCGTGATAACTGGGGCTACATGATTGTTGACGAAGATACTCATAATCTTCCGATGCTGAAGAACGACTGGTTCTCTTATTCTTCTCATAAGGCACCTGTCTACAAAGCAGACACAATCGAAGGTTTGGCAAAAGAAGCCGGTCTGAATCCTGTTGAGCTGAAGAAGGTTGTCGACGAATACAATGCTGCCCTGAAGGCCGGCAAGCTCGCCGAACTTACACCTCCCAACACTCACAAGAATCCGCGCCCGATCCTTAAGGCTCCGTTCTATGCCGTTCCTTTCCAGGGCGGTATGACAGCCACCTTCGGCGGCCCGCTCATCAATACGAACGGTCAGGTTCTTGACACAGAAGGACGTCCGGTTCCGGGTCTCTTCGCTGTTGGTAACGCAGCCGGCGGTTTGTTCTATGACAACTATGTCGGCGGCGCTCAGCTGACATCTGCTTCCGTTATCGGCCGTCAGATCGCCGACTACGTCAAGACATTGGCGAAGTAACACGATTTTTAAGCCGACCTTTTAGGTCGGCACCTCAAACCACAGCAAACCGTCTTCGAATCTCACCGAAGACGGTTTAATTTTGTCTAAAAGTTGGGGCGGCCAATTCCTCACTCTGATTCACTTAATTGTCAGCAGATAAAAATTGGGCCTGTTCATTGATATTGCATCAACGACAGGCCCCGACAAGTTATTAAAAACCCGAGGTGCTTTTATAACGTTTCTTTGTCTAAGTGCTACAAATACAACAAAACTGGTTAACCATTCTTTCGAAGGCTAGAAACTGTATCTGTAGCCGCCTTGGATCTGAATGTCCTTTCTATAACCACTTCCGGTTGCTCTATCAACCTTCAGGTAGAGCTTATGGTTATCAGCAAACTGCCAATCCATATCGGCACCGTAGTAGAAGAGATTCTTCTTACCGTCAGCGCTCAGTTTCTTTTCATTGAGTCTGAGCTTCTGATCGCCGGCAAATTCATGGATTAAGCCTGCTTTGGCAGAAAGTTGGAGATAACGCTTCTTATCAGCGCCGTAGGCAAACTGCTTTCCGGCAGAAACGCCCACACGTCCTGTCAGGAAATTAACCGACTTCTGTTCGACATGGATAGCATTGCTGGTTTCATAATTCTTGCCTTTTACACGGAAGTAAGACAGCTGAATCTGAGGTTCGGCAAACCAGAAGCTTCCGGCAGATTCTTCTAAGAATCTGAACTGGTGACCTACTTCTCCAGAAATACCGGCGCCCCAATGGTTGACGTCACCGTGGACTTGACCAGTCCAGCTGTCGTGGTATCCGCGGAAGCGATTATTGAAAGTACCGACAGAGGCTACGATATCAGCATAACTGCCTTTCTCGTGAACATAAGTTCCGTAAAGCTTCCAGGTGTAGTGATTCAGATCACCAGTTCCGGCAGCACGTGCTGCCTTCATATCCGTATGGCCGCCCTTGAAGGAGAAACCAGTAAAGAACTTATGACCGTTATTCTTATATAACGTGCCGTCAGCACCGACATGAATGCTGTAGTCTATGGATTTTACTTTTCCATCACCAAGCCCACTTGTACGGTAGCGTGCGTAAGAAACCTTAGTCCAGATACCGTTATCAGCGCCGAGACGAACTTCACCTAAACGCTGACGGAGATCTTCGAGGTCAGACAACCAGCTGAAGTAAACCTGGTCTAGGCCTGCAAGGTCTTCAATAATGCTGATTGAGTTGGAGTTCTTACTGGTAACAAGGATATAGCCATTGGTGTTGTCGCCTTCAACACGTTCCAGCTTAACAAGAGGATTGCTTGAAATGAGGTTCTCACCTTTCCAGGATGTCTCGTCATGCTCGAATCCGGCAGGATTGACCACAACAGAAGTTTCTGCAACGCGAGCCAATTTTGCAACTTGTGCCTCTTGGGCAGCCTCGTTATACGCGACAAGATAGGTGTGACCTGCTTGGATATCGTCAGAAACAATGTTCAAGACAGCGCCTTTCTCTAGCGTCATTTGACCGGTTGTATGAATTCCGAAACCATTGTTACCTACGGCAGCTGCAACCTTGTCATGACCGGTACCGTTTTCGTCGACGAGTTCATCGAAATGTGCAACATTTTTGTCATGTACGTGGTGTGCGTCACTCAATACAATGGTCGTCATCGTCCCTGCTTTGGCAGTGAAGGAAGCCTGGTGAATTTGTGCGCCAGAGCCCAGTACCAAACTGCCAGTATTCAATTCCATACTTCCAGGTCCGGTAATACCGCCATTTATGACAGTGAGGCTATGAACATTACCTTCAGAACCTAAAACCAGCTTACCTTTATTAAAGATATCGTTCTGTACTCCTTGAGCAGTATTCAATTCAAAATAATTTTTACCACCAAGTGTTAACGTGCCTGTATCGAAGTTATAAATTGCCCCACCGTTTCCAGCTTCAACAGAGTTTCCACGGAATATATGATTCCCTTGTCCGAAAACCATATTGGCATTGTTATAAACAGCCCCCGCAGCGTTGTGAGCCTTGTTATTTTCAAACAAGGCATTCCCTGATACTTCCATATATACAAGGACTGCTTCATGTTTCACTTGATGGTTCGTCAAGGCACCGGCGATAAGGGCTTCATTACCTATGAAGGAGTTATTGCTTCCGCGGAAAGTAACTTCTCCGTCTTTGTTATACACAGCTCCGCCTTGGCTTTGAGAAACGTTATTTGTGAATACCACGTTGCCAGAAAATTCAACCTTAGTGTTTGCATAATAGGTTGGAATCGGTTTTCCAGTTGCTGTAACTAAAACTGTCGGTTGTGCAAGGTTAGCAACTGCACCTCCCGATTTTTTTGCTGTGTTTCCATCAAAAACAACTGTTCCTTTGAAAGAGGAAATTACATTCTCTTGATTCTTACCACCAATGCGTAAATTCCGCCGACATTCATTAACGCGCCGCCAAAGCCTTTGTCACTAGAATTCCCCTTAAATTCAGTAAAACTATTTTCATCTGCATCGGAAACGAGAGCATGATTAAAAATAGCACCCCCTCCAAGGTTCGCCGAGTTTGCTTCAAAAGAGTTGTAGCCCGAAAGAACAAGCTGAGTGTTCTCTCCTTGTCTATTATGAATTGCCCCTCCTGCGTTACCAGCCGAGTTCTCAATATACTTATTATTAAGGCTAATAAAAGACGATCCGGTGAAATTCATTACTGCCCCGCCGCCGTACGAATAAGTCTCAGAGACTGGAGCATATTCGGCCTGATTGCCTTTGAAGGTACTGTTGCTTACGAAGGACTCGGCAGTATATTCACCATAGCCGCCGTTTTGGATAGCGCCGCCATTACCACCGTAATATATCGAATTGCCTTTTTCGTCGTAACCCTCTACTACAAGGGGTTCATTTTTAATAAAAAGGGCTTTATTATTAACAAAAATTGCGTTATTGATGGATGCAGTGGCAAGTCCATTGTAGATAGCGCCTCCACGCTGAGCCGAATTGTTTTTAAAGGTGGTCGTGCCGTCAATAAGTAATGAAGTCTTCATCCCGAAATCTTGAAAACTAGCTATAGCACCGCCCCAACCACTAGCTATAGCACCGCCCCAACCGTATTTAGCCGAATTACCTATAAATTCTTGAGTTCCAAGAAATTCAAGTTGAGCATCTGCATTCCAAATAGCACCGCCAGGACCTCCGAGGGCCTGGTTGTTTTGAAATAGCGTTGTCCCTTTAAAAGTCATGGAGGTTTTAAAGTTTATCGCGGAGGGAATATTGGCAACTACGCCACCACCATAAACAGAGGAATTGCTTATAAACTCATTAGCAGCTATACAAACTGTAGAATTATATATTGCCCCCCCTCCTATCGCGAATATTGTCAGGAGGGACTTTGACAATATTGAAAGCCTCGATTTTTTACTTAACATGAGAATGCCTTTTAATTTTATTTCCTTAGGATGTGTAATACTTCTTACACGTCCTTGATTTTATCCCATTAGCAAAAATCATCGATCTAATTTTTTACCCTATAGTGGGATACCAAATATTTAGGATTGATTTCTCTCAAGTATGCGAACGGTCTTCGCAATGGTGCGAACTCCGATACTCACAGGTGCAAACAGCTCACTGAACACGGTGAGGAACGCTGCATCAAATTAAGAGAAGTAGCTGGATTCTCAGCGGTGCGAACGATATTTCAAATCGTTGGGCCTCGTAAGATTTTACATTGCCTATTAGGCAAATGAATTTGCAAATTGACTTTTATTTTCCATGGGTCAAATTAACGTGGAATAAGCTGTAACGGAGGCTTGCCGAGGTTACAGCATTATGCCGCGTAAGTAATTTGACGCCTAAATTCAATTCTCTGGAACCCCGGTAGTTGTCAAGCACTTTAGGATAAAGTTTTTCTTTAGTCTTGCGAAGCAAGACCTGTTTCCATATTTTTTTGGTTGTCTAGGTATCTTGTTCGAGGTTAAATGCGTCTGCTGTTGCATACAGAAGAGGCCAATCTACCAATCTCTCCAGGCTGTTTCAAGAACCTCAATTGATTCTATTTGCCTACCATGAACTTCAAGATCAGTCCGCTCGTGCCCCCTAAAATTGGATAGCTGTGACGCTAATTGAATTTATCGGGCTGTGGAGCGGGCCTTTCGGCTTTCTCATGCTTTGTTGTAGACGATTGTGCTCGAACTGTAAGTTAAATCTTTAGCTCCCTTTGGGCAATGAGCATTTCGCGACCCCTGCTATTTTTGAGTTATATGGTTTGTTGCTGATAAGAACAGCTCTAACAATCCGTAAAAGCTTTGCGGCAACGGCGCATACGAGTTTTCCCCATGGCATTTTTTCTTTTTGCTTCTTCAAAATCCACTTCGTTAACTGTTTGGATTTCAATTTTCCTTTAGTGGCCATGTTAACCAAGCTCCCGGCCGCTTGCACCATTAAAGACCTCATAGTCCTGTCTCCACGATGGGTAATTTTTCCTTTTCTCTCATTGTGCCCAGTAGCAATGCTTCTCGGCACCAATCCATAATAGGCAGGAAAATCTTTGGGACTTTTAAATCTCTTTATGTCTCCAACCGTTGCACGAAGTCTGCAACTGCAGATTGATCCCAGCCCCGGAATCGTTTGAATTAACTGGCAAACTTTATCGCTCTTAGCTAACTCCTCAAGGGTTTTGGTGATTTTGTTCAAGGCCTTTTGAGCTGTTTGTGCGTGTGTAACCATGTCAACGAGACTTTCCTTCAGTTCCTCCGGGAAAGCTGCGTGATTTTCAATCAGATCTTTCAATCGAGCTTTCCCGCTGATTCCTTTCGATATATTCAATCCCCAGGCTTGGCAAATCCCTTTTAAAGACACAATGGTCTGCCTATATTGCTTGATATATTGTTCCCGCAATGTTGTTAAGCTCGCGTACTTTTGTTGCTCTACATCTTTGGCTTTGATTGTCCTCAGCTGTGTATCTTGGGCTAGAAAAGCCAGGGCTTGAGCATCATTTAAATCAGTTTTTTGGCCTGAAAAATGATTTTCAACGTAGTTCTGTACATTCTTGCCGCCGATAACCAGACAACGATGTCCCCAAGCCTCTAACTTTTGAACTAAATAATTCATTTCAGTGCATGGCTCCATGGCGAACGTCGTAGAACTAAGCGCCTGGGCACTTTTCTCGAGCTCAGAATAGTCAAGCCGGTCGATGCAGACCACTTCACCATCTGTTGTTAACAGAGCAGCACTGACGCAATTCTTAGCTAAATCTATACCGATGGCTTCGTATTCGAGATCTGTATCGATAGTTTTTGCGAGTATCCTTCTAACTGACATGGAATCACCTTTAATGAGAATTTTGTCACTTTCATTTTGCTCCCTCTATCTCGCTGGGAGCAAAGGGGTTCCATGTCATTAAATTACGCTTTTTATAAGGCCCTTAAGCAAATCTGTGCTTAAGGGCCTTATAAACCAAAGGCGGATGTTTCTTTCCGACTACTCTTTCAGAACAGCACCGTATTCTTTCATCTGCCTAACAGAAGCCCCATTAAGCTCTACTCTGTGTGACACACTAACGAGGCGGTCAAGAATGGCGTCTGAGTAGGTTGTGTCGTTAATGTATTCACTCCATTTGTTTACGGGTAAAACGCTAGTAACGATTGTGCTTGCATACATGTACCTTTCGTTTATGATTTCCAGCAGATCCTGACGTGATCGGGCATCAAGCTGGCCGATCCCCCAATCGTCCAGCACAAGAAGATCAATGGTTTTCATCTCCTTGAGCTTCTTGAAGTAGGTTTCAACAATTTGGTGTGATGCCGCCATTTGGTTCAGCAGCAAGGGTACTCTTACAACCCTTGCTGTTCTGCCTTTTATGCAAGCCTGATTCACTAGGGCACAAGCTAAGAAGGTTTTCCCACATCCGGCAGCGCCTGTGATGATAATGTTCTGGTGCTCTTCCATCCATCTCATCGTAAGCAATGCGTCGATTTTGTTTTTGTCCAAGCCACGCTCAATGCTGAAGTCAATTGTGTCGGGCCGCGCATTTGGAAGACAAATTTTGGCCTCTTTCAGCCGCCTCGCCAACGCGTTGGAGTCTCGTCTCTGCACCTCGTTTTCCATGATTTCATAGATGCAATCCAGAGCGGACATTCCGCATTCATCGGGATCCGACAGGATAGAAGTAAGCCTTTCGTAGGCGGCTCTCATTCGTAATCGATAGAAGAGAGTTTTTAAGTGATTCAGTTTGTCCTCAGCAGTAATTATTGCGGATGTTTTCATGGCTAATGGTCCTGTAGTTAAGATCTGTTGCGTTTTCGGTGAGCCCTAAGAGCGTCTCTTTCTGACGCATCTTTGCCCACTCTTTGATGTATTCGTAATTTAGGTACCGACGTTCGTAAGCAGCCTGCAGTGCTTCTCTGGCAATTGCTATGGGACACTCCCTCAAGAGCAGTTTTAAGCAAAAGCAGAAGCGTCGTGCATTCAAAGTGTCGACTTTCCATTTCGCGGTGAGTACGTTGCTAACCGTCTCTCGGTCATAGCCGCATTTGACAAGCTCTTCTACCCATTGTTCTTTGGTTAAGCGCTGTCGTTTCTCCTTCGGAGTTAAGTGTTCCGGAAGAATGTGTGTTTTTTCGCCGGTGATTTCTAAGTAGCGCTTGTGTTGCGCTATGCAGCTTCCTGTCTCTTTGTCATAAATCAAGACTCGTTCTTCCGTCTTTAACACCGTTACGGTCATTCCCACATAAATGACCGGAACGCTGTAGCGATGTCCTCCGTCTTCGCCGAGCCGTATGCAATGACCTTTATCGACTTTCAAATATCTCCAGTTTCCGATTTCATAGGGAAGAATCGGCAGGTTCTTGAGCTTCTGCCTTTCATGAGTGTTGAACTCAAGTTCTCTGTTGCTTTGAAGGTTCTTTGTGAAGGGACGCTTGTTAAATATGTCCCTATGCTCAGCAATTTGTTGGTTCAGGTCCTCCAAGTTGCAGGCACGTATAGGTCCATTGAGTCTTAGGGAAGCAAGGACGCGTCGATAGGTATGTGTGACGCTGTTTTCTACCCGATTTTTCCCTTTAGGGGTTCCCGGTCGGCAAGCAAATGAGCTGATACCGTAATAATTGCACAGCGATTGAAGGATAGGACTGTAGTCAATTTTGTCCTTGCCGTGTGTGACTACCAAGCTTTTAGCGTTGTCTACGATCAGCGTTTTCGGAGCGCCGCCGAAGAACTCGAGTGCTTTGACAATCCCGCCCATCCAAGAAATCTGCTTCTCGTTTTCAAAAGCGCATATGTATATTTTCTGACTGAATGTCAGAGTTGCCAGAAATAGCCTACTTGTGCGCTTTTTACCTCTTCTATCAATCCAGGTAACTGAGTCTCCTGCAAAGTCGACTTCGAGCGACTCGCCGGGGATTCGTTCTAAATTGGTATAAATCTGAGTCGGTGTTTTTTCTTTGATCAGCTTTTCCAGCCGGCGACAAAATGTCGCATAAGAGCAAGCAGTTTCGGGGTCCTCAGACTTGTAGTGTTCATACAAAAGCTGCCTGGTTGCATATTTAACGTTCGTGAGTTTTCCAAGGATCTCCTCTGCATTGAAGTCTCTGTACTCACGTTTTATTGGAACTCGTACGGTCTCTTCCAACTCCTGTTCCTGGCATTCAGACGCCTGAGCCAATGTCAGGTTCGACTGTTTAATGCGATTAGCGTACTTGCTAACCGTTGACTTGGATATGCCTAATGCCTTTGAGACTTCAGAGTACGAACAGCCTTCATTAAGTTTGGCTGCTATATCTTTAATCGTTGCCATCGTGGATTCTTTCATAGGGGTCCTTTTAAATAAAAAGACCCAAAAGTTACAATCCAACGATTAAAAAATGGTTATATGCTAACTGTTCGCACCAGTGAGAACACCGTAATTACATCTTTTCGGTTAATCAGTGAACGACAAGATTTTTCAAGCGTTCGCACCGGTGAGAACACCGTTCGCGCGCTGTCATTTCCTAAAAACGGTTGACTTCTTTTTGTTTTAAACCTGTGTTTAGTTGA
>OGDY01000769.1_pt1 | contig 40334 bp, 39 predicted proteins | sample 1570341 | NCBI WGS metagenome assembly OGDY01 (sample SAMEA2581972, study PRJEB24529) | metagenome | biome: Human gut stool | place: China | collected 2011 | reverse complement strand
TGTGCAGCATCCTCTCTGATGCCGTGGAGGGTGGCTTTCTTTCGCATAATCCGGCTTGGCGCACCTATCGTTACGCCGGGCGCAAGTGCGAAAAGAAAATCGCGGACGAGGAAACGGCGCAGAGGATCATTGCTGCGCTGGAGGGCGAGAGCATCAAGTACGAAACCTACTTCAAGCTCATCATCGCCACGGGAATGCGGCGGGGCGAGTGCTGCGGACTGAAGTGGTGCGACATTGATTGGGAGCAGCGTTCCATCCACATCTGCCGCAACGCGGTCAAGGTGACGGACGAGGAGATCTTCGTAAAAGAACCCAAGACCCGCGCAGGTGACCGCTATGTGTACTTCTCCGCCGAGATGGAAAGTCTCCTGCGGGAGTACCGGCAGGAATGTGCATACATCACCGAAACCTATGACCAGCGGCAGCTGACCGCTGATGACTTCCTGTTCCGCCGTCAGGGAGCGCAGCTCCCTATGACGCCCACCACCTTCACCTACCGTTTCAAGCTGATCCTCAAGAAAAACGGCCTGCCGCAGGAGCTGAACGTCCATTCCCTCCGGCACACCGCCGCCAGTCTGATGATCGCGGGCGGCACGGATGTTGCCACGGTAGCGGGCATCCTCGGCCACAGCCAGCCCTCCACCACGCTGGACATTTACACTCACGCCTTCGACAAGAACAAAAAGGCCGCCAGCGCGGGCTTGCAGGGAATGTTGGAGATTTGACATAGGATAGCTCAGTTGGATTGCAAAATGTGCAGTAGTGGTCAAATCAGGTTTCAATTCTCCTAATTCTCCGCATATAAAAACCGTCTCTAACATGTTGCTTGAGACGGTTTTTGTAATTGCTCCCAGATTTTGTTGTCACCGCTGCGCATCGGGCAGTTCGTTCTTCACATACTTCTCCCATACATGCAGGCGGTCGTGCTCGTCGATCTGCCGCAGCACTCTGGCAGGTACACCGGCAGCGATACTGTTGGGCGGGATGTCCCGTGTCACCACCGCGCCTGCGGCGATGATGCTGCCCGCTCCGATGGTCACGCCGCCGCACACCGTCGCACCGGCGCATAGCCAACAGTGATCCCCGATGGTGATGGGTTCGGCATACTCCAACGCATGGCAGCCGTTTGGGTAGTCTGCATAGGCTCGTTCTTCGGCGATAAACGGATGGTTGGGCGTGGCCAGCGTCACATTGGGTCCAATGAGCACATTGTCCCCCAGCGTAATGGGCGCTACATCCAAAAATACGCTGTTGTAGTTGATGAAACAGTTCCGCCCCACATAGATATTCACGCCGTACTCGCAGTAAAAGGGTGCAAACGCCTCGAAATTCTTCCCTTTTGCGGAGGGGATCAGGCGCTCCAGCGCACGCTGCTTGGTCTTGGTACGCCACAGCGGGAGGCGGTTGAACCGGTCACAGCGGCGCATACCCACCCGGTGCCGCTTGGCAATCTCCGGATCGGTAGGCGTATAGAGACGCCCCGACACCATCCGCTCCCATTCACCGCCCGTCCTGCTCTTATCCATGATCAGTCACTCCTTTATGTGCGCCTGTACCGGTACAGATACAGGGCCGTTTCCAATGCCAATCGCTTCATCGGATCGACCGGATCGGCCTCCAGCAGCAACCATAGCTGCTGGAGCCGGTAACTCACGGTGTTGTAGTGCAGGTGCAGCTCCCGCGCCATCCGGCGCTGGTTGCCCATACAGCGCAGCCAGCTCGCCAGCGTGTCCAGCAGCTCTTGCCGCCGCGGCTCTGGCTGCCGCAGGAGCGTTCCCAGCTGCCGATGGATATAGGCGTCCGTTTCCGCCGGGGAGGATTCCTCCAGCAGCCGTACCACCCCCGCTGGGTCGTCTGTCACGCAGGGTGTTTCCGTTCGCGCCGCCATGCGGAGCGCCGCGCGGGCACTGCGGTCTGCTTTCTGAAAACCCACCGTACCGCCGTAGGGGCGGCTGACGCCGCAGATAACGCCGTGGTCGGCGGCAAAGTCCGCCATCACCCGCCGCAGCGGCATCTCCAGCGCGAACAGGTCGTCCGCCTCCAGCGCCAGCAGAAAGCCATCCTCCGACAGTGCGCCCCACATGTCCGCGCCCAACGCCCGGTAGCGCTCTTCTACCTCGTGCAGCCAAGAGCGCCGCTGCAACTCCGGCGCATCAGCCTGTATCCACATCAGGATATGCGGACATTCCAAATGGATACCGGACTCCGCCGCCTGACGCTCCATCGCTTCGCTCAGCGGCGTGCCAGAGATGAGATGGTGCAGTAATACGGCCAGCTGCCGCTCCTGTTCCGCCGGTATTCGCCGCCGTGCGATCTCGCGGGACACCGCATCGGCCAACTCGGCAAAGCGCATATCGGTCGGCAGTTGGAGCAGCGGCAGTCCCAGTCGGTCAGCCTTCTCCGCCAGCGCCGCCGGCAGGGGGCTGGGCAGGTAGCGCCCCGGCTTGATACCCACGCCGGACAGGCCTTTTTCTGCCGCCGTGGGCAGCAGCGCATCCACGGCCTGCGGATCGTCTGCGATGGCAAAACCAGTGGTGATGAGCAGTTCTCCCTGCGCCAGCCAGCGCGCGTAGTCCGGTGTGTCCGTCAGATTGACACCGCTGACTCTACGGCCAAGTCCCGCCGCGCCGCCGCAGACCGTGCAGCCTGCGAACACGGGCAGGCGCAGCACCTCCTGCAGTGTGGGATAGTCCGCTGTGTGCTGTGATGTCATGGCTTCTGCCCCCTTGTGATACTATCACAATTTTCATAGAAATGTTCATTTATTTTTGCCAATGGAACAGACCGTCCGTTGTTTTATGATAGCGGTAGTAAAACGAACGGAGGTATATTCCATGGCAAAGCAAATGAAACAGGATACTCCCTTAGTCCCCCGCAAGCGGAGACTGGCTGCGCTGATAGCAGCCACCCGGTGCGCCGGAGAGAAACGTGACACGCTCTCCTGCCATGCCCGCCGCTGCACCGCCTCATCCATGGCGCAGGGTCTGAAGCACTACGCCTGACGCGGCGCACCCCTTCGGCAGACTCCCCCGGCAATATGCCGGGGGATCTGTCCGTTCAGGGTTTTCTGGTTTCCTTCTTCAGCAGGGACGCCGCCGTGATGATGGTCAGTACCGACTCTGTCACCATGCCGGAATACGACCGTACCACAATGACATACACCAGCCACGACAGGCCGCTGGCAATGCCCGCCATCTGTATCACCCGCCGCCTGGTCTGGAAGAACGGCAGTAACGCCGCCAACGATGCCACGATGGGCAGTACCGTCACTGGCGTCTCATAGGTCACCACGGCAATCAGCAGAAATACTGCCACGATGGGTATCGCGGTGACCAGTTTACTCCAGTTGAATTTCTCCTGCAATAGGAAAAGCAGCAGCACGACAATCTGGAAAAAGCTGCACAGTGCGCCGGAGCATGCGTGGAGCAGTGTGTAGTGGATGGCGAAGATCAGGTTGGCCACCACCTGCCACAGCAAGATGGTACGCTTGTCATTCTGCCAATAGCTGAGACCCATGGCGATCAGTGCGCCGAACCCGATGAGTTGGTAAAATATGTTCATCCGTCGTTCCTCCTAATAAAAAACGCCGCACACCCTGTCGGATGCGTGGCGAAAAATGGAGGCGATGCTCCAGAAAAATCCACACTTATTTTGGAGTTTTATTATACCATGGGACAGCCGTATTTGTCAATTGCGGCAAAGGACAACCTCCAAAAGCCATGGGCTTTTGGAGGCGAGTGGTACGCCCGACTGGATTCGAACCAGCGGCCTTTAGAGTCGGAGTCTAACGCTCTATCCATCTGAGCTACGGGCGCATATTTGGTTGTGGGTTTCTGCGATAGTCGTCAAATAGTAGTCAACGACCACGCATTTTTTCTCTGCCATTCCCGCAAACGCAGGTGCGGCAAGGCTTTGCGCCATATCTCAACTGGAGACGCCTGAAATGTCGGAGTCTAACGCTCTATCCAACTGAGCTACGGGCGCATATTCATTTTTACAACATATTGATTATAGCAATCTTTCCTGCTTTTGTAAAGAAATTTTTTTAAAAAACATTGTTAAAAAAGTTGACAAGTGCATCTTCCTGCGTTACAATATTATCAATCAAATGCAAAAGTAAAGGAACGATCCGTCTTATGAGAAAGCAAAAGGTATCTGACGCCGTTATCCACCGTCTTCCCCGCTACTATCGTTATCTGGACGATTTGTATAACAAGGGAATCGTACGCATTTCCTCCAACTCCCTGGGCAGCAAAATGGACATCACCGCCTCCCAGATCCGCCAGGATCTGAGCTGCTTCGGCGAATTCGGCCAGCAAGGGTATGGCTACAATGTTGCCGAGCTCCGCTCGGAGATTGGCCATATCCTGGGCATTGACAAGGGCCACCGCCTCATTATCATCGGTGTGGGCCACTTGGGTCACGCCCTGCTGCAAAACTTTGACTTTGAAAAGGTTGGCTTCCACGTGGATACAGCCTTTGATATTTCCCCTGACCTTGTGGGTACCCGGATTCATGATGTCACCATCCGCTCCATGGACGAGCTGGAGCCGTACGTGGCGGAGAATCAGCCCAACGTGGCGGTGCTCACCGTGCCCCAGCATGTGGCCCAGCCCATGGCCAGCCGTCTGATCGATTTGGGCATCAAGGGCTTCTGGAACTTCACCAATGTGGAGCTGAGCACTGATGTGCCGGACGTATTCTTTGAGGATGTTCACTTTGTGGACACCCTGCTTACCCTCAGCTATCGCATCACCCGTCCCTGACGCACCTTTCCCCGGCTGCGGCATACTATGAAATGAGACCGGCAACACGGTCACAAATTTCGTAGGGAGGTCACAATATGTGCAATCAGGGGAATAGTTGTTGGATCATCATCTGCGTCATCATCCTGTTCCTGTTCTGTGGCAATGGCTGCGGCTGTGGCTGCAACAACAATCAGAGCAGCTGTGGCTGCGGCTGCTGATCGGCAGTAAGCTTCATCCCCCCATCCATATCGGATGGGGGGATTTTATACCGGTGAAAAGCTCCGACTGCCCGCGGGCGGCAAGCTCTGCGAGGCGTTACTGTGTTAGGCTTCCCTATCTGAAGCAGATAAGGGAATTCTTTCTTTTAACCAAGCACAAATTATGCTATACTCTTAGCGAACGAAATCGGAGGTGCCGCCCATGGACATGCACACACTTGAAGCCTATTACAGCCACCATACCCCCACCCTGCAGGATGCATCCAGTGAGTACGCCGTACTCATTCCTCTGCTGCAAAAGGCGGACGGGCTCCATCTGCTCTACGAGATCCGCGCCTCCTCCTTGCATCACCACCGCAATGAGGTATGCTTTCCCGGCGGCCGCATGGAGCCGGGCGAAACGCCGAGTGTCTGCGCCCTCCGGGAAACCTGGGAGGAGCTGGGCATCCCGCCTCAGCGGGTGCAGGTTTTCGGAGAGGCGGATTTTCTGCACCTGCGCTCGGAGGGCCTCATGCGGCCGGTGGTGGGCCTGCTTCCACCGCTTTCCATGGCGGATCTGACTCTGAATCCCCTGGAGGTCAGCCGCGTGTTCACGGTGCCTGTGGGCTGGCTCATTGCCCATCCGCCTGAGCTTTTCCGCTACACGCTTATCCCCGAGGTGGGCAGCGATTTCCCCTATGACGCGGTATGCACCCCGGCGGATTACGTTTGGACGCCGGGAGCTATGGAGGTGCCGGTCTATCGGGGCCTTCCTCACCCCCTGTGGGGCCTGACCGCCCGTATCACCATGCATTTTATTCAGGTCTTTCAGCGCCTATAACAGCTTCTTCCTTTGCAGCGCCCTTGCCTTTCCCACACCGGACATAGTTGATGCAGATGAACACGATGGCCACAATGCCGATGTAGCCAAACACCGGGAATACCGTACCCACCAGATTGCCGAAGCCTGCCAAGCTTGCGGCCCACACCAGCAGCATCAGCACCGCCATGGTAATTCTTCGGTGAGCGTCCAGCGCCTTCACATGGCGGTTAACATACTCCATGAAGGCCACCAATGAAGCGAGGCCGTTGCTGAACATCCCCAGCAGCAGCAAGAAGCCGTACACTATGCCCAAGGTCGGATTCAGCCGAGAGGTCAGGGCCACCATGGGCATCTGCTCAGCCGCTGCCTCCGGATATCCTGTCAAGGATGTGAGTACGCTCCCGGCTACAAGCACCAGCAGCAATCCCCCCAGGGCAATGCCCACGCGAATGGTCCTTTTTCCCCGCAAGTACTTCCCCAGGGGCACCATAATGCCCACGGAGCCCAGCAGATTATAGGCCACATACGTCAGCGCCGCAACGAACCAATTGGGCATCAGCGGGTTGCTGTGGACCTGCTCCGGCAGGGTCAGGATCCCGTCCGTGCCAAACTCGACCCAGCTCATCACGGCAAAAAACATCGTGGCAATCACAATGATGGGCACCAGGGCGGAGAAGACCTTCATCATACCGGAAATTCCCAGCAGAGCCACAACGCCCATCAGAAACACGAATACCGCCGATGTGATCTGAGCCGGCACAGCCAAAAGCTGCTCCACAGTGGCGCCTACGCCGGCAGTCATGATGACGACCACGCACAGCAGGAAAATATTTAGAATAAGTCCCGCCACCATGCGCAGGAAGGGGACATCCCACGGCACCATGATCTCCTCGGCCTTCTCAATGCCTGATTTCTGCAGCAGGCGCATCATAATGACGCCAAAGGCCGCCAGAAGCACGCAGGCAAGGAGCAGCCCAATGTATCCCTTTACACCGAACTCCCCGAAAAACTGCCACAGCTCCTGGCCAGATACAAACCCTGCACCCAAGAAACATCCCGCGAAGGCAAATGCCAGCGGGATGATTTTTATTTCTTTCATATTTACGCTCCCTTTAACAAATTCAGCAAGTATTTTATACTATAACAAAGCCGCCTCCTTTCGTCAAGCCATCTTCTGGCCGCACTTTCTTGGCATATTTTTTACCAAATCATTCGGTAAATCTCATTGACGCCGGATGGGATATACTATATAATTGTGGAAGATAAGCTTGCACCATTTTCTAAATACATAGTAGGAGGCTATTTATGATCCATACTATCCAAGGCATTGTGGAGGCCGCCAAGGGTGGCCAAGGCGGCATCATCGCTGTGGCTGCGGCTCACGATGAACCCGTTATCGAAGCAGTAGTGGCCGCTAAAAAAGAGGGCATCGCCACCCCCATCCTGGTAGGCCATGCGGATGAAATCCGGGCTATGTTGTCCGGTCTGGGCGAGGAGCCTGCCGATTATGAGATTATTGCCGGCGATACAGACACGGATTGCGCCGCCAAGGCGGTGGCCCTGTGCGCCGAAGGCAAGGCAAATTTCCTCATGAAGGGCATTCTGGGTACGGCAGACCTGATGCGCGCGGTGTTCAACAAGGAGCACGGCCTGCGCACCTCCCACCTGACCACCCACTGTATGTTCTATGAGATCCCCGCCCTGGGCAAGATGGTCATTCTCACCGACGGCGGCGTGAACACCTTTCCCGACCTGGAGAAAAAGGCGGAAATCCTGGAAAATGCCGCCGCCGTGCTCCAGGCCCTGGGCTATGAGCATATCAATGCCGCCTGCATCTGCGGCGCAGAGCAGGTGAACCCCAAGGTGCAATCCACCGTGGATGCCGACGCTCTGAGCAAGATGACCGACCGCTGGGCCAAATACAATATGGATGTCTGCGGCCCTGTGGCTTTGGACCTGGCCGTGAGCAAGGAAGCCTGCCAGCACAAGCACTTTTCAGCCCCCGGCGCCGGCGATGCCGACATCCTGCTGGTACCCAACTATGAGGTGGGCAATGGCATTGGCAAGGCCGCCTCTCTCTTTGGCGGCGCCAAAAACGCAGGCATCATCTTGGGTGCCAAGGTCCCTATTGTCCTGGTCTCCCGCAGTGACAGCGCCGAGTCCAAGCTGGCCTCCATCGCCGCCGGCAGTGTGCTGGCCCACCGGATGCACCTGGCTTAATTCTGAAAAAGGAGGATCATCATGGTCAATCAAACCTTTTATGACTTGGGCACCGCCCCTTCTGTAATCCGCCGGCTGTTCGCCTATGGCCTGGAGCAGGCCAAGATCGTGGGCAGAGAAAATGTTTTTGACTACTCCCTTGGGAACCCCAGCATCCCCGCCCCCAAGAAGGTCAATGAATCCATCCACAAGCTCGTGGATGAGACCGACTCCATCCAGCTCCACGGCTACTCCATGGCTCCCGGCTTTGAGGAGCCCCGGGCAGCTATTGCCGCTGATCTCTCCCGCCGCTTTGGTCTGGATATCCGCAGCAGCGAGCTGTTTTTAACCTGCGGCGCGGCCCCGGCCCTTATCTCCGTTATCAAGGCCCTGGTGGTGGACGGTGACAGCGAGATCATGGTCATTGCCCCATTCTTCCCGGAATACGCCCCCTTCATCACCGCCAACGGCGGCAAGATGGTGGTGGTTCCCGCCGACACCAACGCCTTCCAGGTGCAGCTGGACGAGGTGGAGCAGCGCATCACCCCTCACACCCAGGCCATCATTGTCAATTCCCCCAACAATCCCTCCGGTGTGGTGTACACCGAGGAGACACTCCGGGATATGGCATCCCTCTTAGAGCGCAAGAGTGTCCAGTACGGCCACCCCATCTATATCATCGCCGACGAGCCCTACCGGGAGCTGGTGTACGGCGGCGTAAAGGTGCCCTTCATTCCCTGCCTGTATAAAAACACCATCGTGTGCTACTCCTATTCCAAGTCCCTGTCCCTGCCCGGCGAGCGCATCGGCTATGTGTATGTTCCCTCCTTTGCCGAGGACAGCACTGCCGTTTACGCCACCGTTTCCGGCGCGGCACGGGCCATGGGCCATGTGTGCCCGCCCACGCTGATTCAAAAGGTGGTGGGTTTGTGCGCCCAGGAGCAGCCCGACCTGCAGGCCTACGACGAAAACCGCACCCTGCTATATGATAGTCTCCGGGCCATGGGCTACGAGTGTGCTAAGCCCGACGGCGCTTTCTACCTTTTCGTGAAAGCCCCCGGCGGCGACGCAGGTGCCTTCTCCGAAAAAGCCAAGCGAGAGCATAATCTGCTGGTGGTCCCCGCCGACGGCTTCGGCTGCCCCGGCTATTTCCGCCTGAGTTACTGTGTGTCAAACGAAATGATCCGCCGCTCTCTGCCGGCCTTCAAGGCCATGATGGAAGCATATCAATAAAAGCTCCATATATAACTAAAGAATGGGGACCTGCTCAGTGAGCGGGTCCCCATTCCTTAGCTGTGCATCACAAGCCCTGATAGGCCGGGCATTTTTATATTCCTCTCCGCAGGCCGAAACGCAGCTGCCATCGATGACATGCTGGATAGTCTTATCCAGCCCATCCCGTGTCGCCGCAAGGCATCAGCGGAGGGTGTCAGCTTGCGGAAGCTCGCCGCCACATACTCAGCGGGCCCGGCAGCAAGATAGCCATGATAAAGCCGCGCCAGCTTTGGATCCCGGTGCCGCTCCAGGGTCAGCATCTTTCGGGAAACTGCTTATCTGAGAGACAGCCGCGGAGCCTTTCAGCGAAAAAGGATGCCCGCTTTTTTGCGGGCATCCTTTTGACTGCATACATGTTATCTCTGTCCCTTGTCGTAGGGGATACCTTCCGCCTTGGGTGCGCGGGACTTCTTGGATGTGAAGGCCAGCACCACCAGAGAGATGATGTAGGGCATCATATTATATACGGGGCTGGGGATGTTCATGGCCTTCAAGAACTCAAACCCGGCATATACGTTGGACAGCGCCCGGAACATACCAAACAGCAGCGCCGCCAGGGCAATGCGGGTGGGCTTCCACTGGCCGAAGATCATGACGGCCAGGGACAGGAAGCCGAAGCCTGCCACACCGTACTCAAACCGCCACTCAGAAACGCCGGCGGTGATGAATACGATACCGCCCAGGCCACCCAGTACACCGGAAATGAGCACGCCGGCCCAGCGCATTTTATATACGTTGATGCCCACGGAGTTGGCCGCCTGGGGATGCTCGCCACAGGCCATGAGCCGCAGGCCGAAGCGGGTCTTGTACAGCAGCACATAGGCCGCGATCAGCAGCAGCAGTGTCACCAGCATGAACCAGCTGAACTCGAAGGAACCTATGTTCACCAAAAAAGCTTTTTTTGCGCCGGCATACTGGATGGTGGAGGACACATCATCGGGGTTGGCCGCCGTGTTGATGGCCTTTACGATAACCGTTGCCCCTGCGATGCCCAGCATATTCAGCGCCGTACCTACAATGGTCTGGTCTGCCTTGAAGTTGATGCAGGCCACGGCCAGGAGGCTGGAATAAATCATACCCATCAGTGCCGCCGCCAGCAGAACCACCAGCAGCATCGCAAAGTGGGACGAGCCGCCGGGCATATACCGCATGGCCAGGGCACCGCCCAGGGCGCCCATGATCATAACACCCTCCAGGCCCAGGTTGATAACGCCCGAATGCTCTGAGAAGCAGCCGCCCAGAGCCACCAGAATCAGCACGGAGGCAAAGGTCAATGTATATTGCAGCAGCAGTACCATTACTGATCGCCTCCTTTCTCCGTATTCGCATCAGCAGGCGGGGTCTCGCTCTGCTCTCTTTTCTTCAGCGCAGCCTTCTCTTCCCGTTTGGAAATGGCGGAGTTCATGGCGTACTTCATAAACAGCACGAAGCCGCACAGGTAGATGATGAGGGCGGAGATCAGGTCGGAAATCTGTGCGCAGTACATAGTCTTATCCACATAGGCGCCACCGGCGGTGATATGCTGGATGAAGAAGGATGCCAAGATGGTGCCAAAGGGATTCAGGCCGCCCAGGAATGCCGCAGCGATGCCGTTAAAGCCCATGCCGGGCACCGAGGAGGTGGAGCACTGCCACTGCTCATACCCGGTGAGGTACAGCATGGCCGCGCCCATACCGGCCAGGGCGCCGGAAATGACCAAGGTCAGGATGATATTGCGTTTTTCCGCCATACCGCAGTACTTGGCGGCATTCTTATTGTTGCCGGTGGCCCGCAGCTCATAACCGAAACGGGTCTTTTCCAGCACGACCCACACAAGCACCGCCGCCAGAATGGACAGCGGCAGGGCCAGGCCCACATACTGGTTGTTGTTAAGCAGGCTGCCCAGGCCCAAGGTGGGCAGGACCGCCGAGGGATTCTTATGGGCCAGCACAAAGGTGTAGGGGCTGGTTTCCTCCTTCACATTGGTCAGCAGCATGTTGGTCAGATACAGCACGATCCAGTTGAGCATGATGCCGGAAATGACCTCATTGACATTGCAGTAGGACTTCAGCAGGCCGGAAATAGCACCCAGAACCATGCCGCCCAGCATCGCCAGCAGCATGCAGGGCAGCCAGCCCCAGCCCCAGGCCAGGGCGGCGTACAGGCTCAGAGCCACGCCCGCGCAGTACTGACCCGCCGCGCCGATATTAAATAGTCCCACCTTGTAGGAAAAAAGGATGGACAACGCACACAGCAGAAGCGGTGCGGTCTTAACCAGGGTGTTGCCCAGGTATTTGGCCTGGGTCGCAGACTTGCTGTAGTTGAGGAAGTTCTTCATGACGGCGGCGATGGCCTCGCCGGCGCCGTTGGGATTGATGAACAGCAGAACGATGTAGCCGATAAGCAGGCCCAGCACCACGCAGGCCAGAGAGGCCAACAGCGACTGCACGCCGTTATTTTTAAAGAGATTCTTTTTCATTCCCTCACCTCATCTCTCTTGGCGCCGGCCATATACAGACCCAGCTCCTCCTGGGTGGTGGTCTTGGGATCCAGTTCACCCACGATCTCGCCCTCATACATGACCAAGATGCGGTCCGGCACATCCATTACCTCGTCCAGCTCCAGGGACACCAGCAGCACCGCCTTGCCGGCGTCGCGCTGGGCCACCAATTCCTTATGTACGTTTTCAATGGCACCCACGTCCAGGCCTCGTGTGGGCTGCACCGCCACCAGCAGCTCAGGATCCTTGTCGATCTCCCGGGCCACAATGGCCTTCTGCTGGTTGCCGCCGGACATGCTGCGGGCCATTGTCACAGGGCCCTGGCCGCTGCGGATGTCATACTCGTCAATGAGCCTTTCGGCATACTTCCGGATATTGTCCCGGCGCAGGAAGCCCGCCTTGCTGGTGAACTCCGGTTCAAAATACCGCTCCAGCACCAGGTTGTCCTCCAAAGAATAGTCCAGCACCAATCCGTGCTTATGCCGATCCTCGGGAATGTGGGACATGCCCAGGATATTCCGCTTACGGATGGGCATATGGGTGATGTCCTGGCCGCAAAGGGTAATTTTGCCGGAAACCACCGGCTCCAGGCCCGTGAGGCCGTACACCAGCTCCGTTTGGCCATTGCCATCGATACCGGCGATGCACACGATCTCGCCCTTGCGCACCTGAAAGCTCACATCCCGCACGGCGTTCTTTTTATGCAGCTTGCTGGCCACGGTCAGATGATCCACGTCCAGCACCACGTCGCCGGGATTTGCAGGGCCCTTCACCACATGGAAATTCACATCATGGCCCACCATCATGGCGCTGAGCTGCTCCACGCTGGTGTCCTTGGTCTCCACAGTGCCGATGTACTTACCCTTACGCAGCACAGTACAGCGGTCGGACACGGCCATGATCTCGTTGAGCTTGTGGGAAATGAACAGGATGGACTTCCCCTCTGCGGCCAAATTCCGCATGATCTCCATGAGCTCATCGATTTCCTGGGGGGTCAGCACGGCGGTAGGCTCGTCGAAAATGAGGATCTCGTTCTCCCGATACAGCATCTTCAGAATTTCGGTACGCTGCTGCATACCCACGGTGATGTCCTCGATGAGTGCATCGGGGTCAATCTTCAGCCCATACCGTTCACTGAGCTCCATAACCTTGGCACGGGCCTCTTTTTTCTGCAAAAAACCCATCTTTGTGGGCTCCACACCCATGATGATGTTATCCAGCACAGTAAAGCACTCCACCAGCTTAAAGTGCTGGTGTACCATACCGATACCCAGGGCATTGGCATCATTGGGGTCTTTAATGGACACCTCCACGCCGTCCTTTTTGATGATGCCCTCCTCAGCCTGGTACAGGCCGAACAGAACGCTCATCAGCGTAGATTTGCCCGCGCCGTTCTCGCCCAGCAGAGCATGGATCTCACCCTTCTTCAGCTGAAGCGTGATGTCGTCATTGGCGATGATACCGGGAAACCGTTTTGTAATGTGCAGCATTTCAATTGCATACGGTCTGTCCAATTTTTCGCCCTCCCTTCCGTTTTTATGGCCCGCCGCTATTTGCAGGATACGGGGACGGAAACCACAATAGATAGTATTAGTATACTATACTTTCCGCCATAATGTAAAGATGGATTATTGAAAATTACTACCTTTCTGCATTGGCTTCCTTTTTTGTGCCCATTTCTGAAAAAATTGCCCTCCGGCCAAACAGAAAGACTGCCGACTCCCGGATGATGAAAAAACAGTCAAACCGAAAAAATGAAAGCCTTACGTTTTCGGGGGGGGAGGCAGCGGCGCACCTCCAACGCAGCAGGGGCACCTCTCCGTCGCCGTTCAGCTGGGGATACACGGCCGGAATGTAGCTGTCGCTTGCCGCCTTTTGGAAAGGGGACTTGCTGCCAAGTCCCCTTTCCGGAAAACAGGCGGTGGCGGAGTAAGTCCGGGTGTAGGTGGCGGTTGCATTCTCACTGGTGAGTGTCTCTACATATCCACATAATAGGATCCCACCGCTCCTGCTGCATCATGTCACCATTATAGCCGGAAGCAAAATAGTCGTCAAGACAGAAAGAACAGTTCCTTCGGTTTGCAGCCTGATATTCCGAGTTGATTTTGCGGGTTCTGCGGAATAATTCCCGCTGCAGATAATCTCGGTTTTCTACAAAGGGTTTCTTCCATGCATAGAAATGCTCAGCGCCGGCGCATGGATCTCCTGACCCGTGTATTAATAATCGGCTGCCCTGCATATGCCGGCGATATTATTGCACTATATACAAAAAGACCGATAGGCGGTTTTATCCCATCGGTCTTAGTGCGGCAATGGCCAAACGGCGATTTAAATTGAATATGACTCCTTTCCGCTTGTGTTCGCCGTTTGTTGCTGAAAAGCTCCTGATCAGAGAGCTTACAGCATTTTTATCCGTCACATTTGCGCAGAATGTGGTCCTATTTTCGCGGTCAATGAAAATATGGACAAGCACCGGAAACCCGCCTGAAAGCAAGCTTTTCCTGTGTTGTCCCAATTATAACACACTCACATGCCCTGGACGATGCCGCCGGTGGTCTGCAGCAGCTCCGGATCGGTAATGCGCAAGAGCAGATTGCGGGTGGTATCCTCATCGTGATAGACCTTGACGATCTGCACCTCGTACTCCCGAATCTCTTCTCCGCTGATGGTAGCGCGGATCACAGCCCGGCCGGGGGTCACCTCCTCCGCTGCGGCTATAGGCACAGCCTGGCTCTGAACAGGAAAGCTGCTGTCGGACACGGTGCCGAATATGCCGCCGTCACTGTTCACTGTCACCGTGCCAACATCCCGCTGCACAGAAAAATCGCCCTTGAGCTCACCGGGCTCGCCCTTCTCTCCCTTTTTCACCGCTTTTACGGTGGTCTCCATAATGGAGCCGGAGCCAAGACTCATGAGCTGAGCGGTGTCTATATCGGTGATGCCATGGCCCAGAGCGCCAAAGCTGCCGCTCTCAGGGTCATAATAGGTCATGGTGCCGATGCCGGCCATGCTGTCGCGAATCCACGCGCCCAGACGCACACTGCCGTCATCGCCGCAGGCGGGCGTGATCTCCACGGTTTTATTCTCCCGCCCCCGCTGAAGCTCTATCTGTGCCGGCTGCGTACCGTTTTGCCGCAGAAGCTCCTGCAGATGCTCCGTGGATGCGATTTTTTTGCCGTTGAAGGTCAGGAGCAGATCGCCCTCCCGGATGCCGCATTTTTGGGCAGGGCTTTTCCCGCCCACGCCCTCCAGGGCGGACACATCCACCACCAGCACGCCGTTGGCAAAGAGCTTGATGCCCACCGCCTGGCCCAAGGGGATCACGGTTTTCTCCTGGGCGTATGCGCACTGCACACAGGCTGTAAGCGCCAGCACAGCCGCCGCGCACAGTGCTGCCATACGCCGCCAAAGGGACTTGCTTTTGGTTTCATACATGCAGCCACCCCTCGCTTTTTCATTTTTCTTGTCGCCGACGACATGCTTTACTTTGTGCCGAGTAAACAAAAAAATAAGCGGCAATTATAGGAGAATGTGACGCATTTTTCTGTGATCCCGTATGATAACTATCATGTAAAATAGTCGTATAAATTTGGATATTTTTCAAAAATTTGAACCGTCCTACCCCCCTCTGGCCCCACAGGGTTATTGCTTTTCGGAGAAGGACACAGTATAATATATTGCATCTATTCACCCAATGGGAAAGAGGTTTCACGCCATGAGAATTACCGTAAAAGTAGGTACATCCACCCTGACCCACGCCACGGGTCGGCTGAACATCCAGCGCATTGAGAAGCTGTGCAAGGTGCTCAGCGATCTGAAAAATGCAGGCCATGAGATCATCCTCGTCTCCTCCGGCGCCATCGGCATGGGCGTTGGCAAGCTGAACCTGCCCGGCCGGCCGGCAGATATGCCCGGCAAGCAGGCTGCCGCTGCCGTAGGCCAGTGTGAGCTGATCTACACCTACGACAAGCTCTTCGGCGAGTATAACCACACCGTGGCACAGCTCCTGCTTACCGGCGAGGACATCAAAAACGGCCAGCGCAGCCAAAACGTACGCAACACTCTCACCCGCCTGCTGGAGCTGGGCGCCCTGCCGGTCATCAACGAAAATGACGCCGTAGCCACGGACGAAATCGGCGTAGAGAACACCATCGGCGAAAATGACACTCTCTCGGCTATAGTGGCCGCCGCCATCGGCGCGGACCTGCTGGTGCTGCTGTCAGACATTGACGGCCTTTATGATAGCGACCCTCACCAAAACCCAGGCGCCCGCATCATCCCCACTGTGAAAAATGTGGACGATCACATTTACGCCCTGGCTGGCGGCACCGGCTCCGCCCTGGGCTCAGGCGGTATGGTTACTAAGCTCAATGCCGCTGTCATCGCCACCGAGGCAGGCTGCGAAATGGTCATTTCTAACGGCAGCAAGCCTGAGTTGCTCTACGACATTGCTCAGGGAAAGCCCGTGGGCACAAGATTTTTGAGAAAGGAAGCCTAACGCCATGACAACCATGGAAATCATCCGCCGCACCCGCACCGCCAGAACCGATCTGCACACCCTAACGGCAGAGGAAAAAAACCGCCTGCTCCTGTCCATGGCAGAGAGTCTCCGCCGGCACACAGCGGATATCCTTCACGCCAACGCCCTGGATGTGGAGGCCGCTCGGGGCAAAATTTCCGATGTGATGCTGGACCGTCTGCGGCTGGATGAGGGCCGCATCGCCGCCATGGCCGACGGTATATGTGCCGTGGCCCAGCTGCCAGACCACACGGGCCGCATCCTGTCCGAAACGAAGCATCCCAACGGCATGATCATCTACAAAAAACAGGTGCCCCTGGGCCTGGTGGCCATCATCTATGAAAGCCGTCCCAATGTCACCTCCGATGCGGCGGCTTTGGCTATTAAAAGCGGCAATGTCTGCGTTCTGCGCAGTGGCCGCGAGGCCATCGGCAGTGCCCGGGCTATCACCGCTGCCCTCAAGGAGGGTATCTCCGCTGTAGGCGGTAACCCGGATATTCTCAATATTTTGGAGGACACCAGCCACGACAGCGCCCGTCAGTTGATGCAGGCCAAGGGCCTGGTGGACCTGCTCATTCCCCGGGGCGGTGCGGGCCTTATCCGTGCCTGTGTGGAAAATGCCACCGTCCCCTGCATCGAGACCGGCACCGGCATCTGCCATGTCTATGTGGATGAATTTGCCGACCTGGAAAAAGCTGTAAAAATTATCATCAACGCCAAAACCAGTCGTCCCTCCGTCTGTAACGCCGAAGAGGTCTGCCTGGTCCATAGGGCTGTGGCAGAAAGATTCCTGCCTATGCTGAAAAAAGCCCTGGTGGACGACCGCCAGGCGGCGGGCCAAATCCCCGTGGAGCTGCGCCTTGACCCGGCGGCAGCCCGGATCATCCCCGGCACACCCGCCACTGACCGGGATTTCGACACGGAATTCTTAGACTATATCTTGGCCGTGGCCGTGGTAGACAGCGTAGACGCCGCCATCGCCCATATTTTGCAGCACTCCACCGGCCACAGCGAGGCCATCGTCACGGAAAATGCCGAAAACGCCCGGCGCTTTGAGGACGAAACGGACAGCGCCGCCGTTTATGTCAACGTCTCCACCCGCTTCACCGACGGCGGCGAATTCGGCCTGGGCTGCGAAATGGGTATCTCCACTCAAAAGCTCCACGCCCGGGGACCCATGGGCCTGGATGAGCTGAGTACCTATAAATATATCATCTGCGGCAACGGCCAGATCCGCTGACACTCCCTCGCCGCTCTCTCATACATAAAACGACCGCCCCCGTCAGTTTCGGGGGCGGTCGTTTATGTATGGGTTTATTATTTGTTCAGGAACTCATCGATGGACTTGGCGCCCAGCTTGCCGGCACCCATGGCCAGGATGACGGTGGCGGCACCGGTAACGGCATCGCCGCCGGCGTAGACGCCCTCACGGGAGGTGAGGCCATCCTCATTGACAATGATGCAGCCCTTCTTATTGACCTCCAGGCCCTTGGTAGTGGCCTTGATAAGGGGGTTGGGGGTGGTGCCCAGGGACATGATGACGGCATCCACAGGAAGGTCGAACTCGCTGCCCTTCTTCTCCACAGGGCGGCGGCGGCCGGAGGCATCCGGCTCACCCAGCTCCATCTCAATGCAGGTCATGGATCTCACACAATCCTGCTCATCGCCATTGATCTGAACGGGGTTATTGAGGGTCTTGAAGATGACGCCCTCCTCGATAGCATGCTCTACCTCCTCGTGACGGGCAGGAAGCTCCTCCATACCGCGGCGGTACACCACATACACCTCGGCGCCCAGACGCTTGGAGCAGCGGGCAGCGTCCATAGCCACGTTGCCGCCGCCGACAACAGCGACCTTCTTGCCCTTGAGGTCCATGATGGGGGTGTCAGAGTCGGGCTTATAGGCCTTCATCAGATTGATACGGGTGAGGAACTCGTTGGCGGAATACACGCCCTTGAGATTCTCACCGGGGATGTGCATAAACATGGGCAGACCCGCGCCGGAGCCCACAAACACGGCCTCAAAGCCGTTTTCCTCCATCAGCTCGTCGATGGTGATGGTGCGGCCCACAACGATGTTGGTCTCCACCTTCACGCCCATGGCCTTGAGCCCGTCCACTTCCTTCTGCACGATGGTCTTGGGCAGACGGAACTCGGGAATGCCGTACACCAGCACGCCGCCGGCCAGGTGCAGGGCCTCGTACACGGTGACATCATAGCCCTTCTTGGCCAGGTCGCCGGCGCAGGTAAGGCCGGCAGGGCCGGAGCCTACAACAGCTACCTTATGGCCGTTGGACTGGGGCTTTTCGGGGGCCTCGGTGCTGTGGGCGTTGTGCCAATCGGCCACGAAGCGCTCCAGGCGGCCGATCCCCACGGCCTCGCCCTTCTTACCCCGGACGCAGTGCATCTCGCACTGGCTCTCCTGGGGGCAGACGCGGCCGCACACGGCGGGCAGGGAGCTGGTCTGATGGATCACCTGATAGGCGCCCTCATAGTCCTTTTCCACGATCTTTTGAATAAACTCGGGGATGCGGACATTTACGGGGCAGCCGTTTACACAGGGGTGGGCCTTGCAATTCAGGCACCGGGCAGCCTCGTCCAGAGCCTGCTCCTCGGTGTAGCCCAGGGCCACCTCCAGAAAGTTATGATTGCGGACGTTGGGGTCCTGAGAAGGCATAGGATTCTTATCCTGACGCATATTCACAGCCATCTTACTTTACCTCCTTCTTAAAGAGGTTGCAGACCTCTTCGTGCTTATGCACCTCGAAATCGTGATACATCTGGTTGCGCTTGACAGCCAGGTCCCAATCCACCTTCTGCCCGTCGAAGTCGGGGCCGTCCACGCAAGCGAACTTGGTCTCGCCGCCTACGGTCAGGCGGCAGCCGCCGCACATGCCGGTGCCATCGATCATGATGGGGCTCATGGAGACAGTGGTGGGCATGCCATAGGGCGCTGTGGTCTTGCAGACAAACTTCATCATGACCATGGGGCCGATGGCGAAAATCTCGTCATACACGTTGCCGGCGTCCAGCAGCTCCTTCAGGGCCTCAGTGACCAAGCCCTTCTGGCCATAGGAGCCGTCATCGGTGCAGACCTTCAGGACGGAGGAAACGGCCTTGAACTTATCCTCCAAAATCACCACATCCTTACTCTTAAAGCCCACCACGGCATGGACCTCGGCCCCGCAATCGTGGAACTTCTTCAGCACCGGATAGGCGATGGCGCAGCCGACGCCGCCGCCCACTACGCAGACCTTTTTCTTGCCCTCAGTCTCAGTGGGCTTACCCAGAGGACCGACGAAATCGTGCAGGCACTCACCCTGCTCCTTGTGGCTGAGCTTTTCCGTGGTAGCGCCCACGGTCTGCACGATGATCGTAACGGTGCCCTTTTCCCGGTCATAGTCATGGATGGTGATGGGGATACGCTCACCATTTTCATCCACACGCAGGATGATAAACTGGCCCGGCTGTGCCTTCTTGGCCACCATGGGAGCCTCGATCTCATACAGGATCACGGTCGGCTTCAAGGCTGTTTTTGTAACAATGCGATACATACGTTATCTTCCTTCCTCGTTGAGTTCTTTTGGAAAAATACTGTCTTACTTGCCGGAAGTTTGTTCCAAGGTTTATTTTAACATTAAATTTCCATCCCGTCAATTGCTCCGCCCAACATCTCCGGCGAGAATCGTCACCTTTCGGCCCTCGATCCGCACCTCGCCGCCGTCGCGCATTTTCTTCAGCTCCCGCATCATGGCGCTGCGGTCGGTGGATATGTAGTCCGCCAGGGCACTGAGGGAAAAGGGCAGGGTAAAGCTTCCGCCGTTTTTGGCCTGCTGCAGAGAGAAATAGCACAACAGCTTATCCCGGATGCTGCGGCGGCTAAGCACCTCCACCCGCTCAGACAGGGCCGATGCCTTCTCGCTGATAAGGTGGAACATATTCTCTATCATGCGGTTGTGATGGCCGCAGTTTTTTTCACACCGGTTCTCCAGCTTTTCCTCCGGGAAAAACCAAACGCAGCAGGGCTTTTCACATGTCACGTCCACGCTGTCGCCCAGCACGTTGCGAAACATGAGCATCTCCCCAAACACACCCCCGGGCTGCAGATGCTCTAAAATGGTGCGGTCTCCCCGCTGGTCCACCCGCTCCACAATGGCCGAGCCTGTAGCCAGCACGCCGATGGTGCGGCGGCCGGAATCAAAATCGTAGACCAGCTCCTCGGGCTTGAAGCACCGCTCCTGCACCCCGAAGCACTCGTAGATGCGCCGGCACTCCTCCGGTGAGATTCCGTCAAATACCGGCGTTTGGGGAATGGTCATAGTCCGCCTCCCTTTCCGGGCTGTCTGCGCCGCAGCGCAGGCCCCTTTTATCTCTCTTATGGCCGATGATAACATACACGATGATATACACCACACCGCCCCAGGCAAAACCTGCCGCCAGGTCTATGAAGGCGTGCTGCTTCACCAGCAGCGTAGACGCTGCAATGATGGCAAACCATACGGTACCCAGGATCTGCCAGATCCGCTTCAGCTTCGGCGAGTGCCACATGGCGGCAATAGCTGCCACCACACCCAGCACATGAACGCTGGGAAACACATTGGCATTATTATCGGCGGCCCAGGTCATCTGCAGGATCCAGGTGCAGATATTATGCCGGGGCAGCACCGCCGGGCGCAGGTCCTGCCCGTTGGGCACGAGAAAGCAAAAGAGGGTGGCGGTGGTGTAGGCGATGGCGATAAACCACATATACCGCCGGAAGCTCTCCGGATCCTTTACAATGAAAAACACACCCAGTACAAACAGCAGGATGCTCCAGCTGTTGTAGGGAATGACGAAATACTCACAGAAGGGGATGTAGTTGTCAATAGCGGTCTGGGTGGCCCAGTAATTGTCGGTGACCACATGCTCCACAGTGAAGTACATAATCAAATATACCGGCATATATAGGCCCCACCACATATGGGGATGGGTTTTAATGAATTGCTTGATTTTTTGCATGAATATCCTCCAACGCAGCTATACCGGCGAAAAATCCTTTACCTTTTCCGCCTGTGGGCAGCAAGCTTAGCGAGGTCTTTTAGAGAAGTGGACGCCGCAGGGCTGCAAATAAGCACCCTGCCATTATAACACATTTCCCGGCAGATGCCATAGGGAGAAACAGAAATATCACAGTTTTTTAACATTTTTTAAACGCGGCGACTTGCGGAAAAGGTCGTTCTTATATTATACTGTATGCATCTGTCAAATTTTGAGGAGGACGCAGTATGCTGCTGAACCGTGAAAACAAAGAAAACCGCCAGGTGGTGCTGACCATCCAGGTGGAGCAAAGCGCCTGGGAAAAGGCCCTGGAGGACGCTTATGAGCAGAGCAAGTCTCTTTTTAAAAAAGAGGACGGCTCCTTGCCCACCCGTCAGGAAATGGAGGAAAAGCACGGCGCGGATGTGTTCTATCAGGACGCGGTGAACAGCACCTTCCCCGTGGCTCTGGTGGAGGCCGTGCGCCAGGAGGACATCAGCGTGGCCGGAGCCCCGGAGCTGAGCGTGGAGGCCATTGGCCCCGAGGGCTATGTATTCACCGCCCTTATCGATTTGTATCCGGAGGTGAAGCTGGGCCAGTACAAGGGGCTCTCCGCCCCCCGGCCTCGGGTGGAGCTGTCCGATGACGACGTCACCGCCGCCATTGACGAGTATCTGCAGGGCCACCTTACCGAGGAGCACCCGAAAAAGGCCGCCATGGGCGACGAGGTGGTGCTGGACTTTGAGGGCTTTGTAAACGGCGTTCCCTTTGAGGGGGGCAAGGCCGAGGAATATCCCCTGCTGCTGGGCAGCGGCTACTTTATCCCCGGGTTTGAGGAGCAGGTGGCCGGCATGGCCGTGGGCGACGAGCGGGACATCCCCGTCACCTTCCCCACCCAGTACGCCCCGGAGCTGGCGGGCAAGGACGCAGTGTTCCACATCAAGGTCCACAAGATCACCCGCCGGGCAAGGCCCGTCATGAGTGAGGAATTTGCCAAATCCCAGGGCTTTGCCGATGCCTCCGCCCTGCGCCGGAGCATCATGGAGCAGGCCGTGCGCAATAAGCAGCAGGAGGCCGCCGATGCCTACGCCGATGCTCTGGTGCAGCAGGTCATCGAGGGCATGGAGGTGGAGATCCCGGAGCGGATGGTCACCTGCCAGCTGGATGGGCTCATGCATGACTTAGAGCAGCAGCTGATGCAGCAGGGCGCCACCATGGACGCCTATCTGGAGATGGCCGGTATCACCCGGGAGGACCTGCGCCGCCAGGCGGAAGCCAGCGCCCGGGCCTCCGTGGAATTTGAGCTGGCCATGACGGAAATTGCCCGGCTGGAGGACATCCGCTTCACTGACGCGGAGCTGGAGGAGAAATACACCCAGATGTCCGCCCTCTACGGCATGACCCCGGAGCAGCTGAAGCAGAACCTGCCCATAGAGCGCCTGACCCACGACCTGCGCCTGGCCCGGGCCCGGGCCATTGTGGTGGACAGCGCCAAGCCTCTCTGAGCCAATAAGCCAAAAGCGGAGGAGCCCTATGGCTCCTCCGCTTTTTATGACATTTCCTTCTTCCCCGGGGTGAGCTTGCGCTTGTTGCCCTGCTCATCCACGATCCAGGTGTTGTCCAGCTCCCGGCGGAGATTGCCCATGATGCTGTTTAGGTACTCCTGCCGCAGGGCGGCCCGCTCCTCGGTCTCCTCCGGGGTCAGGCCCTGAGGGGTCTTGGCCTTGCGGGCCAGCTCGTTGATCCGTTCTATTTTCTTCTGTTCCATAGAATCGCTCCTTATATAAACCGTTTCATCGTAATGCCCGTGCGGCCCTTGCGGCTCTGTCCGCCCACCTCCGCCAGGCAGCACTTACCCAGGCCCCGGATTGTCAGCACATCCCCCTGCTCCACCGAAAAATCCGGTCTGATGCAGGGCATCCAGTTTACCTCCGCCTTACCGCTGCGGATCAGCTCCGCCGCTGCGCTGCGGCTGATGGAAAAGCCCGCGGCGGCCACGCTGTCCAGCCGCAGGGAGGCCACAGTGTCCCGAATCAGCTTCACCGGCTGCTCCGGCACGGCAATCTCCTCCAGCCCGATCTCCGCCACGCGCAGAGGCACCCGGCCCGCCTGCTTCCATTCCCGCAGGAGGAAGTCCGCCACGCTGCTGCCCACCAGCACATCCGCCCAGTGGGGCGACACCAGAATATCCCCCACCTTCTCCCGTGTCAGGCCCAGGCCCATAAGGCTGCCTAAAAAATCCCGATGGGTGGGGTGGTCCGTCTCATAGAACCGGCATCGCAGGCACCGCACCGCCGTTTCGTCCGGTCCATCCATCCAATCCGGCAAAAAATGCATTTGCCGGCGCTGGGCCCCCTCGCAGCCGCCCCAAAAGGCAAACCCCTCCCGATTGCCCAGGGCCTGCATCAGCTGCCCGGCCAAAGCCTGCTCATGGGGAGAGAGAAATCCGCTCGCCTCCGGCACGTTCCGGCTGCGGCAGCGCTCCCAGCCGTCCCACAGGCGGCCCAGCAGCACCCGCTCCTCCGCCGAGGCGGAGAGTTTATCCAAAAGCTCCCTGCGGTTCAAAACCATTCCTCCCATGATTTTCGGTAAAAACGCCCTGCCAAAGCAGGGCGTTTTAAAATTTTTACACTCAGTTGACTCGGACGATGCAGGTCAGCGTCTGCCCGTCTACCGTAGCAGTGAGATTGGTTACTCCCGAAGCAACGCCTTTTACCATGCCGGAAGAATCCACCGTAGCAATGGAACTGTCTGCTATGCTCCAAGTCACAGCAGAATCCGTACCCTGTACTTTCATGAGCGCTTCTTTACCAGCTTCGATAGTAACATCATCTACTACGCTTTCGCTATATGCAGAATAAATGGCCAAATCGCTCGGCACATCCGGCGTAACGGGATCCGTCGGCTGATCCACCGCTGCCGTCACCGCCACGCGGCAGGTGGCCGTGGTGTCCGCCGCCGAAGCCGTTATCACAGCGCTGCCGGTGCTCACGGCCTGCACGGTGCCGTTGGCGGAGACAGTGGCCACGGCCTCGTCGCTGCTGGAGAAGGCCACCTTGTCCGCGCCGGAAACCGTAAGCGCAAAGCTGCTGCCCACGGTAAGCTCCACGCTGGTTTTATTCATGGTCAGCACGGCGGGCTCGGGGGTGGGGGCATCCTTTTCGCCGGTAAAAAATGCCGTGATCTGATTGCCGAATATGGTATAGGCCGCCAGGCCCAGCACCAGCACCAGGCACACGATCACCACGCCGCCGCCCACCTTGGGCTTGGCCCGGCCGCCGCCGGTGCGGCGCCCGGCGTTCTTCACGGGCTTGCTGCTATGGCGTTCTTCATCCTCTTGGCAGAAGGGGCAGGTTTTATATGTATCAGAGAACATCTCTCCGCATTTCGGGCATTTCAGCAGACGCATTGTATATCCTCCCAGGCAAATTCTCTACGTTCTATTATACGGTTTTCTCCCCATGCGTCAACTGAAAAACATGGAAATTCATCCTTTTTTTACATTGTTCCTTGCTTTTGTCCACTCAGTTTTCTATAATAGGATAAAATGTATTGAAGCGGAGGGTCATCGCCTATGCATACCATGATCATCGGCATCGCCGGGGGCACCGGCAGCGGCAAAACCACCCTGACGGACCACCTGGCCGCCCACTTCGGCCCGGCCATCAGCGTGGTGCATCATGACAACTATTATAAGCGCCAGGACGTCCCCTTTGAGGTGCGCTGCCAGCAAAACTACAACCACCCCGATGCCTTTGACACGGATCTGATGGTCCAGCAGCTGAAGGAGCTGAAGGCCGGCCGCACCATTCGCTGCCCCGTGTACTCCTATGCCGACCACAACCGCACCGATGAAACGGTGCTCATCCGGCCCGCCCCGGTGATTATCGTAGAGGGCATCCTCATTTTCCACGACCCCCGGCTGCGGCAGCTGATGGATATCCGCATCTTTGTGGAGACCGATGCCGACGTGCGCATCCTGCGCAGGGCTCTGCGGGATGTGGAGGAGCGGGGCCGCTCCATGCAATCCATTGTGCAGCAATACCTCACCACCGTCAAGCCCATGCATGAGCAGTTTGTGGAGCCCACGAGAAAATATGCCGACATTGTGGTGCTGGAGGGCGGGCACAACCTGGTAGCCCTGGATCTCATTATGCAGCGCATTGCCGGCCACATTGCGGAAAATCCGCCGGAGGATGCAACATGAGCGGAGGCAGGCTCCTTCGGTACTCCTTGGCGGGGCTGTGCATCGCTCTGGCAGCGTTCTTCCTGCTGCCCTTGGCCATCGGTGCGCACCATATCGGGATGTTTTTCCCGGCGGCGGTGCTGGGTGTCCTGGCGTGGATGCTCCTGCGCCCCCAAAAGCTCAAAATGCTGCTCACCGGCAAGGGCCGCATCCTGTGGCGCAGCCTGCTGGCGCTTTTCGCCGCGGGCCTGCTGTGCGTGGCCGTGATCCTGGGGCTGATGGCTCGTCAGGCGGCGGACCGGCCCGAGGCCGTAGGGCCCTGCACGGTGCTGGTGCTGGGGTGTGAGGTCCGGGGCCTTCGGCCCAGTAAGATGCTGGCCGCCCGCATCGACAGCGCCTACGATTATCTCACCGCCAATCCCGAAGCAGTGTGCGTGGCCTGCGGCGGCATGGCTGACGACGAGATCATCACCGAGGCCCAGTGCATCCGGGACGAGCTGGTGCGCCGGGGCATCGACCCGGGGCGGATCTATCTGGAGGAAAAGTCCCTGAACACCCGGCAGAACATCTCCTATGCCGCGGACATCATCCGGGCAAAGGGCCTGCCCACGGAGGTAGCCGTGGCCAGTGACAATTTTCATCAGCTACGGGCGGCCGTATATGCCCGCGGCAGCGGCCTGGAGGCCCGATCCCTGGGCTGCCGGTCCTACTGGCTTTTGGGCCCCGGCTACTGGGCCAGGGAGGTCATTGCCGTAGCCGCCGCCTGGGCCTTCGGACGATAAAGCGATAGTGATTTGTATATTCTTGCCCGATTTATACAAATAGGAGTCAAAAGCTTCATGGCACTTGTATCCGCAGACTACAGGCTTTTTTCTTACAAGGCTCTTTGGATTTTGCGGCGATCTCAAAAAACAGACGGCTGACTATGTCAGCCGTCTGTTTTTTCAGAAGGAAAATACCACGCCCACCACGGCGGAGGCCAGGATGAACAAAATAGGATGCAGGCCCTTGGTGGGCTTCACCCATCGGGTGAGGACCAGCAGCACAGCTGCAAGAAGGACGGCCTTCCAGTTCAGCGCAGCCAGGCCCGTCATGCCGCTGTTGAGCAGGGCCACTCCCGCCACACTGAGACCCGCCGCCGCCACCATAGCCGCCGAAGCCGGGCGCAGGCCGTAGAACACGCTCTGGACGATGCGGCTGTCCCGGAAGCTGCGCAGAAACGCGGCGATGATCAAAATGACGATGATAGACGGCGTTATCAGGCCAATGGTAGCAATGACCGCCCCCAGAACGCCCCCCACCTGGAAGCCCACATAGGTAGCCATATTCACACCGATGGGACCCGGAGTGGACTCGGACACTGCCAGCATATCGGCGATTTGGGAGGTGGTGAACCAATCCGGATGCCGGGCGGACATATCATAGAGGAAGGGCAGGGTGGCCATGCCGCCGCCGACGGCAAAAAGGCCGGTCTTAAAATACTCGTAAAACAGCAGCAGATAGATCATTTCTTTTCCCTCCCCTTCACGGCCTGAAGCACTACGCCCGCCAGGCCCGCCGCCAGCACATACAGAATGGGCGACACATCGAGAACGAAGGACAAAACCAGGATCACCCCGAAAATCCCCCAGCACCAGGCATCCTTCATAGCGCCCTTCACCAGCTTCAGCACGGCATTAAAGATCAGCACGCACACGCACACCCGGATGCCTGCAAAGGCGTGCTGCACCCAACTAAAGTGGGCGTAGGCGGTGATGACCTTGGCCAAGGCGGAGATGATGATAAGGGACGGGAACACTACCCCCAGGGTTGCTATAATGCCGCCGGCGACCCCGGCGTGTTTCTGCCCCACAAAGGTGGCAGTGTTCACGGCGATGACACCCGGGGTACACTGGCCGATGGCGAAATAGTCCGTCAGTTCCTCGTCGGTGGCCCATCCCTTTTTCTCCACCACCTCACGCTGCAATATAGGCAGCATGGCGTAGCCCCCGCCAAAGGTCATAACGCCCACCTTGGCGAAGGTGTAAAACAGCTCCCAAAGATCTTTCAGCATTGTTATCACTCCGTATATCCATAAAGTCCGCGCACCGACACCTCGCCGCTGCGCACGGTCTCCTCTGTACCGTCCTCATGGCGCACCACCAGGCCGTACCGCTCATCAATTCTCAGGGCCTGCACCGTCTCCCGGCTATCGCCCCGAAGGAGGCGCACGGTCTTGCCTACATTCAGGCAGGCCGCCCGATAGTCCGCCAGCCATCCTTCCGGAGCGAACAGCACCTCCCGGCGCAGGTAGTCCATCTCCTCCAGCAGGGCCGCCGCCAATTGGGCCCGGCAGGCCCTCCCATCCAAGGACAGGTCCAAGGAGGTGGCAATGTCCGCCACCTCTCCGGTGAAATCCTCCGGCTGCTGGTGAACATTGATGCCGATGCCCACCACCACATGAGACACATGGCCGCTCTCGCCCTCCAGGGACATCTCCGTGAGGATGCCCGCCAGCTTACGCCCCCCCAGCACCAGGTCATTGGGCCACTTGATCTGCGGCCGGACACCGGTCACCCGCTGAATGGCGCGGCAGACAGCCACGGCGCTGAGAGCCGTCAGCGGCAAAAGCTCCTCCGGGGCGCAATCGGGCCGCCAAAGGATGGAGAAAAACAGGCCCTTGCCTGCCGGGGACTGGAAGCTGCGGCCCCGGCGCCCTCGGCCCGCCGTTTGGCAATCCGCCAGCACCGCCGTTCCGTCGGGAGCCCCCTCCAGAGCCAGGCGGCGGCAGAAAGAGTTGGTGGAGTCCACCGTTTCCAGCACATGGAGATTCTCCCGAGTCCGGTGTAAATACTGCTCCACCGTCTCCCGGGAGAGGAAATCCGGTGCGCCTATGAGCCGGTAGCCCCGGCCTGTGCGGGCCTCGATGTCGTACCCCTGACGGCGTAAAGCCTCCACCGCCTTCCATACGGCGGCCCGGCTGATGCCCAGGGTCCGGCTCAGCTCCTGACCGGAGAGATAGTCTCCGCTCTCCTGCAGAGCCCGGCACACACGCTGCTGACTCATGTTTCCTTCCTCCCCTCCACAAAAATATGTATTCTCACGCTCCGGGCGGACAGGGTCGCCCGCCTCTACAACGATGCCGATCCCCCCCGTAAGGCGGGGTGCCCTCACCCCGCCGCGTGTATGACAAGGCGTGCGTGCAAGGGGACCACAGATTGCCACGACAGGTTTGCGAACCGGTCTCGCAATGACATCTTTTTTGACAAAGAGAGTGTACCACCGCAATTTGAAATTGTAAACCAAATTTATATTAAAGGATTGACAAGTTTCTTTTTTTATTGTATTGTAAACCAAAACAGTTTGCGGAGAGGTTTACAAATATGCATCAAAAAACGAAAATGCTTGCCCGGGCAGCCCTTTTAGCGGCCCTGACCGCCGTGGGAGCGTTCATTAAAATCCCCTTGGGCTACTCCTCCATCACTCTGCAATTCTTCTTCACGGCCATGGCCGGGTGCCTGCTGGGGCCTTATTGGGGCGCGGCCAGCCAGGGCGTGTATGTGCTTCTGGGCCTGGTAGGCCTGCCCATTTTCACCCTGGGCGGGGGCTTTGGTTATGTGCTTCAGCCTACCTTCGGCTTTCTGCTGGGGCTTATCCCCTCGGCCCTGGTCATTGGGCTTATTACAAGGAAAAGCCTTAGGCCCCTGCGCATTATCCTGGCCTGCGCAGCGGGCCTGGCCACCCTCTACGCCGTGGGCCTGCCGTACATGGGATTGATTCTCAATGTGTACCTGGGCAAGGGCTGGAGCCTGGGGCGGCTGCTGCGGGATGGGATGCTCCTGTTCCTCCCCGGAGACGCCCTGAAAATCGCCGTGGCGGCAATTCTGTTTCCCAAGCTATCAGTTTTTTTCGACAAAAAACAGTGATTTTTTCGGTTTAGAATTGGACTTACTCCTAATTGCCTTTTGTCATTTGCCGCCGTATAATGTTCGAGATGAAATTTGAAGGGAGGCGACGACATGACCTTTTCTAACGCAAAAAAGAAATGCCCGATTGTTGGCGCCTCTGTTTTCATTTCTATATTTCCTTTTTGACCGGTATTTTTACCGGTCAATTTTTTTGCCAGTTTACAATTAAAAATGTAAATAAAATGAAGGAGGAGTTTCCCATGAAGAAGAAACACAACTTAGGCAATGAGGCCGTCTACGACGCCCGCACTCTGGGCCTGCCCCGGATGCTGGTGCTGGGCCTGCAGCATCTGTTCGCCATGTTCGGCGCCACGGTGCTGGTGCCCATCCTGGTGCAGAGCTACGGTCTGCCGCTCTCCATCCAGACCACCCTGCTGTTTGCGGGTCTGGGCACGCTGCTGTTCCATGTTTGCACCAAGCTGAAGGTCCCGGCCTTCCTGGGCTCCTCCTTCGCCTTCCTGGGCGGCTTCGAGGCGGTAGCCAAGCTGGATGTGGGCAAGTTCGCCACCATGACCGGTGAAGAAAAGCTCCCCTACGCCCTGGGCGGCATCGTCATCGCCGGCGGGCTGTACCTGGTGCTGGCCCTGCTGTTCAAGCTGGTGGGCCCCAAAAAGGTCATGCGCTTCTTCCCCCCCATCGTCACCGGCCCCATCATCATCCTTATCGGTCTGAACCTCTCCGGCACCGCCATCTCCAACGCCTCTACCTGCTGGTGGCTGGCTCTGGTGGCCATCGCCATCATCATCGTGGCCAACATCTGGGGCAAGGGCATGGTAAAGATCATCCCCATCCTGCTGGGTGTGGTGGGCAGCTACATTGTGGCCCTCATCGCCGGCCAGGTGGATTTCACCGAGATAGGCAAGGCCGACTTTGTGGGTCTGCAGCAGTTTGTCATCGCCAAGTTTGACCTGACATCCATCCTGGTCATGGCCCCCATCGCCATCGCCGCCATGATGGAGCACATCGGCGATATGTCCGCCATCTCCTCCACCACCGGCAAGAACTTCATCGCAGACCCCGGCCTGCACCGCACCCTCCTGGGCGACGGCCTGGCCACGGCGGTGGCCGGTATGTTCGGCGGCCCTGCCAACACCACCTACGGTGAGAACACCGGCGTCCTGGCTCTGAGCAAGGTCTACGATCCCCGGGTCATCCGCCTGGCAGCTGTGTACGCCATCATCCTCTCCTTCTCCCCCAAGTTTGACGCCCTGGTCAACTCCATCCCCACGGCCATCGTGGGCGGTGTCAGCTTCGTGCTGTACGGCATGATCTCCGCTGTGGGTGTGCGCAATGTGGTGGAGAACAAGGTAGACCTGACCAAGTCCCGGAACCTGATCATCGCTGCGGTGATCTTCGTCAGCGGCCTGGGCTTCAGCTCCACCGGCGGCATCACCTTCACCGTGGGCAGCGCGGACATCACTCTCACGGGTCTGGCCATCGCGGCCCTGTGCGGCGTGATCCTCAACGCCATCCTCCCCGGCAACGACTACGAGTTCGGCGCAGATCCCCAGGGCGACAAGTCCGCCGACCTGGGCAGCTACTAAGGCAAGGCAAAAAAATACCCAAACAGGAGGCGGCCTATGCCGCCTCCTGTTTTTTGCGGGAAGGGACCTACGGCCGGGCACACGGGCCCCGCCCCTACGCACCCCATGATGGACTTCCGTAGGGCGGCGTGCCCTCACGCCGCCGCAAGGGACGGACAGTGTCGTCCCCCTACGGATGGATTTGGGGACGGTGCAACCGGGCCGATGTGGGCATCGGCCCCTACGGTCTTCCCCTTTTTTCTCACAAAAAGTCCGAGCGCCCCAAAAATGGGGCGCTCGGTGCTTTTGGATTTTGATTTTTACTTCTTGGCCTTGCTGTCCACCACCCGGCGGAGCAGGGCGGCAAACGCATCCAGGGACATGGCGCTCAGGTCACCGTCGGCCCGGTGCCGGGGAGAGACGGTTCCGTTTTCCATGTCGCGGTCGCCTACCACTACCATGTAGGGCACCTTCTCCATCTGCGCATCGCGGATCTTCTTGCCGATCTTCTCGTTGCGGTAGTCCACCTCCACCCGGAAGCCCTGACTCTCCAAGGCCTTGGCTGCATCGGCGCAGTAGTCGGCAGCCCGGTCAGTGACGGGCAGGAAGCGCACCTGCTCGGGTGCCATCCAGGTGGGCAGGGCGCCGGCATACTCCTCAATGAGGTAGGCCAGGGTGCGCTCATAGCAGCCCAAGGAGGTACGGTGGATGATGTACGGCAGGGCCTTCTCGCCGTTTTCGTCAATATAGTACATACCGAAGCGCTGGGCCAGGAGCATATCGATCTGGATGGTGACCAGGGTATCCTCCTTGCCGAACACATTCTTATACTGAATATCCAGCTTGGGGCCGTAGAAGGCGGCTTCATCGATGCCGACCTCGTACTTCACATCCAGGTCATCCAGAATCTGGCCCATGACACGCTGGGCCTCGTCCCACTGCTCCTTGGTCCCCTCGTACTTATTATTGGGGTTGGCAGGATCCCACTGGGAGAAGCGGAAGGTACACTTATCCAGCATACCCACGGTGCTCAGGAAATACTTGGCCAGCTCCAGGCAGCCCTTGAACTCCTCCTCCAGCTGGTCAGGCCGCAGCACCAGGTGGCCCTCGGAAATGGTGAACTGGCGCACACGGATGAGGCCGTGCATCTCGCCGGAATCCTCGTTGCGGAACAGGGTGGAGGTTTCACCCAGGCGCATGGGCAGATCACGGTAGGAGCGCTGGCGGTTCAGATACACCTGATACTGGAAGGGACAGGTCATAGGCCGCAGGGCAAAGCACTCCTTGGTCTCATCGTGGGGATCACCCATAACGAACATACCGTCCAGATAGTGGTCCCAGTGGCCGGAGATCTTATAAAGCTCCCGCTTGGCCATGAGGGGGGTCTTGGTCAGCAGGTAGCCCCGCTTCTGCTCAACATCCTCCACCCAGCGCTGTAAAAGCTGAATGACCCGGGCGCCCTTGGGCAGCAGAATGGGCAGGCCCTGTCCGATATAGTCCACGGTGGTGAAGTACTCCAGATCCCGGCCCAGCTTATTGTGGTCGCGCTTGAGGGCCTCCTCCCGCTGCTTCAGATACTCGTCCAGCTCCTCCTTTTTGGGAAAAGCCACGGCGTAGATACGCTGAAGCATCTTGCGGTTGCTGTCGCCGCGCCAATAGGCGCCGCAGCACTGGGTCAGCTTGATGGCGTTGCCCTTGATGCGGCCGGTGGAGTCTAGATGAGGGCCTGCGCACAGGTCCACAAACTCGCCCTGCTTATAAAAAGAGATGTGGGCGTCGGCGGGCAGGTCGTTAATAAGCTCCACCTTGTAGGGCTCGTCCTTCTCCTGCATAAAGGCAATGGCCTCGGCCCGGGGCAGCTCGAAGCGCTCCAGCTTCAGCTTTTCCTTGCAGATCTTGCGCATCTCCGCCTCCAGAGCGTCCAAATGCTCCTGGGTGAAGTTGAAGGGGGCGTCAAAATCGTAATAGAAGCCGCCCTCGATGGACGGGCCGATGGCCAGCTTTACCTCCGGGTACAGGCGCTTCACGGCCTGGGCCAGCACATGGGAGCAGGTGTGCCAATAGGTTTTGCGATACTCCGGGTTTTCAAAGGTATAGATGTTTTCTTCGCTCATGGGTCATATTCTCCTTTCTTGGGGTGACAAAAAGCCTCACCCCTGACAAAATTCAGGGGTGAGGTAAAAAGCTTTACTCCACGGTTCCACCCTGCTTACGGAAATACTCCGTCGCTCGTGTCCTCTGTAACGGGAGGCCCCGTTCCGCTCCTCACGGACAGCTCGGGAGTGGTACCGATCCTTCCTCACCGCAGTGCGCTTTCAGCCGGGGCGCTCCTCTCTTTGGCGGCAGGCGGGGATCTCTTCTCCGTCAATGCATTTTCTTGATTACAGCATATTATAAGCACCTTTTCCCGGCTTGTCAATGGACAAGTTGCAAATTTTTTCCCTGCAAAATTTCCTCTGCCCTGTCCACCACGGTGGCCCGGGGTGCTGCGGCCAGCAGCTTCTCCCGGCCCCGGAAGCCCCAGCTCACGCCGATATACTTCATGGTGCAGTTTTGCGCCGTCTGAATATCCACCTCGCTGTCGCCCACATAGATGGCGCTATCCCGGGGGCAGCCCAGCTCCTTCAAGGCGCAAAGCACCAGATCCGGCGCGGGCTTGGGCGGCAGATCGTCCCGCTGGCCGAAGGCCGGCACGCCGGGGAAGAACTTCTGGGCCAAGGCCTTGGTGGTGGGGTCGGGCTTATTGGAGACGATGGCCACCTGCACTCCGGATTTCCGGAGTTTATCCAGCAGCTCCGGAATCCCCGGATAGGGGCGGGTCTTGATGCAGTTGTGGGCCTGGTACCAGGCCTTATACTCTGTCAGCAGGGCCGCAAATTCCTCCTCCCCCACCGTATCCGGCAGGGCCCGGCGCATGAGCTTTCCCGCGCCGTTTCCTACAAAGGCGCGCACCTCCTCCAGCGTCCTGGCCGGGTAGCCGTGGGCCATGAGCACATGGTTCACGGAGTCCTGCATGTCCTCCAGGGTGTCCAGCAGCGTGCCGTCCATGTCAAACAGCACGGCCCGGGCCCGGGACTTTCTGTGCAGCCTCGGCAGGTACAGCAGTAGGCTGCTGCCCAGTATCAGCAGCATGGCCACATAGTCCAGAGGCGCCGTCCGTTCCCGGAGAACTATCGCCCCGAGGATCATGGTGAAGACAGGGCTTAGCGTGCAAAACAGGCTGGCCCGGTCCGCACCGATATGACTCCGGGCTATGGGCTGCAGGGTATAGCCAAAGCCGGTACACACCACCGCCAGGGCGGCGATGATACCCCACTCCCCGCCGGTCTGAGGCAGCCGGGGCGACTCAAACAGGAAGGAAGCCAGCAGTGCATACAGGCCCAGAAAGCCAATCCCCAGTATGCCCAGGACGGAGCCATCCGTCTTATGGCTGATGTGCTCAGTGGTAATGATGGCCACAGCGCACAAAAAAGCCGCCAGCAATGCGATGCATTCTCCCGCCCCCAGGCGGAAGCCCCCGCCCTTTAGGGCCAGCATGGCCACACCCCCCACGGCGATAGCGGCGCACAGCAGGCCCATAGCCTTGGGCCGGATACGATGCAGAGCCGACTCCAGCAGCGGCACAAGGATAATAGCCAGATTCTCCAGCAGAGAAACCGTACCGGCGTGCGCCGTTTTGAGGGCCAGCATCTCGCAGCTCATCACCAGGAAAAAGAGGAAGCCCACCAGGGCTCCGCCCAAAATCGTGCAGCGGTCCAGCCTTCCCATCATCTTTTTGCCGAGCAGGGCAAACAGCAGTATAAATGCCAGCAAAAACCGTGCCGCCAGGATATTGAAGGCGCCCATGGTGCTCAACCCCATTTTGCTGAACACAAAAGAGGTACTGCAGGCTATGATAGCCGCCGTCATCAGCACCTCTGCTTTTCTCTCAGACATTTTTATACCTCCTCGGTATCGGGACATTTTGCCCCCGTATTATATACCGCACCGCGGCGCAAAGTAAACCCCCATATTCCTCTTTTTTATCTTTTTTTAGCCCCTTTTGTGCCAAAGTTCGCATTGCAAAGGTTCGCCTCCTGTGCTATACTGATGAAAAATTGCCGGGAGGTGCGGCATGGAACGGATCTTGGCCTATTTCGGCTCCTACAAGTTCATTTTCAGTGTCTGCATCGTGGCCGCAGCCCTGGTGTGCTGGCTTTTGCTGCGGCATCTGATTCACCGCTTCACGGAGAAAATCACTGCTGCCAGCGCCCTATCCGGCCGCCGCCAGACCTACCTGGCCCTGGCGCTGAACTCCGTGCGGGGGCTGCTGGCGTTGCTGGCGCTGATCCTGGTCCTGCAGGTCCACGGGGTGAATGTCTCCTCCCTGATAGCAGGCCTGGGTATCATCGGCGCCATTGTGGGCCTGGCGCTGCAGGACATGCTGAAGGATGTTATCATGGGCACCAATATCCTCACCGGGGAGTATTTTGCCGTGGGGGATGTGATTAAGTACGGCGACCTCATCGGCGAGGTGGTGCAGTTTTCCCTGCGCTCCACCAAGATCCGGGAGCTGGCTACCAATAATATCGTCACCGTTTCCAACCGGAACATCTTTGAGGCCACGAGGGTCAGCAATGAGCTGTTTATCACCGTTCCCACCTCCTATGCCGACGATCCCAACACCATTGAGCCCTTTTTACAGCAGCTTGCACGGGAGATTTCCGCCCTGCCGGATGTAGAGAGCTGTGATTTTCTGGGGCTGAGTAATTTAGGGGAATATTCAGTGGATTACCTATGGGGTCTGCGGGCCAATCCCGCCGTGCAAAGTGCTGTGCGCCGCCGGGCCCTGGGCCACATCCGCCACCGGTTTGCGGAAAATGGCTTTACCATCCCTTACCCGCAGATGGACGTACACACAGATTGAACACACAGCAAAAAGCAGGCCCGAGGCCTGCTTTTTTTGCCGATGAGATAATGCCGGGCTGCAGGATTTTCTCCGTTCCGCCGCCCGGCATATATTTTATTATTTATTCCGCGGCAGCTTCCAGCATTGCCGCAGCGGCGGCCTGTCCCACCCGGCGGAAGGACTCCTCCGGCAGGAAAATCTCCATCCCCTCTCCGGTTTTCGCAAGCTCCGCCCGGCAGGCATTTACCAGGCATTCGCCGCCGGCGCCGTCCACGACCCGGCCCAAAAGCAGCACATTTTCGCACCCGAGCAATCGCCGATACCAGGGCAGGGTCTGCCCCAGCATGCGCCCCAATGCGAAAAATGCCTCCAATGCCCGGTCATCGCCGGCTTCCGCTCGATCCTGGATCCAGCGCAATCTCTGCGCCGGGGTGTCTCCCTCCGGAGCAAGGCCACATTGGGCTGCCAGGCGGATCACGCCCTCCTGAGAGAAATACCGCTCCCCCACGCCCCGGTCCCCGGACCAAGGATCCACAGAGGCGGTAGGATGCAGGTCCACCGGCAAAAATGCCAGCTCATTGAGCCAGCCGGTAATGCGTCCGCCGCCGTCCACATAGCCCCCCGCCTGGCTGGTGCCCATGGCGATGCCCAGGAGCTTCCGCCGCCCCAGGCTCACGGCCCCGGCCAGAGCCGCCACATCGCCGTCGTTGCACACGACGCAGGGAACATCCCCGCAGACCTCCCGCACCGCCCGGCGCAGAAGCTCCTGGCCGCAGTGGTCAAGCTCCGCAGCCGGCACACTCATAAACAGGCTGGACCGGCGAATTTCGCCCTCCAGCACCACCCCGGCTGTGGAGATACCCACGGCGTCCACCCCGGGCAGATGGGCCTTGGCTGCCCGCAGGGCCGCGGTGATGCCCTCATAGTGATAGCGCAGATCCCCGGCCGATTTGGGCTGCCAGACCACTTCCTCGGTATAAACGGTCTCCCCGTCCATCACCGCCGCAGCCTTGCGGTCGCTGCCGCCTAGGTCGATGCCGATGCGGCAGCCCACCGTACTGGCGGATACGGGATGCACAGCCTCCTGCACCGCCGGCAGCGTCGGATGCAGCTCCACTCGAAAAGGCGCCCCATAGATGCCGGACATAAAATCCCGGTCAAAGGTCCTGACGCCGCCCGGGCCATAGGCCCCCTGCAGCCAGCGGAAAACCGTTTCATCCGCTGTCACCAGTGTGCAGCCACCCTGGAGCCACAGGGCTGTTTTTACCAATAGTAAGGTATATTTTTTGTCCGCTGCCTGCTGCTCCTGCGCCCGGTGCAGCCTTAGTGAAAGATGTGTGCATCCCCCGGGGCGCAGCACTGCCACCGTGGCGGTGCGGTCTGCCGTGGTCTCATGGGCCCGCGCAAAGGCACCTATGGGCCGGAAATCAATCTCCATCGGTGACGACGCCGGCCAGGTCCACGCTCTTGCCGTCCCGCCACAGGCGCTCCAGGCCGTAAAACTCCCGGGCCTCGCCGCTGAACACATGCACGGCGATGCAGCCGTAGTCCAGCAGCACCCAGGTGCCGCCCCGATAGCCCTCCCGGTGCAGGGGCTCCTCGCCGGCCTGCTCCGTGAGTTCCTTTTCCACGTTGTCCACCAAGGCGTTGATCTGTGTGTTGGACGAGCCGGTACATAGCACAAAATAATCCGCCAGGGTGGTCAGGTCCGCGATCTCCAGCACCTGGATCTCCCGGCCCTTCTTCTCCGACAGTGCCCGGGCCGCCAGCAGCGCCAGTTCTCTGGGTGTTTTATTCATTCTATCGTTCCTCCGATCTCTCGTTGTATATAGCTTAGAGCCTCCTGCGTATTGGGATGCACCGGGCTGCCGTAGCCCTGCAGCTCCACGATGGAATCCGCCAGGGCCCGGCACAGGCCCCGGTCCAGGTCCTCATGCACCGCCGTGCGCAGCTCCTCCACCCCGGGAAAGCTGCGGCTGGGCTCAATATAGTCCGCCAGATAGATAATCTTCTCCAGCAGGGTCATGTCCGCCTTGCCGGTGGTGTGGTAGAAAATGGCGTTATAAATTTCGTCCGAAACGCCGAAGCGGTCCCGGGCCACCGCCGCGCCGGTCTTGGAATGGAGCAGCTTGAGATAGTTCCGCTCCATCTCGTCCAGCGGGATGGCGTAGTGTCGGCACAGGGACAGCTGCTGGGGAAGATCCAGCTTCTTGGTGCAGTCGTGGAGCAGGGCCGCGATCCTGGCCGCCGTCACATCCGCGCCGTATTTTTCCGCCAGGAAGGCCGCCTCCTGCTCCGTGCCCAGCACATGGGGCATACGCTTGGGCTTTAAATAGCTCAGGGCAATGGGCCGCAGCTCCTCCGGCGTCAGACGCTTCAGGTCCGTCGCCGTGCCATACAGCCCCTTGCGCAGAATATACCCGTACACCGGCTCGGTGAGATACGCCCGACCCCGTCCCCGGGCCAGCTCCTCCCGCAGCTGCGTGGAGGATATCTCGATGACCTCCGGGTTCATCACCACGGTCACCCGGGCTGAAAATGCCTTCTCCAGCTTTTCCTTCTGCCGGGCAAAGGCCGCCGCCTCGTCCGCCGTCCTGCGGCTGAACACCGCCAGGGTGGCCAGGCGGCAGATCTCCTCCGGCCGGTGCCAGCTCTCAAAGGAGAGAAACATATCCGACCCCATGAGGAAAAACAGCTCATCCGCCGGATACTGCTCCCGCAGCGCCGCCAGGGTGTCGCAGCTGTAGCTGGCCCCCTGCCGCCGCAGCTCCAGGTCCGTCACCTCTGCCGGAACCGGCAGCTCCCCGGTACACAGCTGCACCATTTCCAGCCGATCCGCTGCATCGGCACTGCCCGCAGGCAGGGGCTTGTGGGGCGGGATGGCATCCGGCACCAGCAGGAGCTTGTCCAGGCAAAGCTGCTTGGCCGCCGCTGCGGCCGCCGTCAGATGCCCCCGATGGATGGGATTGAAGGTGCCGCCGTAAATTCCGATCCGCATGGTCACACGCTCCGGCGGGGCGCCTTCACCAGCTCGATCTTGCGCTTGGTATTATCGTGCTGCATGCGGTACAGGACGAATTTGTTCCCGATGACCTGCACCACCTCACTGCGGGTGGCCACCTTCAGCTCCTCGGCAGCCTCCCGCGCGGTGAGCATGGAATTCTCCAGCACCTTGCCCTTAACCAGCTCCCGGGCCTCCAGGGCATCGTCCGCCTGCTTCACCAGGTTGTCGCTGATGCCGTCCTTACCTATATGAATGATGGTGTCCAGGGTAGAGGCCAGGCCCCGCAGCTGGGCACGCTGCTTGCTTGTCAGTTCCATAATCAGTTCTTCTCCAAATACTCTTTTAATTCCACCGCAAAGGCCCGCAGGGCATTGCCCCGGTGGCTGATGGCGTTCTTCTCCTCAGCTGTCAGCTGGGCAAAGGTCTTGCGCAGGCCCGGCACAAAGAATACCGGGTCGTAGCCGAAGCCGCCGTCTCCCATAGGGGCGTAGGCAATGGTGCCCGGGCATTCGCCCTCCGCCGTCAGCTCTGTGCCGTCGGGGAATAGGCACACCACCGAGGTGTGGAAGTGGGCCGCCCGGGTCATGGAGCCCCGCATGTTCTGCAGCAGCAGGCGGCAGCGGGCCGCGTCGTCATCCAGCCCGCCGTACCGGGCGGAGTATACCCCCGGGGCGCCGTTTAGGGCGTCTACGCACAGGCCGCTGTCGTCGGCGATGGCCGGCAGACCGCTGGCCTCCATGACGGCCCTGGCCTTGATGCGGGCGTTTTCCGTGAAGGTTGCACCGTCCTCCTCCGGCTCAAGGTCCAGACCCAGATCCGATTGGAGCACCACCTCCACACCCAGCTCACCTAAGATTTTCTGCATTTCTGCCAGCTTTCCCTTGTTGTGGGATGCCAATATGAATTTCATAATGCCGTCTCCTTTACCGCTGCAAAATCTCCCGCTGCTTTTCCATCAGCTCCCGGATGCCCTTCGCGCACAGGCGCACCAGCTCCTGCTGCTCCGAGAGGGTAAAGCTCCGGCCCTCGCCGGTGCCCTGGAGCTCAATGAGTTCTCCTTTTTCGTTCATGACGCAGTTCAGGTCCACCTGGGCCCGGCTGTCCTCGCTGTAGGGCAGATCCAGCACAGGCACCTCGTCGATGATGCCCGCACTCACTGCCGCCACCTGGTGGATAATGGGGTCCCGCATTACCTTCCCCTCCGCCAGCAGCTTGCGGCAGGCCAGGGCCAGGGCCACAAAGCCGCCGGTAACGGAGGCGGTACGGGTGCCGCCGTCCCCCTGCAGAACATCGCAATCCACAGTGATAGTCCGCTCCCCCAGAGCCTCCCTGTCCACCGCCGAGCGGAGGCTGCGGCCGATGAGCCGCTGAATTTCCGCACTGCGGCCGGAGAGCTTCAGCTTGTCAATGTCCCGGCGGGAGCGCTCCCGGTTAGCCCGGGGCAGCATGGAGTATTCCGCCGTCACCCAGCCGTGTCCCTCCGGCACATGGGGCGGTGTTTTCTCCTCCACTGAGGCGTTGCACAGCACCA